>MDSW01195333.1_pt1 | contig 10148 bp, 11 predicted proteins | sample 811171 | NCBI WGS metagenome assembly MDSW01 (sample SAMN05326641, study PRJNA326480) | marine metagenome | isolation source: seawater | place: Atlantic Ocean: North West | collected 2012 | reverse complement strand
TTTTTAAATTTTTTAACTATTTGAAAAACATCTTTTAATTTAATTCCATTTTTAAGAGCTCGATGTGAACTACCTTGTATTTGTCCACCGTCAGCTATCGGTGTGTTGTGTGGGAATCCAAGCTCAAGAATATCCGCGTGTTTAGATATTTTTTCTAATATTTTAATAGAATTATATTTAGTGTTATCACCAGCAACAGTGTAAGTAATTAAAGCTGGTCTCTTTTGTTTTTTACAATTATTAAAAGCTAGAGCTATTTTTGATTTCATCTAATATATGACCCTAGTTTTTGTTTTATGATATCTTTATCCTTAAGACTATCACCACAAGAGTTAACAATAATAACTTCAGATGATTTTAATTTAGGCGCTAATTTAATTGCTTCAGCAAAAGCATGTGAAGGCTCAAGCGAAGGAGAAATATTCTCAAGTTTTGAAACTAGCTTATAAGCTCTAAGCGCTTCTTCATCGCTTGCAGAAGTGTATTTAGCTCTTTTAGTATCTTTAAGGAAACAGTGTAAAGGAGAAATTCCAGGGTAATCCAGTCCAGCAGAAATTGACTCAGTTGAACCTATTTGACCTTCTTTATCCTGAATAACATATTGAGCTGCGCCATGAAGAATACCTATTTTTGATCCATTTGTTAGTGGTGCTGCATGCAGTTTGCTACTAGATGGGCCTCCAGCTTCTACTCCAATGAACTGAGCATTAGTGTCCATAAATTCATTCCAGAATCCAGCTGCTGAACTACCGCCTCCAACGCAATTTATTAATTTTAATTTTTTAGGAATTCTCCCAAACTCCTCTTTAACTTGTACTATTAATTCTCTTGAAATTTGTGCCGTGCTCCAAGCACAAATTTTTACGAATATATTTGGTCCTACAGTGGATCCGACGCAAAGATGAGTTCGGTCACAGTTAGAAACCCAGTATCGCATACATTCACTTACAGCATCCACAAGTGTTTGACTTCCAGTAGTAACAGGAACGATTTCTGCTTTATTTTTTCTCATAGCCTCTACATTTGGTCTTTGTCTTTTTATGTCTTTGGCGCCCATAAATATTTTACATTTGAGGCCAAATTTTTTAGCTGCCATAGAAAGCATTTTTCCTGCATAGCCAGCACCTGTATCTCCAACTACATATTTTTTCCCTGCTTTTTTAGCAATAAGACAATGAACAGTGGCATTATAAATTTTGTGAGCTCCTCCTTTAGCCTCTGATACTACTTTTGCATAAATTTGAGCTCCCCCAAGATGAGCTGTTAAATTTTCTAATTTAATAAAAGGTGTAGGCGCACCCACATAATTTTCAAAGTAATAATCTCTTTCTTTAAGAAATTTTTTATCTTTTCTTAATTTGGCAAATAATTTTGTTAAATCATCAATCGGTTTTTTTAGAGTTTCGGGTATGAAGTTTCCACCAAACTTCCCACCATACATAAAATTTTCATCATGTTGATCGATCAGAAGTTTATTTTTTTTAATCTTCAAGCTCATTTACTTTATTTACAAAACATTTAATTTTTATATGATCTTTAAATCCTAAATGACTCTCTAAACTAGATGATAAATCAAAAAAGTTAACCCCTAATTTATTAATATTTTCTACATTATCTTTAGAAACAGATCCTGCTAATGCATATTTTGAACCCATAGGAAGCTTTTTAATTAAATTTTTGGGAAATTCTAAAGACTTTTCCATACCTGGTGTATCGAATAATATTATGTCAGCATTATCGAATTCTTTGTATTTATTAATATCCTGTTCTTCTTTAACTTTTATTGCTTTAATGACTTTTAAACCCATATTTTTAATATAACTGACCCTATCTTTATTTTCTGATCCATGAAGTTGAATAAACTCAAAATTTCCTAAAATATTTTTTTTTATAAATTCATTGCTTGGATTGACTGTTACTGCTACGAAAGATGTGTCTTTTCTATCATATTTTTTTAGTATCCTAATATCTTCCAGACCTATATTGCGTGGAGATTTTTTATAAAAAACAAATCCTAAATAATTTACTTTTAAATCAATACATAATTGGACATCTCTTGCAGGATTTAAACCACAAATTTTTATTTTCATTATCTTAGTTCTTTTGAAAGACTTTGAATATTTTTTCTGATGTTTCCGCGTGTTATCGCACGCCCAATTACTAACCAATCAGACTTCACTTTTTTAGCCTCCATAGAACGTTTTTGATCGTAATTTTTTTTTCCTATCTGGACTCCAGGAGTTATAATTTCTTTTTTAAAAATTTTTCTAACAGCATTCACTTCATATGGGCTACAAACTAAAGCATCTAATTTAGCCTTTTTTGCCAGCTTAGCTTGGTGAATAACTAGATTTTTTACAGTTTTGTTAAAACCAATTAATTTTAAATCATTATTATTTAAAGATGTCAAAGTTGTCACTCCTATAATTTTTATTGATCTAGCAACTTTCTTTACCGACTTTAAAGCTGTTAAACCTGATGAAATATGAACTGTGAGATAATTTATTTTCAAATCTTTTAATGCTTTTACTGTCGACAACATTGTATTCACAGTGTCATTTAATTTTAAATCAACAAAAACGATTTTATTTTTTAATTTAGAAACGAATTGTCTCCCTTTTTTTGAATTCATAAACTCTAGACCAAATTTATAACCTATTTTAATTTTATTTGATTTTGTTTTACTTATAATTTCTTTAACTTTATTTATGTTTGTAGTATCACAAGCTATAAATATTTTAGGTTTTTTCATTTGTTAATTCTTTTAATTAAATTTTTTGACGATCTAAATCTTACTTTAACACGTTCTGGTTTATATATTAATTCATTTGTTGCTGGGTTCCGAGCGTTGTAGTTTTCTTTTAATTTTTTAATATACCATCGACCCAAACCTCTAATTTCTACAGAAGATCCTTTCTTAAGAGCATTTAAAATGTTCTTTGAAAAAACATCTATTATAATTTCTAATTCTGATTGATTAAGAGCAGGATTTTTATTTTTAAGCTGTTTTATAAGCTTTTTTCGAGACAATTATTTATCTTTTTTTCTTTTTTTACCTAATGCAGTTTTAAAAATACCGGCCAGAGTTGCACCTGATTTTGTTGCACCTTCACCAAATTTAGCAATAAGAGACTTTTCCTCATCTAATTGTGCTTGCTTCACACTTAATTTGACCTTTCTATTTTTCAAGTCCAACTCAGTAATTTTAGCATCCAAAGCGTTATCTTTTGAGAATACCTCAGGGCGCGCGTCAGCAGCATCTTTAGCTAAATCTGTTTTTCTTATTGTAACAATTAATTTTTTATTCTGATCTATAGCTACTCTTACACCCGTTTTCAAAACCTCATGAATTCTTGTTGTAATTATGTCTCCCACATTTTTTTTATTATCCTTAAACCAATCTAATGGATCTTTATCCAAAGCTCTTTTTGAAAATCTTATTTTATCATCCTTAATTTCTAAAATTTTTACATCTAAAATATCGTTCTTTTTGAATTTTTTTAAATCTTCAACATTTTCTTGATAAGAAATCTCTTTGTAATGTAACATTCCTGATAATTTTGTTTCAATTATTTCACCAAAAATAGCTTTATCAGTTATATTAGCTATTTTAATTTTTACTTGTTTACCAATCTTGTCTTTAATTTTGTCCCATGGGTTATCTAATACAGATTTGTATGACAAGGAAATTCTTTTAGAGTCTTTTTCAATATTAACAATTTTAAACTTTATCTTTTGCGATACAGACAAAACCTTAGTTGGTTTAATATTTCTATTCGTCCAGTCTAATTCTGAATTATGAATTAAACCTTCGATACCATCTTCTATTTTTACGAAACATCCATAATCCATAATTTTTGTTACTATACCCTCATAAATTTCTCCAATTTTATATTTTTTCTCAATATTATCGTAGGGATCTTCAGTTAGCGCTTTTACTGAAGCAGATACGCGATTTGTTTCTTTATCTATTTTTGTTATTTTAACTTTTAGCTTTTGTCCTATAGTAACAAGATCAGTTGGTTTCTTAACTCTACCGTGACTTAAATCAGAGACATGTAGTAAAGCGTCTATACCGTTGACGTCTAAAAAAATTCCCCAATCTGTTGTAGCTTTTACAACTGCGTTTTCAATTATATCGCCCTCTTTAATATTTTTTAAAGCCTCAACAATTTGTGCATTTTTACTTTTTTCAAGTACTTTTCTTCTAGATACACAAACATTGCCACGGCTCTTATCAATTTTAGTTGCAATTACTTTTACCGGTGTATTCATCAAATGGTCAATTCGTTTAAGTGGTCTAACGTCAATTTGCGAGGATGGCATAAAGCAAGGCAATCCATCGACAGTGGTAATAAAACCACCTTTTACTTTACCCGTAATGTAACCCGTCATTTCTTCTTGCGTTTCAAAAACTTTTTCCAATTTTTTCCACGCTTTTACTTTTCTTGCCTTATCTCTTGAAATAATTATTTCACCTCTACCTGACTCAATTCTTTCTAAAAATACATCAATTTTTGAACCAACTTTTATCTTACTTAGTTCATCATCATTTTTAAATTCTTCAATCGGTATCATCGCCTCCATCTTCAATTTTGCATCTGCAACTATAAATTTAGACGTTATTTCCGTTACTGTGGCTTGAATTACTTCACCCTCTTTAACTTTTCTATCTTTGAAATCTTGGTCTAATAAGTTTTGGAATTCTTTATGTAAAGGGCTGATGTTTTTAATTTCTTGTTCTATTGCCATATTTTTTTTTAATTATTCTTTCTACATATTTAGACATTTTCACTAGCATTGCTTTTTTGTCTAATTTTCCGGTGTCGATTTCTACCGAATCTCTATGTTTAAGTAAAGGGGAGTTTTTTCTATTAATATCGGAAATATTTCTTGTTCTAAGGGCTTTTTTAACATCACTCAGTTTAATTTTTACGTCAGTTTTTTTTAATTCTTTATATCTTCTATATGATGCTGTTATTAAATTACATTTGAAAAAAAATTTAATATCAGAATTTGGAAGAATTTTTGTAGAAATATCTCTTCCTTCTATACAACAATTCTTATATTTTTTTGCAAATGAGAGTTGATATTTTTTTAAAATCAGTCTTATTTTATTGATTTTTGCAATCTTAGCAGAAATTTCTGAGATTTCTTGGGTATGAAGATTTATTCTTTCCAATCTTTTATGATGTAATTTTCTAAATTTTTTACTCAGAAATGTTAATTTATTTTTAGGCCTATTTTTTAATATTAAAAAACCTGCATACCGATATAATAATCCAGATGATAGGAACTTTAATCCATATTTTTTTGAAATCATTTTTGCTCCCGTCGATTTACCTGTAGCAGCACCACCATCACAAGAGATTTGAATATATTTATTTTTTAATTTCAAACTTTGCTCCTAAAGATTTCATTATTTTTAAGAAAGAAGGTGATGACGTAAAAACTGTTTCAAAGTTATTAATTTTTGTCTTTGCATTTGTAATAGTTGCCAATAAGAAAGCACTCATAGCAACACGATGATCTCCAAGTTTACCTACAGAAATTTTTTTTTTACTGGCGTCTATCATACCTTTACCAAAAATATTCATTTGATCTTTTTTAAGTTCACATTTTATACCTATTTGACTCAAAATTTTTTTCATTTCATACGCCCTAGAACTTTCTTTGTTAGCAAGGTCAGCGATGCCTTTAAAAGAGGAGACACCTTTCGTTAAAGCCGCGATGAGAAAAAGAAGTAAATATTCATCAGTAGTTTGAGAGTACATACTAGGTGGGGTCTTAATTGATTTTAATTTACTATATCTTACAAATATATCGCCTTGAATTTCATGATTATTTTTTTTTAGATTGAAAAATTTAATTTTAGCATTATGTTTTTTTAAAATTTTATAAAATCCAATTCTAGTTGGATTGAGTCCAACGTTTTTAATTGTAAGAGTAGAATTTTTGTTCAATAGTGTTAATGCAGTAAAGAATGCTGCACTTGATGGGTCCCCACCTATAGTTATATTTATAGGCTTTAAAAAGTTTTTTCCTTGGATATTTATTATCTTTTTAATTCCTTTTTTTATCTGAATTGATTGAGGATTATTTTTTAATAGGTTTTCAGTATGATCGCGAGAACTAATTTGCTCCTTTATTGTGGTCTTTCCATAACTATTCAGTCCTGCTAAAATAGCTGCAGATTTTAATTGTGCACTTATTCCAGCTTTATAATTAATACCGACTGGCATCTCTGAGGAGATCATTTTAAGGGGAAAATTAAATTTGTTTTTTGGCAAAAAAGTTGCTCCAAATTCTTTTAATAAATCTATAAGTTTTTTCATACTTCTTTTGTTTAAAGAGTGATCTCCCTTAACAATTACACTTATATTTGGATTGGTGCTTAAAGCACCAATTAATAAACGACTTGCAGTACCAGAGTTTGAGAAGTTTAATTCTGCATTTTTTTTTATTGAAAACGAACCTAGGCCTCTTCCATAAATTTTATAAGATCCGGAGTTAATTTTCTTTATTTTTACACCAAGCTTTTTGCATGAATTAATTGTGCTTTTTACATCTTCTGACTCGAGGACATTTTTTGCCACCGAAACTCCTTGACATATTGAACCTAAAATAAAAGCACGAATTGATAGTGACTTATCTGAGTCGACTTTAATTTTTTTATTGAATTGGGGAATTTTTTTTTGAACAATTACTGAAAAACTTCTGGCTGACATTTTTATTTATTAAATACCAAAACCTGTACCAAAATATCTTTTTATTGCTTCAGCATTTTTTAATAAATCACTTTTTGTTCCTTGAGCAATTATGGTGCCATCAGAAATACAATAATTCCTATCTGAAAGATCAAATAGAGTTGAGAAATTGTGATCTGTGAGTATGCATCCAACATTCATAGATTGAATCTTCAATATATATTTTTGCATCTCTTGAACAACGATGGGGTCTACCATTGAAAAAATTTCATCTATTAAAATAATTTTTGGTTTATTAATCATTATCCTAGCAAGCTGTAAACGTTTAGCCTCTCCTCCAGAAAGGACTGATGCGTTAAGGGATCTTAAATGCTGTAAATTAAATTCATCTAAGAGCCTTTCGGTTTCCTCTTTTTGTTTCTGTGCCCCTTTAATATGCAATTGACAAAGTCCATAAATATTATCGTAAGTTGTCATGTTAAACAGCGATCTAGTTTGAGGCAAGTAACCCAATCCTTCTCTAGCTCTTAGATGTATAGGTATTTGAGAAATTGATTTTTTATCAATTAAAATGTCTCCGCTGTCAGCACTTTCCGCACCAATAGCAATATTGAATAAAGTACTTTTCCCTGCTCCATTCGGACCAAAAAGAGAGACTAATTCTCCAGGATATACTTTAAGAGATATTTTTTTTAATATAGATCTTCCATCAAAAGATTTACTTAAATTTCTTACTTCAAATATTGGTTTATCTCTTTTAAATTTAAGTATTCTGAAATTTTTTTTCATTTAATTTAAATTAGCATTAATTTTATTATCTTCAAAAGATTTTATATCTAGTGTCTGTTTTTGCAAATCAAATAACAACTGATCTGCAGATAATTCACCTCTAACGTCTTTAATCTTAACTTTGTTAGAGATAGTTAAGAAGTTCTTGGAATTAAAATACTCAGCCTTTTCTGACGTAAGCACACTACCTTCATAGTTCGCTATTACATTTTTTTCAAATTTCATATCCAAAGTTTTATTATTATAAACTCCCATTTCAGACTGAATTTCTAATATTGTGTTATCTTTAAAATAAAAAAAAGCGTTTACTCCTTTCATTGATACTATCTCAGCTTGACTTTCATTATTTATAGCCTCTTTTGATTTTATGATATAACGATTACCAGATAAATCTACACCATTATAGGAAATATCATAGAATACATCTCCAGCATCATCATTTTTAGCTAAGTTTTTTTTAATTTTCTTTTGAGTTTCTTTTGAAATAATATTTTTATTTAAATCCTTATCCTTGTTAAAATAAGTGTACGAGATAATTATAACTCCAATAAACAGCAAACATGTTTGTATTAACCTTAATTTTTTTTTTCTATCCATTAATTTATACCTTTTTGTAATAGCGTATGGATATGGATTATTCCTTTCAGAATTTTGTTCTTTTTAACAAAATCTTTATCAGACACAACCAGTAAACTTGTAATTTTCTTCTCATTCATTATTGCAAGAGCTTTAGATGCAGGTAAATTTTCATTTACGGTATATGGATTTTTTTTAACAAAATCGTTCAAATTCCTATTTTTAGAATAATTATTTATTTCTCTTCTCAAATCTCCATCTGTTACTAGACCCTTTATATATTTATTCTTAGTAATCACAACAATACCTAATTTTTTTTGGTTCATTATTTTAATTAAATCTTTTAGGTTTTTTTTATGATTTACAATTGGCATTTTTTTTCCAGTAATCATTATATCCCTTGCCAATAAAAGAGAGCTGCCTATGTTTCCGCCGGGATGAAATATTTTAAATTTTTCTTTGGAGAAGCTTTTTAAATGCATAACAGTCGTAGCTAAACAATCACCAAGTAACAAAGTCAATGATGTGCTTGAAGTAGGCACCATACCAGTCACATCGGATTCCTTCACTTTTGGTAATATCAATTTGATATCGCTAGCTTTAAGTAAAACACTATCAGGTTTTGAAGCAACGCCTATTATTTTGATTTGATATCTATTGGCGTATTTCAACATGTTGTTTAATTCTGAAGTATTTCCTGAGTATGATAAAATTACTAAAATATCTTTTCTTTCTATCTGTCCCATGTCTCCATGTAAAGCTTGAGCTGGGTCACAAAAAAAACTTGGGATGCCAACGCTAGAAAAGGTAGCTGATATTTTTCTTGCAATCAAACCTGATTTTCCTATACCAGCAAAAATAACTTTTCCTTTACAATTTAAAATGAGATCAACTGCCTTGGCGAAAGAATGATTTAAAATTTTTTTTATTTTTTTTAATTCATTTATTTGAATATAAGCTGATTTTTTAGCTAAGGAGATATATCTTTTTTTATTCATTAATGTTCAAAAATATCAAATTTAAATCCACCTTGGTCTAGAGCCACTCTAGTGTCTAAGAAAGTTAAACACTTATTAAATATATCAATTCTTTTTTCACGAATTAACATTTTTTCTAATTCATCTTTAATTTTATGTAGATAAATTACATCATTAGCAGCATATTCTAATTGCTTGTCTGATAATTCATTAATATCCTTATTCCAATCGCTGCTACCTTGTCTTTTATCTAAAGATTTATTGCAGAATTCTTGTACTAGATTTTTTAGCCCATGGCTATCCGTGTACGTCCTTACAATCTTTGAGGCAATTTTTGTATCAAAAATATTTTTCATTTTACATTTTAAAAAATATTCTAGAGCACTTTTATCAAACCTCAAAAAGTGACCAATTTTCAAAATTTTCTCATTTTCTAAAACTGAAACTAAATTTGGAGCTTTAAAATTTTCTTTGTTAGGTTGAATAATAAAGACATTTCCTTTTTCGTCACAAATTTGAATTAGACTCAATTTATCTCTTTCAGGAATCTGTAAACCAGTAGCCTCTGTATCTATTGCTACACTTTTTATAAATGATTTTGCAATCTCTGAAGTTATGTCCTCTTTTAACTTAGTTATTTTCATATATAAGTGTTTTAAATACCATGAAAAATAAAATTTGTGTAATCATTGGTGGTGGTGGTTTTATCGGAAAATACTTGGTCAGAAATATGACTAAGAGAAACTACAGGTGTATCATTACAACAAGAAAGGCCTATACAAAGGGGCATTTAAAGACTCAAGGTACACCAGGATCAATTGAACTATTAGATTGGAACCCACAAAATTTTTCTGAATTAAAAGAGGCAATAAAAAATGCAGATGTTGTAATCAATTTAATTGGTATTCTCTATGAAACTAGAAAACAAAAGTTTTACAATATCCATACCAATATACCTGAAGCTGTAGCTAAAATTTGTTCAGAGTCAGATGTAAAAAAATTTATTCACGTATCTGCAATAGGCGCTAATGAAAATTCAAAATCACTTTATCAAAAATCAAAATACCAAGGTGAAATTAAAGCTTTAGATAATTTTAAA
>MDSW01015851.1_pt1 | contig 10149 bp, 13 predicted proteins | sample 811171 | NCBI WGS metagenome assembly MDSW01 (sample SAMN05326641, study PRJNA326480) | marine metagenome | isolation source: seawater | place: Atlantic Ocean: North West | collected 2012 | reverse complement strand
CAAATTGCTTCCGTACGTGTTTATTCAATTGTTGAATAAGTACGTTCATATCAACGGGTTTTGCAATGACTTCAGAAACACCCGATTGGGCCGCACTCACTCGATATTCTTGAGAAGAATTCCGTGTCAAAATGACAATTCGGCATTTGAAAGCAAATTCTGGGTCGGCCATTAAACGTTGAGATGCATCGATAGCGTCGCCGTTTTTCCATTCTCCATCGATGAGAACCACTTCAGGCATAATCGCTAGAGCGGTTCCCTCTGCCTGTCGAAGAGTTGCAGCACGGGTTATATCGAAACCCTCACGCTCAAGTGTATTTGCTAGAAGAGAGCGGCGACCTTCATTTTCGTCTGCAACGATGACTTTGGCCATAAAATCCCTCCCTTCAACTACAGGGATGGCTGTAGAGACTTGAACCTCACCCTTCATGGAGGTGGAGTTCGGACGGTTCACGAGGACGACTCAGAAGCCGTCAACCATGAATGATTTCGTCAGGAAGTACCGATTGCCAAGCGATAATACCACCTTCAAGGTTATACAAGGATGAGCCTTCATAGCCTGCTTGAATCAAAAACATCGCCGCCACCTGAGAACGCATACCACTGCGGCACAATACCAATATTTCACGGTTTTTCGGTATTGAATCGACCATTGAAAGCACGGCTTCGTGATTGATTTGTAAGTCATTGGAAGCAACATGGGCTTGTTGATATTCTCCTTCTGAACGAACATCTAAGATAAACGGTTTCCAACCAGTATTTCGGCGTTCGACATAACTCTTCATCGAAATCGAATTAAACATTGTTTCATTATGAGAGGTTTCTCCTTCTTCAACATCACCCATTCTGGTTCTCCTCATACACCATGCTTCATCATCAAACATAGCCCTGCTCAGCGATAAATCAGTTACCACTTGACGTTCAGGATTATGAGAATAACGCAGTGTTTCAAAGGTCATTGCTTCTGCATCATAAATCAGAAGTCGCCCGCTGAGGACTTCTCCAAGGTCAAGAATAATTTTGATGACTTCATTGGCTTGTAATGAACCGATGACGCCAGGTAACACACCCAGAACACCACCTTCTGCGCATGAAGGAACCGATTGAGGCGGTGGTGGTTCTGAAAATAAATCACGATAGCATGGTCCTTGCTGCACATTAAAAACGCTGACTTGCCCTTCAAAGCGATATATAGAACCGTAGACCCAAGGTATATTTTTCAGGAAACAAGCATCGTCAATGAGATATCGAGTCGGCAGGTTGTCGGTTCCGTCAACCACAACATCCCAACCTTCTGCAAAAATTGAGTCGACGTTTTCTGGAGCTAATCGCACATCATAAGTGGATATCTTCAATTCGGGATTCAAGTCTCGAAGGCGATTGCGTGCTGATTCTACTTTTGATTCACCAATGGCTGCGGTTGAATGGATGACTTGCCGTTGTAAGTTTGACAAGTCGACTCTATCATCATCAACGATTCCAATATGTCCAATTCCAGCAGCGGCGAGGTAGAGCAGAACCGGACTTCCAAGCCCCCCTGCACCGATAACCAGAACCCTTGACCGATTGAGGAGATGCTGTCCTTCTCGACCTACTTGAGGTAATGATATATGACGAGCGTAACGCTGAACATCGATATCCACAAGCAATCCCAAGTCGTCCAAGCAGGGCCCAAACATAAACTCATTGAGAGGTCAATGTTGGTCTTCGAGCCACTTTTCAACGTCCATAGCGGCTTGACAACCCATTCCAGCAGCAGTAATTGCTTGCTTGTAACGGGTATCTACGACATCCCCAGCAGCAAAAACACCTTCGACCGATGTCATTGTGTGTTTCTTGTGAAGGATGTATCCTTCTTCATCAACCTCAACTTGCCCTCCAAGGAATCCAGTAATCGGTTTATGCCCTATCGCAATGAACGCTCCAGTGACGTTGATGTTTTCTGTTGCACCGTCTCGAGGGTCCTCAAGAACTGCTCCTGTCAAGCCTTTTTCATCAGAAAGCCATTCCTTTACTTGTCGGAAGGTTTTGATTTCGATTTTGTCATGATTTAATGCACGTTCATACATGATGGTTGACGCTCGGAACACATCTCTGCGGTGAACAAGTGTTACCTTTGATGCAAATCGTGTCAAGAAGGTTGCTTCTTCGCAAGCAGAATCGCCGCCACCTATCACCATGACTTCTTCGTTCTTGAAAAAGGCACCATCACAGGTTGCACAAGTTGAAATTCCTCTGCCTTTCTGTTGTTCTTCTCCCGGAGCATTCAACCAAATTGATTCTGCGCCGGTCGAGACGATGATAGCATGGGTCAGAAAGGTCTCGCCTTCTACCACGACTTTGTAAGGCCGTTCTGAGAGGTCGACAGATTCGACGTTTTGGTCTCTTACTTCAAGTCCAAATCGTTCTGATTGTTCTCGTAATTCCATCATCATCTCGGGTCCACCGATGCCCTTTGGATAGCCTGGGAAGTTCTCTATATCGGAAGTAAGCATCAACTGACCTCCGGACATATAACCTGCGAACATAAGTGGTTCAAGCATTGCTCTTGCAGCATAGAGGCCTGCAGTATATCCAGCAGGACCTGAACCAATGATGATGACGTTGTGAATTGTTGACATGGAAAGAATCCCCTACAACCTTGTTACGGGGGGATTCACCACTTGAACATTGACATCAAAGCATTAGATATTATTCGCCCGATTCTGGTTGCTCAGCAGAATTTTTTCGACCTTTTATTCGTTTGAAAAGCCACCGAGAAAAGACCATTGAGATTAGAAGAAAACCAACAGATACAGGCCACGGTGCTTCAGCGGATGTTGACAGGAAATAGGTGACGAGAAGGATCCCAGCACCGTAAAAAGCGCGAAATACCGAAAAGGCGATGAATGAACGAATAACAGGATTACCAAGTGCTTTTTGAATCTTGGAATCTGTCATTTTGGGACCTCCAATGATTCATTCATTGAAGCATTGAAGCAATCGCCGCGACGGCAGCACGAGCATGTGATTCAAGTCGAGGTTCAATATGTTCGGGTTGAGCACCAGGGCCGATGATTCCCAAGCCGACTGGTTTTTCATGGACGAGTTGTAATTCAATGATGGTCTTGATTACGGCCTGACCCATTGCCAGCCCATGTTGAGTCTGTCCTTTTTCGATGATGCCAAGACAAGCAACCCCGAGAATTTCATCATCTGCCAACAGACGGTCAAGAGCAAGTGGGACCTCCATTGCCCCAGGGACCCAAACGACATCGAGAATTTCAAGTCCATGAACCGCAGCTTCTTCACGTGCCCATGAGAGCATACGTTCGATTTCTGAGCGGTGGAATGAACCACATACGAGGGCGATTTTTGACATTTGATTAACTCCTTTTCTCTTCAAGAACACGTTCCACAGTGGCGACAATTGTTTGTGTTGTGGAGTCGATTTCAAGGTTCACTGCATCACCAACTTCCTTTCCAACCAATGTTGTCAAACGAAGAGTTTCTGGGATGATGTGCAGGGAAAACTTTCCATCAAGCACCTTTCCAACGGTAAGTGAAATGCCATCGACAGCAATGTAGCCTTTCTCCATAACATACTTGTGAAGTTCAGCAGGGACAAGAACATCGTAATTCATACCCTCACCTTGTTTTTCTATTGAATGTAAAATTCCAGTTGACATAATGTGTCCTGAAAGCAAATGCCCGCCGATTTCATCGCCAAACTTCAATGAACGCTCAATGTTCACCTGCTGGCCTATGGAGAGTTGACCGAGCGTGGTTCTGGTCAATGTTTCAGTGATGACATCGAAGTCGACAACTGAATCATTGATAGATACGGCGGTTAGGCACACGCCATCAATCGAAACGCTCGCCCCTGTTTCCAAACCTTTGGTGTTGGGCAATTTGATTTGTAAGGTGTGAATACTTGGTTTTTCCACGATGTTAAGAACCGCCCCAGTGCCTTGAATAATACCTGTAAACATCAAGCATCATTCTCCTTTTGAGATTCAGAAGAAAGTTGAAGAATTCGAGCGATAATCTTGCGAGTTCCATCTAAATCATCAGATAATCCTTCAACACGAGTGACCTGAATATGGCCAAATCCAAGTTGGTCAAGTTTTGTACGAATTCGGTCTTCAGCATGTTCTTGGTCATATCCTAAAGCGATGATATCTGGTTGAACATGAGGTAAAATGTCGAAAATTGGAACATCTGGGGGATTTCCAATAATCGCTTCATCGACTGGTTTTAAGCCTTCAACCATCCTTCGGCGTAAATCTTGACCTGTAACGGGTTCATGCTTACGCACACGAACTGTGTCATCATGAGCGACGACAACCGTGAGGTGTTCCCCAAGTGATTTGGCTTGCTCTAAATAGTGCAAATGACCTGCATGAAGTAAGTCAAAAACTCCGACTGCCATAACTCGCTTCATCTGCTCACCTGTTGTTGTGAAAGTATAGTCCCTCAAGGTTTTACCGGCTGAACTACTGACCTAATTTTGTATGTTCAAGGCTTCAATCAATTGAGCCCCTTCAAGGAAAGGAATGCCTCGCTCGTGCGCCCAAGTTCGGGCATCATCAACAGCGAGGGCATTATCTCCATCGCTCTGTAGCATCTCGGCTCCTATGACAACTGGCGTCATTCCTGCAAGTCGTGAAAGGCCGACTGCTAACTCAGTATGGCCCTGTCTTCGAGAAAGTCCACCTTCGGTCTCACGGCAAACTGGTATATGTCCTGGAGTTCGGAATTCTTGACCCAATGCGGCTTGTGCATCTTTACCTGTGATTCCGGCTTTGGTTAATTCCGCTGATAATTCAGCAAAACGGCGAGTTGTGAGCGCACGGTCATGGTCGGTGATACCGGTATATGTTTCACGATGATTCAAAGACAAGGTAAATGCTGAGCGAGCATCGTATCGTAAATCATTGGTTACCAAATGATTGAGTACTGGGAATTCCTCTAAAAGAGAATCTTGAGTATGGAGGTCTTGAAGAAACGGCAAGGAAAACAACTCTCCTATTTCATGGCCAATCGCCAGAAATAACAGGCCGCCACAATCCATTCTCAATTGACGCATTGTGGCGGGTACAGCGCTTTGGCCGGGAAACAATAAATCTGTTTCGCCTTCTCTTTTTTCAGAGTCAAACAAACAAACCGGCATTCCGTTCTGGAAAGCGCGCACTGCGGCCTCGACTTGTTCGTCCATAACCAAGCCTCAACCGCAGGAGTTCATGAATGGTCGTATGGGATATTCTAACGATGAGTGGGAAGAAAAATGCAATTTTAGCGGACAGCCAACGGAAAGGGGTTATCATAGGAAGACCCTTGGGTCGTTCCTGCGGGGATGTGAATTATGCCAATTAAACTCGGACCTGCGGGCGTTCCTTTGTCTTGCAAAGGTCGTACAATCGTTGAAGGAATGGACGATATCATCTCCCTTGGTTTAGAAACAATGGAGGTCCAAACCGTCCGAATGGTCGCTCCACAACACTTTGAACAATATTGGCAAGCGGGCGTTCTTGCTAATAAAACCGAATTTGAGATGAATATTCACGGACCGTACTATTCCGAACTTCTTGGCAACCGTGTTGAACGTGGGCGTTCGATGACAAAAATCGAAACAACGCTTCAGGCTGCCCGAACAATCAATGCCCGACACATTACGCTTCACGCAGGCCACTACGGAGGCATGCATCCGGGTAGTGCAGCAAATGAACAAGTAGCAAATGTCTTCGCTGGGATTGTTGACCGTGTACACGAGATTTGGCATGATGATGAAGACGAATTCCCAGTATTCCCTTGGATCAAAGATGGAACCCCCTCAAAAATAGGCGTTGAAACATCAGGTCGCCAAGAATTATGGGGCAGTCTCGAAGAAGTCTTGGAAGTTGTCAATCACGTCGAAGGAACCATTCCTGTGCTCAACATTGCACACATTCACGCTCGTGGTCATGGAAAGATGCGAACTTCGGAAGACTATGGAGAATTGTTTGATGAAGTACGCGAAACCATCGGAACAAAAGAATTCTATTGCCACTTCTCTGGTGTTGAGCACCGTTCTGGTAACGCTATGCACTACACACAAATCAAGAAGTCGGATTTGAACTTCGAGCCACTTGCTGAATTTATTGTTGAAGACGGAGGATGGCTTGACATCACCCTCATTTCTGATTCTCCGCTTTTGGAGCACGATGCAATGTACATGTTGCAAAACATCGAAAAATCCCGCCATCGCCAACTCGAACGTAAAGCCCGTGAAGACCGACGTCGAGCACTTGCTGCTCAAACGGGAACAACACCTGCTGCCTTGGCCGCTCGTGAAGAAGAGCAAGCAAAACTTCGTGAAGAATCCGAAGAAGGAAAGGCGAGCGAGGAAACTGCAGAGGAAGAAAAACCTGCTGAAAAGAAGGCTCCTGCTGAAAAGAAAGCACCTGCAAAAAAGAAGGCCCCTGCCAAGAAGGCAGCAAAGAAAGAAGATGACAATGTTTTCGACCTTGATGAAGAAGACGATGACGATTTATTCTGAACTTTGAAGACGCTCATTCCCATTCAAAACCCCACCCTTACACCTTCGAAGAGTGGCAATTAACATAAGTAAAGTGAGCGGCGTTCCACTTGGTCTCTATGGCACACATTGCGATTTTGGGTTTGGGAAATTGGGGAACAGCAATTGCTCGGATGTGGTTAGCAGATAACCATCGAGTCAAAGGTTGGACCATTGAACAAGAAGTCTACGAATCAATAACAATGGATTCTGTTAATGCTAAATATCTCCCAAATCATCCGGTTGAAGGACTTGAAGCAACAATGCATATCGAGGAAGCATTGGAAGGCGTTGAAATCATTGTCTTAGCTGTTCCCTCATCGGTTATTCTTGGAGTCGTCGATCAAATTATCCCCCATCTTCGACCCGGCCACGTATTACTCGACTTAGCCAAAGGTTTAGCAGATGGAAACAAATTGATTTCAGAAGCCATTCAGCAGAAGTTAAACGATGCTGGAAAAAGCAACACACTGGCTGTAGTAACTGGGCCCACCATTGCTCCAGAAGCAGCAAGTGGCGTAATGACCACCGCACTCGTAGCGAGTGAAGATGTCTCTGTAGCACAACAACTCGCAACGACGTTAACAACTCAAACCTTCATCCTTCATCCTGCAGCTGACCCTGCTGGAGCAGAATTGTGGGGGGCGTTCAAGAACGTCGTAGCACTTGCTTGTGGGCTCGTCGATGGTTTGAAGCAGGTTGGGTCTCTTGGTGGAGATAATCTCAAGGCAGCTATTTTCATGGCTGGATTCAAAGAAGGTTGCCTCTTACTGCCACAACTGGGAGCAAAAGCAGAAGTTGCTTTCGGACCTGCAGGCTTGGGAGATTTGTATGTAACGGCAACTTCACCTCATGGGAGAAACCGTTCGATGGGCGAAAAGTTAGGAACTGGACTCACCATTGAACAGGCTCTCGAAGAAATGCACATGGTCGCCGAAGGTGTACGTGCTGCCCGCATGTTTGGTGAAAGAGCAGAAGATTTCGGAATCGAAATTCCATTCACAAAGGCCCTTAACACCTTGCTGGACGGCTTTATTGATGCAGAAGAATGCTGCAGAAGAATGGTTGCACTTCATTGAACCGATTGTTTTTTTGCCGCTGTTGAAGCGGTGCAGTTTTGAGGGTAGTCGCTCTGCGGTATTCATGGCGGAGGAATTGACTGAACTGGAAGCGCGTATCTTTGAATGGATTCGACAATCCGATTTCGAAACCGTCGCTTGGTCAACTCCAAAGGCAGCCAAGTCTTTCAAAGTGAAAGAAGATGAGGTCTATGAAGCAGTTGCGGCATTAACGCGCAAAGTTCCGGACCGAATTCAAGTGTTTTACAAAGACGGTTCGCTGCACATCGCTGCAGAGTGATTCTTGAATTTGTCGAATTATTCTTCTTTCGGAGAGAGGATAAGATTCAACCAGGTTGGACGACGAACGTCGCCTTCATCATTGACAAACGAGCGAATCATCATTGAGAGTAAATCAATGATAACCACAACGACAAAAATCAGAATGAGAAGTGCAAATACTTTTTCATATTGAAGGAATTTGAGATAGGTGCTGATGTAATAGCCAATTCCTCCTGCACCTACAATTCCGATGACTGTTCCATGACGAACATTGTATTCGAACATAAACATGAGTTGACTCAAAAGATGATTACTGTTTTCTGGAATCACCACATTCAACAAGATGCTGCTTCGAGAAAGCCCCATTGCACGACTCGCTTCAAGTGGGTCATTTGCCATTCCTTCAAAGGTCTCATACTGTAACTTACCAAGATAACCAATGGTGTAGAAAGTCATTGCTAATACTCCGGAAAGTGGACCAAAACCGATGACGATGACAAATAATATCGCCCAAATCAAACTTGGCAGACTACGCGTTGCTGAAAGGAATATTCTTACTGGAATCGAGACATAAAGCGGAACTAAGTTGCGGGCTGCAAGTGATGAAAAGCACAAAGCCCCTATGAAACCAAGAATTGTAGCAACAAAAGCTATTTTTATGGTTTCCATCATTCCAATATATCCAACTGAACAAAAAAACTGAATGTTTGATTCGCATACTGGATAAGATCGTGGTTCGAGAATGCTCCATTCTGGAGGCCACATGCTTTCAGAGAAAAAGATAGAAAGGTTTCCAAAACCACCCTCAAGTCTGCCCCAATCACCTTCGATTAAACCATCGAGAGTTTGCCAAGCCAGTAGAAGCAAGACGATGATGATTCCAAACAGGCGATATTTCATTCTTCTTCGCCCCCTTTTGGTTGCTGCTTCCATTCATCGATGGTCATGTCATGAAGCACTCCATCTTTGAGATTCCAAATCCGTGAAGCAAACTTAACAGCATTATCGTCATGGTGTTCAACCATGATTAACGCAGTCCCTTCCGAGACCAATTGGTCGACTGATTCGAAGACAAGTTCCACATTTAAACTGTCAAGTTCTCCAAGGAATTCATCAGCCAGTAACAATTTTGGCCTCTGAGCCAATGAACGTGCAGTAGCAACTCTTCGTTGTTGCCCACCTGATAATCGTCGAACGGGTTCATTCGCTTTCTCTGCAATCCCAAGCATTTCTAATGCTTGCATTGTTCGTTCAGAACGTTCCTTCCACATGTTTCGAGAAAAACCAATATTCGCTCGAGCACCAAGTGAGACATTGTGGATAACTGTAGCATGTCGAACCAAACCTAAACGTTGAGGAATGTATCCCAAACCTCCACGTTTATTGACGTTCAAATCAAACGACCCCGAGAGGGGGCGAACGAGACCTGAAACAGTCCGAAGTAATGTGGTTTTACCAATTCCAGATGTGCCGAGAATAGCGATAACTTCACCTGGTAAAACTTCTACATTAATATTCGAAATCAATGGTTCATCATAGCCCACACTCAAGTTCTTGAGAATGAGTACTGGCTCTTTCATGGATAACCCTCGATTCTATCCTAATGCCTTTCCTTTTTGAAACGGTTGGTGGAATAGAGAGTGTATTTTCAGTTTGTTTTTCAAAGCAAAGGGTGGTGGAATGGCCCAAGAAAGGGTGAGGACGTGGACCATTCCACCGATCAAATTCAAAAAGCTTCTAACTTTATTCTGTAATTTCAAACTTGGTATCAAAGTAGTTAGAGATTCCAGGAATAGCACTAATCAGGCTGCTATAGCTTCCAAGATGTTCTTGTGTATTTGCTTCGACAAGTCCAGGGGTGTTGAGAACATTCGTTAGAATTTGATCTCCACACTGGTTTTGTGGCGAAGTGCTGTCAACAATATGCGTTGCCATGTTGTAGCATCCAGTGAACGTCTGCCCTTGCATTGTATAGTTTTCAACATACATTTGACCATTCAAGGAAAGCAAAGCATTGAGGATTGCTGTTCGAGTTTGAACGTCGAGTGTTGCAGGGTTATACATGACAGGGTGGGATGGAGCTGAACCGTATGAAGGGAGTAAGATATAATCCGACTCCGGTAGGCACCACGCCTCGTTTGCGCTTGCATTGTCATTACCACAATACTTTGCGACTGTTGAATCCTTAGCAAAGGCAACATCACCTACGCCTTCTGTAAGGCACTTGACTGCACCAGAGTAGGAATAGTATGGAGTTCCTGAGTCTGGGATGCT
>MDSW01166480.1_pt1 | contig 10150 bp, 8 predicted proteins | sample 811171 | NCBI WGS metagenome assembly MDSW01 (sample SAMN05326641, study PRJNA326480) | marine metagenome | isolation source: seawater | place: Atlantic Ocean: North West | collected 2012 | reverse complement strand
GAAAGAAAACCTGCGCAATCACGAGGCCACGGACATTCTGGGTATCGCCCTGGATCGTATGCGCAACCTGAAAGTGAGAATTCCGGATTCTTTTGTGTCCCTGGCGCGGGTGGTGCTGACCTTTGGCGGCCTGTTGAAGACCTATCGTATCGCCGTGGATTGAGCAGAATCTCAAGAGGTGGCGGGTGCGGTTTTCTCTTCCCCGGTGGGGATGGCCAGTGCCGGTTGCTGCGTTTCCCCTGTAGTTTCTTCCGTGCCCGGCCGCACCGGGGCCGGCTTGCGCATATTGATAAAGGGTCGCTCAATCAGGGCAAAGGTGCACAGGCTCACGGGAAAGGTCACCAGCACCAGGGCCGCGAACACCACCATAAACCACCAGTAGTCAAACGCCGGCTCCGCGCCGTAGTAGGCTTTGGCGGTATTTACGGCGCTTAGCACCAGGGGAATCGCCACCATGTAATGGAACAGATACATGGAGTAGGAAAGCTGGGCGAAGGGGAACCAGACCCTGGCGCCGAAGAAGCGCCCCAGGGAGGCCCCCAGGCCCGCCGGTGCCGAACACATCAGAATCAGCCAGCACAGCAGAATCCCGAACAGGTTGCGGTCCGCCACCAGCACCAGCCGCGCCAGGGTCAGGGAGTCCCCCAGCCAGTGCTTGTTGCCGTTGAGTAATACGCCCCCCACCATCAGCGCCAGCGCCAGCACCGTGAGCCAGGTACACAGCCGCCGGCGTTGCAGCAGCCGGTCCAGGGCCGGCTGGTAATAGACAGTGAGGTAGGCCAGGATCACGCCGCACAGCAGAGTGCCGTAACGGGTGGGCAGATTCACATACAGGGTATCGAAGTAATGAATAATGGCGGCGGTGCTGTTGTACATTTCGCTGTAGGGGCGATCCCATAACTGCGCATCGCCACTGGCCACCAGGCCCCGAATCACGAAGGATAGGGCGAACAGGCTCAGTAACACCGCCAGGGGGCTGCGGGTGGCGAACACCAGGGTCAACAGCAGCAGGGGAAACAGCAGGTAGAACTGCTCCTCCACCGCCAGGGTCCAGGTCCAGGGCATGGACATGGACTCCAGGGGCAGGAAATTGTTGATGTAGAGGATGTTGGCCCACAGGGTCTGGCTGTGATTCGGCGCCAGCAGATAAAACACGCCGATGGCAAACAGGTACACCGGCGTCAGCCGCAGGTAGCGCCGCCAGTAAAAGGTTTTCAGGTTCAGAGTGCCGGTTTTGCGGTGTTCCTTGAACAGCATACGCCCGATCAGAAAGCCGCTGATGACAAAGAATACATCCACGGATTTATCCAGACCCCAGATCCAGGTGAGCAGGAACGGGGTTTCCTTGACGAACTGGGCGAAGCGTTCGAAGGGGATAAACAGATGCAACAGGAAAAAACTGTGGTAGAGCATGATCGCCAGGCAGGAAATAGCCCGCAAACCGTCGATGGGGGCGATATTGTCATTGGGGCGCACAAACGCTGCCCGAAAGTTGCCTTTGATTCCTTTCTGGGCGGGTGACCTGGCCATGGGGTCTGGCTGCTCCGGCGTATTTATTGTTATGGATTTAATCTATCGAACTATCAGGCTCGGAGGCAAGGCAATAATGCCGATGTTTGGTGACAGTCTGTAGTGCATTTGTAGCCCCGGGATCCGGCGGCCCGCCGCCCGGCTTATTCCGGACGCCAGCTGCCGATCAGCTCCGGTTCCCGGCGGGCGCCGGCAGCCTCCAGCTGCTGCAGATAGTCCGCCCACAGGGCGTCTTTTTGGGTGCAGAGCTGGTGCAGATAATCCCAGGTGTAGATGCCGGTGTCATGGCCGTCGTCAAAATGGATCTTGATACCGTAGTTGCCCGCCGGGGCCAAATTGCGAATGGCGACAAAGCGCTTGCCGGTCTGCAGCACCGGCCTGCCATGGCCACGCACTTCCGCCGAAGGGGACAACACCCGCAGCAGCTCAGAGCTGAGGCGGTAACTCTGCTCACCCCAGGCCAGCTCCAGCTCCTGGGATTGGGTGTGCAGCCTGATGGCGCCGGGTGCCTGCATGGTAAGCGCTTCCGTCACAGAATATAGCGGCTCAGATCGTCGTCGCCGGCCAGGGAGCTGAGGCGGTCGTTGACATAATCCGGGGTGATGACAAACGGGTTTTTATCCTCACTCAGGGCCAGATCGGCGGCATCGAAGGAGATGTCCTCCAGCAACCGTTCCATCACCGTGTGCAGGCGCCGGGCGCCGATATTTTCGGTGCGCTCGTTGACCTGCCAGGCCATTTCCGCCAGCCGCCGAATGGCTTCCGGCTGAAACTCCACCCGCAGCCCCTCGGTTTCGATCAGGGCCCGGTATTGTTCCGTCAGGGAGGCATTGGGCTCGGTGAGAATACGCTCAAAGTCATCCGCGGTGAGGGCGGTCAGCTCCACCCGGATGGGCAGGCGCCCCTGCAGCTCCGGCACCAGGTCCGAGGGCTTGGCCAGGTGGAAGGCGCCGGAGGCAATAAACAGGATGTGGTCGGTTTTCACCATGCCGTACTTGGTGCTCACGGTGCAGCCCTCGATCAGGGGCAGCAGATCCCGCTGGACGCCCTCTCGGGAGACATCGGTGCCGGAGGTTTCCGAGCGCTTGGCCACTTTGTCGATTTCATCGAGAAACACGATGCCGTTCTGCTCCACGGATTCCACCGCGGCAGCTTTCAATTCGTCCTCGTTCACCAGCTTGGCGGCCTCTTCATCCCGCACCAGCTTGTAGGCTTCCGCCACTTTCATCCGGCGTTTTTTCTTCTTGCCGGAATTGAGGTTGGAGAACATGTTCTGCAACTGGCTGGTCATTTCCTCCATGCCCGGAGGCGCCATAATCTCAACCCCCATTGAGGCGGCGGCCACATCGATTTCGATGTCCTTGTCGTCCAGCTGACCTTCCCGCAATCGCTTGCGGAACATTTGCCGGGTGCTGGATTCGTCGTCCTGTTCCACATTATTGCCCCACTGATCCCGGGCCGGGGGAATCAGGGCGTCAAGGATGCGGTCCTCGGCGGCGTCCTCCGCCTTGGCGCGATTGCGCACCATCTGCTCCTCCCGCAGCATCTTGATGGCGCTGTCCACCAGGTCGCGGATAATGGATTCCACATCCCGGCCCACGTAGCCCACCTCGGTGAACTTGGTGGCCTCCACCTTCATAAAGGGTGCCCGGGCCAGCTTGGCCAGGCGGCGGGCGATCTCGGTTTTGCCCACCCCGGTAGGGCCGATCATCAGAATATTCTTGGGGGAGATTTCGCTGCGCAGGGCGTCCGGCAGCTGCATCCGGCGCCAGCGGTTGCGTAGGGCCAGGGCCACCGCCCGCTTGGCCTCCTGCTGGCCAATGATGTGTTTGTTGAGCTCGTCTACGATTTCCCGGGGAGTCATGTCCGACATTAGGCGCAGTCCAATTCTTCAATGGTGAGATTCTGGTTGGTGTAAATACAGATGTCCGCCGCGATTCGCAGGCCTTTCTCCACCACGTCCCGGGCCGGTAGCGTGGTATTTTCCAGCAGTGCCCGGGCGGCGGACTGGGCGAAGGGGCCGCCGGAGCCGATGGCAATCAGATCCATTTCCGGCTGGATCACGTCGCCGTTGCCGGTGATGATCAGGGAGGCGTCCTTGTCCGCCACCGCCAGCAGAGCTTCCAGCCGGCGCAGGGCGCGATCGGTGCGCCAGTCCTTGGCCAGTTCCACCGCGGCCCGGGTGAGGTTGCCCTGATGCTTCTCCAGCTGTGCCTCGAAGCGTTCGAACAGGGTGAAGGCATCAGCAGTGCCGCCGGCGAATCCCGCCAGCACTTTGTCGCCGTAGAGCCGGCGCACCTTGCGGGCATTGCCCTTCATCACGGTATTGCCCATGCTCACCTGGCCGTCGCCACCGATGACCACTTTGCCGTCGCGGCGGGCGGAGAGAATGGTGGTGCCTCGATATTGTTCCACAGAATATCCCTACTGCTGGTTATGCCGAATGTCATACCTGGGGGCGAATCTCACTTTTTCAAGCGCAGCACGATATGTTCGATATCGTGTTCCGCCAGCGTGGATTTGGCCTGTTCCAGGGCTTGCGGAGAGGCGAACGGGCCCACCTGAACCCGGTGCCAGGCTTCCCCGGGGTCCAGCTCCACTTTTTCGATGTTGACATCCAGCCCCATCAGAATCAGTTCCGCCCGCCGGTGATCCGCCTCCTGGGCGGAGCGGAAGGAACCGGTCTGGATCACATACTGTTGCTCCGGAGAGGGGACTGGCGCAGGCTTGCCCGGTTTGCCGGGGGTGGTGGCTTCCGGGGTGGGGGCCACCACCTCGTGGTCCGGCAGCAGGGTGTAAAAGTCAAACTTGGGTTTGGCGCGGCCCGAACCGGTGTCCGGCGCGATTTTAACCGCCATCTCCTTTAACTCCTGGTCCGTGGGTTTGATCCCCGCCAGGTAATAGAGAAATGCCAGGAACAGGCCGGTCACCACGCCGGTGAACAGCCAGACCCAGGCCGGTATGGCATCGGATTTTGACACAGGTTACTCCTTTGCGGTCCGGCTACATTTGCTCGGGCGCGCTGACCCCCAGCAGTCCCAGCCCGTTGGCGATGATGTTTTTCACCGCGATGGCCAGGGCCAGACGGCCGTTGCGCAGGTTATCGTCCTCCACCAGCACCTTGTTGCCGTTGTACCAGGTGTGAAACTCCTGGGCCAGGTCCCGCAGGGCATAGGTAAGCTGGTGCGGTGCCCGGTTGCGGGCGGCGCTGGCCACGGCTTCCGGCCAGGCCCCCAGGCGTTTGGCCAGGTCCTCGGCGTTGGGTTCCGGCAGGCTGGACAGGGCCTGCAGGCCGGCTTCCTGGTCGTAGCTGAGCCCGCGCTGGTCCAGTTCCCGTTGCATGCTACAGACCCGGGCGTGGGCGTATTGCAGGTAATACACGGGATTATCGGCGCTCTGGGAGCGGGCCAGATCAATGTCGAATTCCAGGTGCTGTTCCGGGGAGCGGGTGAGATAGAAAAAGCGGGTGGCGTCGTTGCCGACCTCTTCAATCAATTGCGCCAGGGTGACGAAATTGCCGGAGCGCTTGCCCATGCGGCCGGAGGACAGGGTGACGAACTGGATCAGCGCCACATGAAACAAATCGCCCTTGCCGGTAAGGGCCTCGATGGCGGCCCGCACCCGGGCTATATAGCCGTGGTGATCGGCGCCCCAGACGTCGATCAGGTTTTCATAACCCCGGTTCAGCTTGTCCAGGTGATAGGCCACATCCGCCGCAAAGTAGGTATGCAGACCGTTGTCCCGGATCAGCACCCGATCCTTCTCATCCCCCAGGTCGGAGGTGCGCAGCCACACCGCGCCATCCTGCTGGTACACATGGCGCCGTTCCCGCAGGCGATCGATGGCTTTCTCGATGGCACCGCTTTGTTCCAGGGAGCGCTCGGAGAACCACTGATCGAACTCCACATTGAACGCTTCCAGGGTGCCGTGAATGGCGTCCAGCTGGGTTTTCAGGCCAAAATCCTGCACCGCCCGGTAGCCGTCCCCCAGCAGGTTGCGCACCTTGTCGATCAGCGCATCCAGGTAGCGTTCCCTGGCCATCTTGGCGCCGTCGTCATCGCTGTCTGGATCTTCCGGCAGCCCTGCCGTCACCGCGCTGAAGGGGTGATAATACTGGCGCCCCACGGAATGAAACAGGTTGGCCCCGCACTCCCGCACATAGTCTCCGGGATAACCCCGGGAGGGAATGGCCACGGTTTCGCCGCAGGCTTCCAGATAGCGCAGATATACCGACACCGCCAGCACGTCCGCCTGGCGGCCGGCGTCATTGATGTAGTACTCCCGATGCACCCTATAACCGGTGGCCGCCAGCAGATTGGCCAGGGCCGAACCATAGGCGGCGCCGCGACCATGGCCCACGTGCATGGGGCCGGTGGGGTTGGCGGAGACATACTCCAGCAGCACCTTTTCCCCCGCCCCCACATCCGGTGAGCAGAATGCCGCCGTGTTGGTGAGCGCCTCCCGCACCGCGGCAAACCGGGCCGCATCATCCATAAAAAAGTTGATAAATCCGGGGCCGGCGATCTCCAGCCGGGTGATGGACTGGTTTTCCGGCAGGTTGTCCACGATCAGTTGCGCCAGCTCCCGGGGTTTGCGCCCCGCCGGTTTGGCCAGCATCAGGGCCAGGTTGGTGGCGAAGTCACCGTGGCTTTTGTCCTTGGTGCGGTCCACCTGAATCCGTCGTGGCGCGTCAGCGGGAATAATCTGTTGGCTGACCAGACTGTCGAAGGAGGCTTCCAGCAGCGCTTGCAGGGTTTCTTTCATGGAATTCGTGATGTCGGTGGCTGGGTGGAGTGGCGTTGTGTTCAAAAACAGTGGCGTATTATGGCGGTTTGCGGCGCTGAAAGCCAGCCGCCTCCGGGTGTCGGTGGGTTTTACAAACGGCGGCGGCCGGATTGGGGGTGTCAGGCTAATGGTCTGTAAATCATAAGAAAATGACTTTTGGCCCTGATTGTGCACAAGAATTGTGAAAGAGAGATCGTGCGAGGGGAATTTGCGGGAGCCGGGTCTGATTCGCGCCGGTTTTGGGTGAGTCGGGTCTGCTCCGGGCAGGCCGGTTTCCCGCGCACGAGAGTTGCACCACAGGTGAGCCATGAGAGGTGAACCATGACAATGTTTCGAAGCTTTATGCTGCCGCTCCTGTGCATGCTGCCGCTGCTTTGTGGCTTGCTGACAGGTGCCGTCCAGGCGTCGGTATTCATGCTGTTGGGGATTGGTCTGTTGGGTCTGATGGTGACCCGCCGTTATTGGCTCTCCTATTGATTGATTGGTTTGTTTGACCGGTTTTCGCGAGTGTTACAGGCCCGCTTTGGCGGGCTTTTTTTGCCCGGAAATTCGCACCCTGGCGTAACTGGGTTAGGGTTAAAGTGTAGTGGTAACCGAAGCTGCGCCGGCCCTGGTGAGATGGGACCCGGCCCCCACAGTGACTCGCATTGGTGATCAAATCTCATGGCGTCGAACTGGTTAACAACAGAGCCCGGGTGGCGGCCTGAGGTGACTATCCTCGCCCGCTTTCTGACAGCGCCGGCAACTGCCTGGCCGGCACCGGTGGGGGTGGCACTGGCCGGCGCCCCCGGTGCCGGAAAGTCCGCCGCCCTGGCCCGGCTGTGGCAACTGCTGGAGCCCGCCGCTCAACCGCGGCTCTGTACCTGGATCAGTGCCCGGGCGGCAACCTTACCGGAGGCCCCCGGGAAGATGGAGCGACTGCTGCAGCGCCGGCTCGGCGCCCCCCGGTGGCTGAACGTGCTGGGTGACCGGATACGTCCACAGCAGGGCCCTGCCGTGGCCCCACCACCCCGCCGCTTCCTGTTTGTGGATGAGCTGGAGCACCTGCCCGGCCCAAGGCTGATCACCTTGTTGGCGGCCCTGGCGCCCTGGCAGCAGCTGGGGGTGACCCTGATCTGCACCCTCACGCCGGAGCGGCTGCTGGCCACCCTCAGCGCCGCCAACCAGGAGTTGACCCATCATTACCCCGGTGAGGATCCGGGGGCCTGGGCCCGGCAACAGCTGGCCAAGTCTGTGGATCTGGTGCTGGATCTGGATCGTTGCCGGGAGGTGGGTCCGGGGATTCGTTGCGAGCCGGCGAAGGATTTGTTGCCGGTGCCGGAGCGCTTGTTGCACAAGTGGCTGACTCACTTCGGCCTGGGCAACCCCCGTCAGTGTCGGCGCCTGGCCCTGGCCGGCATCCTGTTGCAGCAGCTGGCCGAATCCGCAGCGGATGGAACCCGCCAGGACAGGCCCGGCCAGGACAGGCCCGGCGCTGTGTTACCGGAGAGTCTGACCCCGGATCTGAAGGCTGCCGGGCTCATCAGTCTGGTGGCCCTGGAATATATCCTCAGCCGTCCCGATCCGAAGCTGCGGGCGGCCCTGTTGCAGCGGGCCGCCCGGTTTCGGGAACGCCCCTATGTGGAGGAAACCGAGGTGGACCACCAGGTACAGGATCCGGAGGGGCGGTTGACGGATGACATCCTGGCGCTGCTGGCCCAGCCCCTGCCGGAGGGCCGCCAATGCTGGCTGGATCTGGCCCAAGCCCTGCTACTGCCCGCGGTGATACCACCGGGGCCATGGTGAATCCGCTCAGTCCAGCGTCACCGGGTCCACATCCACGCTCCACTTGATGCGGTGGCCCGCCGCCTCCCCCAGGTGCTGTACAGCCCGGGCCAGCAATTGTTGCAGTGCCGGCCGTTGCTCTCCCCGCAGCATCAATTGAAACCGGTAGCGGCGGGCCTTTCTGGGCATCAGCGCCGGCGCCGGTCCCCAGAGTTCGATACCACTGGCCTGAGCCAGGGGTTGCAGCCATTGCTCCACCTCATTGAGAAAACCCGAGGCCTGTTGGGGGTCGGTGCTTTCCGCCCGCAATAGTGCCAGATAGCCGAAGGGTGGCATGCCCAACAACCGGCGTTCGGCCATCAACTCAGTGGCGAACTCGCCATAGCCGGTACTGAGCAGGGTTTGTAACAAAGGGTGGGCAGGCTGGTGCGTCTGCAGACATACCAGCCCCGGCTCCCGCCCCCGGCCGGCGCGCCCCGCCACCTGCAACAGCAGTTGCGCGGTATGTTCGGTGGCGCGGAAATCCGCGGCAAACAAACCACTGTCCATATCGCAGATGGCCACCAGGGTTACCTTGGGAAAATGATGGCCTTTGGCCAGCATCTGGGTGCCCACCAGGATGCAGGGCTCGCCGGAATGGATCCGCTCCAGATGCCGGCTCATGGCCTGCTTGCGCTGGGTGGTGTCGCGGTCGATGCGCAGTACCGGAAATTTGGGAAACAGGCTGGTCAGATTATCCTCCAGCCGCTCTGTGCCCTGGCCGATGGGGCGCAGATCCGTGCTGTTGCAGCGGCCGCAGTGGCGCGGGATAGGCTGCTGATAGTTGCAGTGATGGCAGTGCAGATGGGGCGGGCTGGCATGACAGGTCATGCGCTGATCGCAGTGTGGGCACTCCCGGTACCAGCCGCAGTCGTGGCACATCAGCACCGGGGCGTAGCCGCGGCGGTTGATAAACACCAGCACCTGCTGTTTCTGTTGCAACCGCTGCTCCATTTCCCCCAGCAGCTCTGGCGCCAGCCCGTGGGTAAGGGCTTTCTGGCGGATATCCAGTACCCGGAACCGGGGTGGGGTGGCGGACCCGGCGCGGCGGCTCAACTGCAGATGTTCGTAGCGGCCGCTGCGGGCATTGTGCAGGGTTTCCAGGGTGGGGGTGGCGCTGCCCAGTACAATGGGAATGTCCGCCTGGCGGGCGCGAATCACCGCCAGATCCCGGGCATGATAGCGAAACCCATCCTGTTGCTTGTAGGACAGATCGTGTTCCTCGTCGATGACAATCAGGCCCGGATTTTCCAGGGGGCAGAACAGGGCCGAGCGGGTGCCCAGCACGATGGCGGCCTCCCCCTGGCGGGCCCGGCGCCAGCTGGTGAGCCGCTCCCGGTCACTGAGCTGGGAATGGAAGCTGACCACCGGCACGGCGAACCGGTTCTGGAACCGATGCAGTGTTTGGGGCGTCAGGCCAATTTCCGGCACCAGCACCAGGGCCTGGCGCCCCAGGCGCAGGCAGCGCTCGATGGCCTGCAGATAGACTTCGGTTTTACCGCTGCCGGTGACCCCCTCCAGCAGCAGGGTGCGAAAGCCGGCCCGGGCGTTGATCGCCTCCAGGGCCAGGCGTTGTTCATCGTTCAGGGTCAGTGGGCTCTCCGCCAGAATGCGCTCCTGCTGCCAGTGCTGGCGCCGGGGCCGGTCCTGATGCTGCTCCAGCAGGCCTTTTTCCTGCAGCCCCTGCAGACTGGCGGGGCTGATGCCAAACCCCTGTAGCAACGGCTGGTGCAGGCCATCCGGGTGTTGCCGCAGGATTTCCAGGGCCTGGCGCTGGCGCCGGGCCCGGGCCAGCTGGTCCAGACCGATGAGCCGCCCCTTCTGGGTCAGTTGCCAGCGGCTGCTGACTTCCTCCCAGCCGGCGTCCCGGCTGCGCAGCAGGGTGGGCAGGGCATGGGCGTACACTTCCCCCAGGGGGTGTTGGTAATAGGTGCTGGCCCATTGGCACAAGGCCAGCAACGGCGCCGGTACGGCGGGCTCTTCATCCAGCAATTGGTGCAGGGTCTTGAGCTTGTGGTCACCGTACTCGGAG
>MDSW01127702.1_pt1 | contig 10150 bp, 8 predicted proteins | sample 811171 | NCBI WGS metagenome assembly MDSW01 (sample SAMN05326641, study PRJNA326480) | marine metagenome | isolation source: seawater | place: Atlantic Ocean: North West | collected 2012 | reverse complement strand
ATTCAGCTGGTTGGAAAGTAAAAAAATATTGGATAGATAAAAATAAATACTATTCAATTTTCTTATTAGAAAACCAACCATAAAAAATTGTATAAGAATTATTGTGAACTTTATAAATATTTATAATCATGGTGAAAACGTATCCTGGTTAGCAGTTGTGGAGATTATTATTCTTCCCCTTTCAGGTACTTTGATCTTGGAGATGAAATTTTATCAATAAGAGATCCCAAACTAAAAAATCTTAAAGGTAAACATTTAATTGTACTTTTTGATTAAAGTTTTTAATCACTAAATATTTATTAATTTAACTGCGACCTGTTTAGTAAAAAATGAAATTGCTATTACTTTAAATTCACAATGGTTTATGGAACAAAATTCGTTTAAAGCTTTAAATTCGTCTTGTTCCCAGCTATCGTTCATTAAAAACTCATCAAACACAAGAATAGTGTTTTCGTCGATGACGTCTTTTGAAAAGTTTAATGCACAAATAGTAGATGAGTATAAATCTGCATCAAAATTTATTAATGATGCCAAAGGACGTTTTTTAGAAAAAAATACAGGCAAAGTATCCTCAAACTTACCAACAATAAACTCACCCCCTTTAATTTTGGGCACATTACCATCACTCGAATAATTTCCTTTTTTCTCAATATGGCTAACCACATCCCAATCCTCAGGTAAACCAGTGAATGTATCAAAACCATAACCTTTCTTATATGTATTAATAAGATACCTAAAAGATGAAGCTCTCCATACACCAAACTCATAAAAGGGTCTTGAAGGAATACTTTTATTAATAACTGCATCAAAGAAATACCACTTGCCAAAATGTAATTCAGGAAGATGGGGGAGGTTAAAAACCCAAGAATATGAACGCATGTAACCAGTTTCTTTTACTTTAGTTTGCATTAAGTTTTCAAAATCATCTTTTTTCCCTTGGTAATAACCTAATGCGGCCTTTGTTAATCTTGCTTTCCAGTAATTTTTATCTGCTAACAAACATTGGTCAATCCAGTACTCAGAGTTTTTTATATTTTTTTCACAACTAGATAGGTTCCAAAAAGCTTCAGCATGATCAGGTTTAAGTTTTATTGCTTGCAAGAAACTTTCTCTAGCTTCTTCTAACTTACCTAACTCCTGTAAAATGACGCCCAGATTATTGTAGGCTTCAGCATAATCAGGTTTTAAAGTTATTGCTTGTCTATATGTTACCTCTGATTCTTCTAATTTTCCAAGCCCTTTAAGTGTGATCGCTAAGTTATAGTGAGCTGCAGCATCTTTAGGTGATAAGATAATCACTTTTTGGTTCACAATCAATGCTTCAGCAAATCTTCTAGTTTGCCCCAATACCGCACCTAACACTTTCCAAGCAAAGGGATGTTTAGGAAATTCTTTACTTATAGTTCTTGCAAGTTTCTCTGCCTCATTAGACTCATTACTTTGAAAGTGCTTCATGAGACTTACGAGTTTTGCTTGAGGAGGGTCTTTGTTTACAATAGACATAACATAAAAATATTTATGCATTTCTTTAACAAAAAAAACAGAAAAAAATTACTTAAATATAATCAAACTCTCGCATTTTTTCTTCAAACAAATCTATTAATTCGTTTTGAATTTTTTGACTTATATCATCGTTTTTGAGATCTCCCTTTCTAAAAAAATTTTTATCTTTACCAATTATGAATCCACTACTTTCCTCTAAATTTTTCAGTTTTTTAAACTTAGTGCTTTGATAAATATTCTCTATTTTTTTTGAATTATAATTAAACTCTATGTTAATTGAATTTAAGAACTTTATGCACTTATAAATTGTGTTTATGGTATCTGAAACCAAGTCTTCAAATCTTATAAAGATTTTAGGAATATTTGTTTTTTGCCAACTTTTTATATGAACTTCCCAATTTGAAAGAGGAACACAAATATTGTTTTTTGGATTAAATATAATTTGATTTGAGTTCACAACCTTTTCAAATGCTTCCTGCTTATTAATATTAAAATGATAAGAGTGGGATGGGACAATCCCCCTTGGGTCTCTAACTAAATAAATAACACCCATGCAGTTTTCTTCAGAGGTGTATTTATTATTTTCATACATTAAATTAGCAGCATGAGTTTTAAAAATAAAATTTTTTGTTAAATCTTTATGTTTTTCTTGTGCTAAACGCCAATATTTGCAAGCTGTTTCAATTTTATTTAATCTTAAAAAATCTTCAGCATTTATATTTTTTACAAAATCATAAAATGGATTTGTGTCTAGTAAGCTGATTTTTTTTAACAATTCAAAATTAAAAATTCCTTCATTAGAGTAGATTAAGCTAGATATTATTGATCTCATAAAGGTGTTACCACTTTTTGGATAAGATGCGATAAACAATATTTTTTTATTTTTCATTGAAATAATTAATTTTGAAAGTATTTAATGTTTTTAATACAAAAATGATATTCCATTTCTTTGCTATTAAGGGGTATAATTGGGCGGTATAAAAATTTTGATGGATCCATATTTTATTAAATATAAACTATCATATTAGGTTAAATGATTAATTAAATGAATAGAAAATCTAATTATATTATAATACAAATAGACATTGGTTTAGGAACACAATGGGGAGAAAAGAAGACCATTAATCCTATAAGGGACGTTTTTATACCATCTGTTAAAAAATATTGTAGTAAATTTCAATATGATTATCTTCTAGTAAAAGAAAGTATTTATGAAAATGAATTTGGAGATTTTGATTTTTTAGCAACAAAAAGTAAGCATTATTCATTTGAAAGATATTTTCATTTTAATAATGATTATGATTATACTATTTATTTAGATAATGATGTTTATATTTTTCCTGATGCAGAACCGTTGCCAGAATTTAAAGGATTATGTAACGTAAGAGAGCCAGAGGGCAATTCCTCAAAAATATTTAGAGAAGTAAACAATTTGGATAATTCATTTGGTTATTTTAATTCCGGTGTTACATTTTGCGATAACTTAACAGCAAAAAAATTATCTACCTATATGATTAATAGGTTAAATAAAAAAATTAGGGCAAATGGAAAAAATTCTGACAACATGATGTTAAATGAATTTATAATTGACAACAAAGAATTATTTTCAGAACTTGGTTGTAAATGGAACTACATGCCATTTTTGCCAAATTCAAAAATTATAAAAAACCCAAACTTTTTTCATTTTGTTGGAATTATTGGAAAAGAAATAATTAATAATCTACAAAATAAAAATATTAATATTGAGAATTTTTTAAAAGAAATTAAAAAAAAAAATTAAAGAAGATCCTTTTTTCTTAAAAGAGAAACATTAAAACTTATTACAATTCTTTCTTCATTTGATAAATTTGGATTGACTTTATGCTCAAGATAACTTGGAAATAAAATTAAAGTGCCTGCCTTAGGAGCTATTGACTGTACCTGTGCATTTATATTGTTTACTTCTTTAGAGAATGGATGGTGAAAAACATTTGCTTGTCTTGGATCAAAAAAAACAATATCGCCCGCATTTTTTTCAGCCTTTACATAATAAGCTGCGCTAAGGGCGCTATTACCATGGTGGTGCTTTTCATTAAAAGCTTCTTTGTGATTAATAATTGCCCACATTGTTGTTATTTTTACCAATTGAGAATCTAGATCCCAACACATATCTTTTATTGCGACTTCAAGGTTTTTGGAAATTTCTGATATAAAATTTTTTAGATTTTCATTTTTTAAATCAAAGTCATCAGAGTGCCAGCCCTTAACATTGCTTTTTTTACTACCTTCTGGATTTTTTTCTTTTTCTTTATAAAGATAATTTTTTAATTCTTTGTTTATGTTCTCATAGTTATTTATTTGATTTATCCAAATTGGAGTAGAAAAAAATAGATGCATAAATATTAAATAAAGCAAAAACTTTAGTCTGAAAAGTTAATTTTGGAATATGGTATAAATATATTGTTTTAAAATGCTTTTTTTAATTTAAATAGTCTTATAGATGAATGAAAAACCTATAAATTTAAATCTTGATGATAAAAATTTATATCTAAATATTTTAAAAAAAGATCCTAAAAATTATGAAGCAATTTTAAAATTGGGCTTAATTTATGTAAATGAAAACAATTTTTCATTAGCAAAAGAGAAATTTAAAAAACTAATTAAGATAAATATTAACAGATATGAGGGACATCTAAACCTTTCAAATATTTATTCTTTAGAGGGAGATATGTTAAAAGCTAACAATATTTTAAAAGATTTTTTAATTAATATTCAGGAAAATATAGAAATTATAAATGCTTTAGCAATAAAACTATCAAACCTAAAAGAGGATAATGATTTAGAAATTCATATAAACAAATATATTGATAAATATGAAAGTCATATTCTTTATTATCTTAAGGGTTATATTCTTTCAAAAAGTGATAGTATTTCTGAATCTGAGGTTTTTTTAAAAAAATCAATTAATTTAAATGTTAATTTTTGGAATGGCTATCAGCTTCTTTTGAAACAATACGAAAAACAATCCAGATTAACAGATTTTAATACAATAATAACAATTGCAAAAAAAAATTTTAAAAACAATTTAATACTTTCTTATTATGAGGCATTATATTTTTTTAGAGTCAAAGATTATAAGCAGTCACTAAATATTCTTAAAAACAATGAGTTAGAAAAAAAATTTTTAAACCAAAAAAACGAAGTAGTTTTGGCAGACTATTTTCATCTTCTCAGCAGAGTTAATGAAAAATTAGGATTTTTTAATGAAAGTTATATTTTTGCTATAAAAAGAAATAACATTACTATAAATCTCAATGAAAATAAAAATTTTAATAAAGAGTTAATTTTAGACACAATAACAATATATAAAAATTTTTTTGATAAAAAAAACAAACAAAATAAAATCAACATATCCTCTGGTATAAATCATTCAAATTTAGCTTTTCTTATTGGTTTTCCAAGATCTGGAACCACGCTTCTGGATACTATCTTAAGATCTCATAGTAAAACTTTGGTATTAGAGGAAAAGCCCTACTTGTTAGATGTTAGACACGAGTTTTACAAAAATCATAATATAGACGACATTCTTAAAATAGATGAAACCGAGAAAATTAAAATGCAAAAACAGTATTTTAATTCATTTGATTACAGATCTGATAAATTAATAATTGATAAGTATCCACTTAATTTAATTGAACTGGGTTTTATAAAAACTATATTTCCTGACTCAAAGATTATACTAGCTATTAGGCATCCTTTAGACTGCATAATCAGCTGTGTTCTGACCTCATTTAAGATGAACGATGGTATGGTAAATTTTCAAAATATTCACACAACATCTTTTTTTTATAATGAGTGCTTTGAATTATTATTTAGATACTTTGATTATTATGAAATTAACTATCATACTGTTAAATACGAAAATGTTATTAAAAACTTTAAAGATGAAATTAATAAACTGATAAATTCTTTAAATTTAGATTTTGAGGAAAGTTTAAATAATTTTCAGAAAACTGCTAGACAAAGAGAAAAAATTAATACTCCAAGTTATGATCAGGTTGTGCAACCTATTTATACTAGTTCAATAAATAGATATAAAAATTTTGATGAAATTAAAAATATTAAAATTGATATAAAACGCTGGATTAGTCAATTTTCTTATTAAAATATTATGATTATTTTTTTTTATTTTTTAAAATAAACTCTTTAATTATTTTTTTCGTTTTTATAATCCTCAAATGATTTTCTTTTATATTTTTTCTACCACTTAATATAGACGGATATTTACTTATAATTTTAGATAAATATATTGGAATTTTAGTTTTCATTAATGTTTAAAAACCCTTGATGAGGAAAAAATAAGTTTTAATTTTTTTTTATTAATAAATTCTATTATCTTTTGATCATTAATTGATCCACTTGGCCCTACTATACAGTTACATTTATTTTTAATTAATAATTTTAGACTATCAAGAAATGGGAAAAAAGCATCAGATGCACATACTAAACCTTTTAACGCAAAGTTTTCCTTATATTTCATTATGGCTATTTTTGTTGCATCATACCTATTCATTTGACCAGCCCCAATTCCGATTGTTTGTTTATTTTTTACCAAAACTATTGCATTAGATTTTATGTGTTTTACTACCTTAAAAGCAAATAAAATATCATCACTCTCTCTTTTAGATAGTTTATTGTTTTTGGATACAGTCTTAAAATTTCTTTTAGATATTTTGATCGTATTATTTTCTTGTATCAAAGATCCTAGCCTGACAGATTTTGTCGTTTCCTTTTTTAATTTTGGAATTTTTATGGAGTTAATTAAAATTAATCTATTTCTTTTACTTAAAATTTCAAGTGCGTTTTTTGTAAAACCAGGAGATACCAAAACTTCAAAAAAATCTTTTACAATTAATTTGGCTAAATCTTTGTCTATTTTTCTATTAATTAAAATAATCCCACCAAATGCACTCCTTGTGTCACAATTATAAGCTTTGATAAATGAGTTTTTTATTGTTTTAGATGATGCAATGCCACAAGCATTATTATGTTTTATAATAACAGTGGTTGGTTCATTAAATTCATTTAAAAAATCTAGACCACTATCAATATCTAAAATATTATTATAACTAATTTCTTTTCCTTGAAGTTGATAATCAACAATACTTCTCCCTTTTGTGTTTTGAAGTATTGCTTTTTGATCTGGGTTTTCACCATATCTTAACTTTATATTCATTTGAGTATTTTTTTGTGAAAGCCAGTTATATATTTTTTGGTCATATTCGAATGTTAATTTAAAACCTTTTTCAGCCATTTTTTTTCTATAATTTAAATCAGTTTCTCCAAAATTTTTTTCAATATTATTTTTTAATGTTTTGTAATCATTTGGTGAACAAATAGTTGTTACGTTATTGTAGTTTTTTGCTGAGGCTCTGATAAGAGTTGGTCCTCCTATATCTATCATCTCAATTGTTTGTTTATGTTTTTTTTGTGTAAATTTAGAAAATGGATAAAGATTAACTACAACATAATCAATTTTAGGAAAATTTGTTTTTATAAAATCTTTTTTATGATTACTATTATTTCTATTATGTAAGATTGAAATATATATTTTATGATGTAAAGTTTTAACCCTTCCATCAAGAACTTCATCAAAATTAGTAAGCCTAGAAATTTCAAAACAATCGAACCCCAAAGATTTAATTTTTTTTGATGTAGAGCCAGTAGCAATAATTCCAATTTTGTTTTTTTTTAAAACATTACACAAAAGACTTAAATTTTTTTTATAATAGACTGACACTAATGCGAAACTGTTTATTTTTTTAAGAGAGACCATTTCACCATTTCCCTGTTTTTTTTTGTTATTCCTTTTATTACAATTTGTTTAGTTTCTTTAACATCGTTTTTATCTATAAACACACTTTCTTCTAAAACTAAATCTTTATTTGATCTGAATATCCATATTGCGTTATTCTTTGTTTTTAGAATTATGTTTTTTCTACTGTTGGTCTGAGTTACGTTAATATTAGGTAATATATGAAATCTAATATGAAAAATAACCTCTCTATTTTTTGATGTTGCTGAAATTATTGAGTCTTCACCTATTAAGTAATTTTTATTTTCTTGAAAATTTAGTTTTCTTTTAATAATTTTTTTATAATTTTTAATATATCCATTATGTGATGCTTCAATTGAATAAATTGAATTATCCAACTGTTTTTTGAAAGAGACTGTTTGTGGAAATTTAATGTGTGGCTGGTTATCTCTTATTTCACTTATATTTGTATTTTCTAAGACAATTGTGGAATGAGCAGCAGAATACCTTAGATATGCCGCATTTCCGGTTGTTTTTTCTAGAGCGCCACAATTAGTAATTATTTTTTCTTTATCAGAGCTAAACTCAATTGATAAGGTTCCAGCACTTAATTTTTTTGAGTGTATAGAATATGTCGGCTGTATTCCGTCTAAGAAAATTTTTTTTTGCTTATCTTCATAATAAAATATCCCATTAGTATTATCAGGGTATTGCATTTTTCTTATAACGGTTGCTTCTCTTAATACTAATTTTATTTTTTCAAGATTGTAATTTGTTGCTCCATTAAATAAAGCTAATGTTCCATCTTTATGAAAGTATTGAGCTAATAAAGCCTCCATTTTTATTTTAGTGATATTGAATATTTCCGGAACTTCTTTTTTAAAATTAAGCAGCATAGAAGTTATCTCATTAATATCATTAATATATTTGGCCTGTTCAAAAAGATTATAAGTCTTATGCATTGAAAAACTATCTATTTGATTCTCTGAAATTAATACAAATTTATTTTTTATATTTTCAATTTCTTCATCCAAAATATATTTTATTAAAATATATGCTTTAAATTCAAGAAGAGAATATTCATTGTAATTTTTTGTAAAAATAAATCTATTAAAAGCATTTATATTAATTTTTAATATTTTTTTTAATTTATGCTCATCTGCTTTTGTTGATATTGAGTTTATAAAATCAAAATTATATATTAAATTTAAAATTCTTTTTGCAATTTGTTCAGTTTCCCAAACTAAACCTGCTTTGTATTTATTTGTTTCATACCAACGAAAAATACCAAACTTTGCAATTTCAATACCTCTTTTACCACCAAGCGTATTGCATAAATTTATAAAATCATAATTATAAATTACTGGATTTTTTTCTATTTTAAAAAAATTCTTCTTAAAAATTAAATTTTTATTTTTTTTATAATTATTAAAATCTATTATTTCAAAATTTAATCCTGATAACATTTTAAACTTTAATTTTCCAGGAAAGATAAATAAATATATTAATACAAATTTCTTAATTATTAAATACAATCTTCTTTTAATCATTTTTAATTAACTGTACTGAGAAAAATCCATCAATATAATAATCTTTGTATTTTGTTGGAATTGTTAAAAAATAACCTTCACTAGAAATTAAATTATTAATATTTGTTAAATTTGATTTGGTATTATATTTTTCTATACTGAAATTTTTATTTTGATTTAAAAAATCATTAATTATTTTAATTGTTTCTGAGTGAAAAAATGAGCACACCATATAAATTATCTTTCCCTTTGTTTTAACTAATTTAGAAGCTTTTTTTAGAAGTCTGCCTTGAAGTTTGTTAAGTGATTTAAAATTTGGCTTTGTTGATCTAAATAATATCTCAGGGTGTTTTCTAATCGTCCCAATCGATGAGCAAGGTGAGTCTAAAAGTATTATATCATATTTAATATTTTCATTAAAATCCAAAGCGTCTAAGTTTTTAATTTTTGGATTGTAATTTAATCTCAATAAATTTTCTTTAAGTTTTAAGATTCTTTTTCTACTTATATCATTTAGCACAACATTATTATTTGATAATATTTGAAAAGCTTTGCCACCTGGAGCTGCACATATATCTAGGATATCATTATTCATAATGTTATTATTAATTGCAAGAGGTAACATAGATGAAAAATCTTGAACCCACCACTCTCCCTTATGAAAGTTATAAATACTGCTTATTTTTTTTTGATCTTTAACAAAAGCAGATTTTGGTGAACTTTTTGTATTAGATTCTTTAAATATTCTTAAATATTTTTCTGATTTAAAAACTAGATGGAGATTTGGTTGCTTGTAAAAAGTATCAAGAAAAGAACTAGTATCAATATCTTTAGTTTTATTTATTTCATAAACAAACCATTTAGGAAAATCTTCTAATTTAATGTCAGTCTTCTTTACTTCATTCAAATTTTTTGCAATGTTTTTAAGAATGGCATTTATAAATCCAGGAAAAACTTTTATTTTTTTTGAAACATTTACTGTTTCGTTTACAACCGCATAAGGCTTAATATTTAAGTAAACAATTTGTACTATAGCAGATGACAAAAGAATAAACTCAGTTGTTTTGAGTTTTTTTTTGACAAATTTATTCAAAATTGTTCTACAATGTATGTTTCTTCTCATTGAGTTTAAGCAAACATTATTAATAAAAGAAACCTCGTCATCATTAAAATCATTTTGAGCAATTTTTTGATTAAAAATTTTTTCAAAATTTTTATTTTTCTTAAATATTTCAATTAAAATTTGAAATATTATATATCTAGTTTTTGTACTTCTGTTCATCAAAGTGTATAAATTATAAATGCCTTTTTTTAGTTTTTCTAT
>MDSW01153189.1_pt1 | contig 10152 bp, 8 predicted proteins | sample 811171 | NCBI WGS metagenome assembly MDSW01 (sample SAMN05326641, study PRJNA326480) | marine metagenome | isolation source: seawater | place: Atlantic Ocean: North West | collected 2012 | reverse complement strand
GAGATTGCCTTCCGAACGACTGGGCGACTGGACTTCGACCCAAAGACAGAGACGTTTGTCGACAACGACAAGGCAAATGAGCTGCTGACCAAGAAGTACCGCAGCCCGTATGAGCTCCCTGGGGCTTAGATCGCAGGGTGAGCACCGCCCCCCAAAAAGTAATATGCCTGTGCAAGCGGCGCTGTGGGCGATGCCCACCTTACAGCGACTACTCTGTGGTTCTCTGTGTCCTCTGCGGTGATAGCACAGATCAGAATCACCACAGAGGACAATGAGGTTCACAGAGGAACAGGACGGCAGCATCCGACCGTCCCACTGAATCGTTCAGGCATTTGCAGGTGGATCAAATCCATCCGGCACGCGCTGCTGAATTGTTTCTTCCCGGACCTCTTTGAAACCCATCCTCGCATAGAACGGTCGCGCCGCGGGGCTGTCCCATGAACACGTTGTCAGCCAGACCGTTCGTCCGTTCGCCAGTTCTGTCGCTCGAGTCACAACCTCTCGAAACAGTGCCTTCCCAAGTCCCCTGCCGGTGCATTCGGGAATCAATCCAAAGTAGGCGATCTCAACAGAGTCTTCATGCTGACAGAGTTCTGCAAAACCGGCGGCATCGCCGTCCACTTCGAACACAGCAAACAGTCTTCGTGGCTGTTGCAGGATGGCCGTCAGACCACTCTCATCCAGCAGGCGGCGGTCGAACCATCCCCATGGTTCTCCAACCGCCGTGTACAAACGCAGGTACTCCTGAGGTGACACTTCGTCTTTCCATCGGACGGAAGGCGATAACTCGGCTGCTGCTGAAGGCAACGCGTCAAGATGGAGCGTCCAGCGGGTGACGGGAAACTGCTGAGGCACGAGCGTATGTGTTGATAACGGATGAGCGAAATGCAGACGCAAAACAGGTGAGGCACGTTTGGATTCGGCTGACAGGAACCGTATCCTCGGGGATTCGAATTCTCCTGTTTCTTTACACTGCCTGACAAGGAGTCGCAATTATGTCGACGACTGCTGATGTTTCACAGGACCTGCTGCCGGAAGTCAGCGAGTTTCTTTCCGCTTCACTGCAAAAAGCGTTTGTTAATGGAGCATGGGTAGAAGCTTCCGGAGGACAGACGTTTGACGTGGTTGACCCGGGTCGAGGTGCAAAGATCGCCACCGTGGCCGCACTGCAGAAAGCCGATGTTGATGCCGCTGTCGACGCAGCGGCAAATGCCTTCGAAGGCAGCGGCTGGGCCAAAATGCCGGTCGCTGAACGTTCGGCGGCCCTGCACCGAATTGCTGACGCTGTAGAAGCTCGCAAAGTCGCGTTTTCACAGATCGAAGCACTGGACTGCGGAAAGATCTATGAGCAGGCGGAAGCGGACGTCCAGAACTTCATTGATACCTTTCGATATTTCGCCAACCTCGCTCAGCAGGTGAACTACCGCAGTGTGATCGGCGTTCAGGGTCACGAGGCGTGGGTCGCTCGACATCCATGGGGACCATGCGGATTCATTATTCCGTGGAACTTCCCGTTTCTGCTGGCCGGCTGGGGCCTTGCACCGGCACTGGCGGCTGGCAACACGTGCGTTCTGAAGCCGGCAGAAGACACTCCTCTGTCAGCCCTGTACCTCTGTAAGATCGTTCAGGAGCTGGATCTGCTTCCCGCAGGCGTGCTGAATGTGACAACCGGACTGGGCGAAGAAGCCGGCGCAGCAGTCTCCAGCAATCCGAAGTTTCGCCGCATGAGTTTCACGGGCTCTCCGGAAGTCGGCCGACTGGTCGCCGAGTCCTGTGGACGAAATCTGATCCCCGTCAAATGTGAGCTCGGCGGCAAAGGGGCTGCTGTCGTCTTTGAAGACGTCGACATCGAATCAACGGCCGAAAAACTGGTCGGCGCAATCACGTTCCACACGGGTCAGGTCTGCTGCGATGCCACTCGCTGGCTGATCCACAAGGACATCTACGACAAGTTTGTGGGAGAGTGCGTTGAGCGGATGAAGGCTGTCAACATCGGCTACCAGATGGACAGTGCCGCTCAGATGGGCCCTGTCGTGAATCCTACTCAACGGGATCGTGTCCTTGGCTACCTTGAAAAGGGCGTCGCCGCGGGAGCGGAACTGGTCCTTGAAGGGGGAGCTGCCGAAGTTGCTGGTTGTGGTGGATACTATGTGAAGCCCGCTCTGATGGCAGGATCACTCGACAACGTGGCTGCACGCGAAGAGATCTTTGGCCCCGTCGCGTATCTCGCTCCGTTCGCCACAGAGGAAGAAGGCATTCGTCTCGCCAATGACACGGACTACGGTCTGGGCAACAGCGTCTGGTCGAGTGACCTTGTCCGGTGTGCTCGCGTGGCCGAAGCCTTTGAATCCGGGAATGGCTGGATCAATGCGCACAATGTCGTTGTGCATGGCGTTCCTTATGCGGGCATTGGCAAGAGTGGAATGGGTGGAGGAGTCGTTTCACCGGAAACACTCAACGATTACCTGCGACCAATTTCGTGCGTACGACCGCTGTAAGAGTTAACTGAGAATAATGGCTGACCGGATTTGGTCAGCCATTTTTTTGTGCGCCACCAACTCTGACAAACAGCATTCATTAGCGGAAGTGCGCAAGCACTCCGGCCGAACAACCTTCCGAGTTCGAATTGACCAATCCGGCAGACAACTCGTACGCACGCTCGGCCGGGCGGCTTTTGCCACTCCGCTATGAAGCTGTCACTCGATCGCCGACGGCGAGGGCCTTGCGTATTGACGAGCAACCAGACTGTGCGTTCGACCCGGACGCTCGCGCGCCTCGGCTCACATGTACTTCATACAGCAAAGCCAAATGGGCAACCCATTGAACGCCAGCGTGGACCTCTAGTCCTGACCAGGAACCCACAGTTTGGACTTCTCGCCTTCCGGCGGTGGATCTGCCTGACCGGGCGTCCAGAGAGTTCCGGATGCTGACGGAGCTGCTTCGAGGATTTCCAGCAGATGTTCACAGCTGCTGGACAGGAGTTCTTCCCGGATCACTTCTTCGATCTCAGGAATCTTCAGGAAGTAGCGATCACGCAGGCTGGCCAGCAGATCGGGCAAGGCAGGATCGTCAGGCCGATCAAGGCGACAGCTGAATTCCCGAATATCCAGTTCCAGTTTTGTTCGGAAGGAATCCGGATCATCCGCGACGGACTTGCGAGCCTGTTCAAAACACTCGGACGCGAGTTCAAAGTCGTTGTTTTCCCGAGCCGTATTTGCGCGAAGCAGATGAGCTCTCATGGGAGAAAACTCTTCGAGCGATGCTTGCCTGCTCACGAGCAACTCGAGTGCCTTGCCGAGGAGTCTGCGATGGCCGATCAAGGTGATTCGGTTGGCAAATTCGACGACCTGAGCATCAGTCAGCTCCGAATCTGCAACGCGCTCAAACTGCAGCATCGGCAGTGACGTGAGGTTCACATTTTCATCAACATCGAGAGCAACAGGTGCCGGGACGCCGAGGTCTGATCGAAGTTGGGCGAGGTCCGGGTCGTAACCCATCCGATTGGCAACGACGCCCAGCACAAAGATTGACGCACACACTTTGCGATGATTGGCTTCATCTTTGGCGGCATCAGCGGGCGCCTGATTGTCGAGTCTTCCCTGAGCGGCCTGCTTCCATTCTTCAACGGCCGCAGTCAGACGTGTCTGATCAATGGCACGATAATGGGCACCGCCCAGCTTGTTGATGTGGTGAACTTTCCAGTCGAATGGCCGGCACTCGACAGGCAGCCGAGACAGGTGAGTCGCCTCTGCACCCTCTTCCGCGGCTGCTGCAAGGTCGCCGGCTGCTTCACGAAATGCGGCGGCAACTTCGTCTACGTCATCATCAAGTGCAACCACAAGTGCCACTCGGTGTGCTTCATCGTCCGAATCGACAATGGTGATATCACCTTTGACAGCGGGGAGACTGTTCGGGTCCGGTTCATCACCCAGCGCTTCCGACAGAAACTCGTATTCCGCTGCAACACGACCGTTTTCGAATCCTTCCTCCTCGGGGTCTTCCACGCGTGCAAGCAGTTCTGCGTCATCGAGAACAGTAAGCAGTTCAGACACTGACTGCACCGGAATACGATGCTGGGCCACTCCATAGGTATTCGTAGAGAGGTCCATCTCGATGAGCTCGGCCAGCGTTTCAGCTTCGACAGCGCCGTCGAACTCTTCGATCAGTTCAGCAGCGCGGTGCATTGCCTTCGCGGCACTCTCCAGTTGCCCATCCCATGCATGGAACAGACCGAGGTTGAACCACAGTGCGCCGTTGTTGGGGTCTTTCTCCAGCAGTCGGCGGTAAATGATGGAAGCCGGCTCCCAGCAGCCGATCTGACTGACCTTTCGAGCAACCGCTTCATCTTTCTGGAGGTCTTCGCTCACCTCAACCGGAAGGAGCGACAGTCGTCCCCGGAACGGGTAAGGAATGGTGCGCTGCGATTCGAAATTCGCCAGCTGCATCATCAGGGAGTTTCGATATTCCCCTTCACTCAAACGAACCGACAGTGCCAGGTGTTCGCGAACAGACATGGCGCAACCGCGACGTGCCATTTCCTGAGCAATCTGAACAGCCAGACTGGCGACGGATCGGGGGTACTGTCGGCTTCCCAGCTGAAACGCGCGGTGAATGATCCGGCGTGACGAACCGAACCCATCTGTGTTGAGGCAGACGTCGGCAAGTGCGAGCAGCGCACGAGGCTCGTCCGGCTGAGCCTTCAGAAAATCGACCAGGAGCGTGCGTGCTTCCTGGTACTCGCCTTTGTTCACAAGAATGCCGCTGAGTCGAGTGACCACGACTTCTTTGTCGCTGTGCTTTGTCAGCAGCTGTCGCAGCAGCTTCTCGGCTGCATCCGGCTGATTCTCGACCAGCTTTTCGACACGAATCATTTCGGACAGAATGTCCTGGCAGCAGAATTTGAGTTTCTTTCCGTTCCCGCAAAAGCAGGGGGAATAAGGATCCTGAGACATGGTTGTCGCCTGTTGGAATAAGAGTGGAGGCGGCAGGTAGCTCCAGCACAGAGTCTCCGGCGCGCATGCGCTGCTGGACAGATAACTTTGCAGAGAAGGAAGACAGAGTCGCCACCGCGGAGATGTATTCGAAAAGTGGTATTCGGTTCGATGCACGACCGTGTGTGTCTCATCGAAACGGGGTCGCCATCCTACCATGATGCGGAACAACATGCACAGAAACGGACGAACTCTGACCTGACGATTTCGATGTCAGACAGCGGCCGGCAGGGCTGCGAAACAGCCTCAGGCAACCGGTCTGGTCGAGCTTGTCTTAACGGTACGGCACTTCCAGGTCACAGGAAACCCATTCTTCTTATTATTCCCCGCTGAAAATGACGAATAACTGGGGTATGCTGGCGGACTTGTCTGACCGGCAAAATGCGTCGGTCCGTGTTCTCTCAGAGTGAAAATGATGTCCGAAAAAACTACGACTGATCGGATCAACGGTCCGGAGAGCCCCCATTTTAACACAACCGGGGATTCCGAAGAGAATGTTGCTCCGTGGACCGAAGTGTCAGAGGGTCGCTTCATGCCGCGACGCGTTCGTGGCAGCGGGGTCGGCCGGGCACTTGGCTGAACGTTTACCGTTCCGTCGTCTGGTTCAGACGGCAAATGCAGCGAGTAATCGTCGCCTCGGGATTACTCCGACCGCTTCAGCACTCAACCAAAGAACAATTCTGCATCTGTCCCTGCTGCCCGGGTAAACTGCCGGCAGCGAATCACTGCCCACTGTGAAGGCAGGGAATGGTGCCCTTGAAAGAGCATTTCTGATGACTCTTCAGGTTGTTAATAACGCCACATGCACATTCTGTGGCTGCGTCTGCGACGACATCCAGCTTCACCACGACGAAGTTCGGATTCACGAAGCCAGGAAAGCCTGCGTCCTTGGCACCGCATGGTTCCTGAACCATACGGCCGAGAAGAAATACCCGGTCGCCCTCGTCGACGGGAAAGAGGCGACTCTCGATGAAGCCATCGAGGCGGCCGCTCATCACCTCCACGAAGCGGACATGCCGCTGGTGTACGGGATGAGCAACACCACGTGTGAAGCTCAAAAGGAATGTGCCGCTCTTGCAGATCAGCTGGGAGGGCTGCTCGACAGCCATACCTCGTTGTGACACGGTCCTACAGAAATCGCCGCCCAGTTGGGTGGCAAAGTCACATGTACGCTCGGCGAAGTAAAACAGCGAGCGGACTTCATCGTCTATTGGGGCGGTAACCCGGCCGAGTGTCATCCCCGACACTTCACCAAGTACACCATCATGCAGAAGAGCAGGTTTCTGCCGCGCGGGCGAAAGGACCGCACGATGGTCCTCGTGGATATTCGCGAAACCAAGAGCGCCAAGGCAGCTGACACGTTTCTGCAGGTCAAACCGGGCAAAGACTTCGAGCTGATCACCATTCTACGCGCGATGATCAAAGATCAGCGGGTGACGGATGCTCAGATCGAAGACACGGGTATGACGCGCGAGGTGCTCGATAAGCTTGTAGACCAGATGAAGAACTGCAAATTCGGCTGCATGTTCTTTGGCATGGGTCTTTCCATGACACGCGGGAAGCACATGAATAGTGCTGCTCTGCTGACCCTCGCGGCCGAACTCAATGCCTTTACCAAATTTGTTGCGATGCCGATGCGCGGTCACGGAAACGTGACCGGTGCTGATGTCATCATGCGATGGCAGACGGGTTACCCGTTCGGCATTACCTTTAACCGTGGATACCCTCGCTATAATCCGGGTGAATTCAGCACGGTTGACGTACTGGTCCGTGGTGACTGCGACGCGGCATTTATCATTGGTGCCGATCCGGGCGCCACGATGCCGCAGCCAGCCATTGATCACCTGAAGCGGATTCCAACCATCTGCCTGGATCCGCACATCACACACACCAGCAAGCTGGCCCGTGTGCATATCACGACGGCTCCTCAGGGCATTGCTGCGCCCGGAACCGCCTACAGAATGGACGAGCTTCCTCTTCCACTGAAGCCTGCTTTGAAGTCTCCGTATCCCACGGACGAGGAAGTCGTTCGCAGAATCAATGAAGAGCTTCAGAAGAAGCCATTCTGGATGCCGGAAGGAGCTCCTCTGACAATGACGGCTCACGGGTAGTCAGAGGCAGGATGTAAGTCATTCGACGTGCAGGAAATCACTGTCCGACGCGCAGCAGAGGCAGAAGGAAGAGATGATCAGAATCACTGGAGGCAAAGTCTACGACCCCGCCAACGGCATTGACGGCGAAGTCAAAGACATCTGCATTGATGACAACGGTCGTATCGTGGAGTCCATCGATGGAGGTCGGACGATTGACGCGACAGGAATGATTGTCTTCCCCGGAGGCGTGGACGTGCACACGCACGTGGCCGGTGGAGCAATCAACTTTGCTCGCGCGATGACTCCCGAAGACCACCGCCGGACGCAGGCGTTCATCCGCACCAAGACGCGTCGCAGCGGATTGGGAGGCATGGCCCCGACCACTTTCGCGACCGGATATCTGTATGCCGGCATGGGCTTTACCACCGTCAATGAAGCGGCTGTTCCCGTCCTGTCTGCGCGGCACACACACGAAGAGCTCGCAGACATCCCCATCGTTGATAAGGCCTCGCTGACGCTGATGGCCAACAACGAAATCATGCTCGACCAGATGCAGGCGGGGGAATACGAGCGAGCAAAAAACGTCGTGGCATGGTACATCTGGGCGGCCAAGTCATACGGCGTCAAAGCCGTGAACCCAGGCGGTGTGGCTGCATGGAAGTGGGGAGAAGACGCGAAACAACTGACGTCTCCGATTGAAGGCTACAGCAACCTGACGCCCGGAAAGATCGTCACTCAGCTGGCTCAGATCTGCGACGACCTGAAGCTCCCACACCCGATGCACCTGCATTGCAACAATCTTGGCGCGCCTGGCAACGTGTCGACCACGATTGATACGCTCAAGCACCTTGAAGGTCACCGCGCTCATATCGCTCACTCACAATATCACGCTTATGGCGGAGACGACTGGGACAGTATCTGCTCTCAGACCGGTCAGCTGGCGGAGTACTTTAATACGCATCCACACATAACGACCGATGCCGGAGCGGTTCTGTTCGGGGACACCGTCACAATCACCGCTGATGGACCATGGCAACACCTGCTCTACAAGCTGACCGGGCGCAAATGGGGCAACCTGGACGTGGAGAACGAAACCGGCTGCGGCATCGTTCCTTATACCTATCGCCCCAGCAACCTGGTGAATGCCGTCCAGTGGGCGAGTGGGCTGGAACTACTTCTGTTGATTAAGAATCCGTGGCAGGTGTTCCTCTCGACGGATCACCCGAACGGTGGCTGCTTCTGGCGCTATCCGGAAATCATTAAGCTGCTGATGTGTGCGGACTTCCGCAAGGAGTGTCTCGAACAGCTCCCTGACAAGATCAAAGGAAAAATCCTGTTGCCGGAGATCGACCGCGAGTACACGCTGTATGAAATTGCCACCTCAATGTCGGCCGGTCCGGCGAAAGCGCTCGGTCTGACGAAGAAGGGAAGCCTGGGCGTCGGCTGCGATGCAGATGTGGTGATTTACGAGGAAGATCCCACCGACATAGCTCGCACTTTTGCTCACCCCCGTTACGTCCTGAAGGCTGGCGAAGTTGTGATCGAGGAAGGGGACATTCGCGAAGCTCCGGATGGCCAGGAGTTCCTTGTGAAGCCTCACATGGCAGCCGACACAGATGAGTTCATGCAGCCGAGGTTTGAGGACTGCTACACCATGCAGTTTGAAAACTACCCGGTGGAGCTGGAACGAATTGAGCGGAAGGACCTGCAGGAACTGCCTGCGGAATAAGTTCGCCTCGGAAAGAAGATCATGTCGACCGTTTTTCGTCTGAAAGAACAGCCCAACGTTCCTCTGGAGGCAGAAGTCCTCTGCCCGGACACCATTGCTGATCTCTCCAATGCAGAAATCCGCCAGCTCACGGTATTCCACGGCAAGCGACAGGTGCCACTCGAAGATTTCTTCGATGTGGAAGGCGATGGGAGCGTGGACATGGAACTGCACGGCGACCTGAAGAAAGTTCGCTGGGTTGCTCGCGCCATGACAAAAGGCAGTGTGACTGTGCACGGTGACATCGGCATGCACCTTGGGGCCTACATGAAGAACGGACGTATTGACGTCCATGGCGATGCCAGCGACTGGATCGGCGCCGAAATGAAGAACGGTCTGATTCACGTCCACGGCAATGCGGGCGGCCAGGTGGGTGCCGCCTACCGTGGTGATATGCAGGGCATGAAGAACGGAACCATCATCATCGACGGTTCAGCCGGTCTCGAGGTTGGCATGCGAATGCGACGTGGCACCATTATTCTCGGTGGGCCGGCTCGAGACTTCTGTGGCCTCGAAATGAAGGGTGGCACCATCGTGCTTCGCGAAGGCGCCGAAATCCGAACAGGAGCATGGATGCGGCGAGGAACAATCATCTCGCTGAAACCACTTCAGATGATGCCCACTTTCGCTGACTCCAATGAGTTCAATCCCACCTTTCTGAACGTGTATGCAAAACACCTTCAGCAATACAACATCGATCTGCCCTTTGCCGCCGACGCCGGATCTTATCAGCGGTTCGCCGGCGATCTCTCAGTGCCCGGCAAAGGCGAGATCCTCGTCTGGAATCCCGCTTAGGCTGGGAGCCACTTTTCATCAGGTAGCGGACTTCACAAGAGTTCCTGCTGGGGTGGAATTCTACGAATCCCCCTACTCCTGGTGAAATGTCAGAGTAGCAGTCACCATTACAGCTGGTTGAGGTAGTCCTCGAACGCCCACATCGTCCATTGGAAATGACGATTCTCCGGACGGCCGTAATTGAAGAAGCCATGACCGGCATCGGGATAAATGGTGACGTCACAACGATTGCCGGCATCCTGCATCCGCTTCTGAAACGCACTCAGCTGTTTCGGCGTAATGAGTCGGTCATCCGATCCACTCAATACGAGGACAGGAGGAAGCCCTGATCGTACGTGATGTGCGGGTGAAAAAGATCTCGGATCGATGCCTGCCTGCTCACACTTTTTCCGGCCTCCGGACCAGCCGTCGACCAGGTCAATGACAGGATTAAACAGTACCATCGCCTGAGGAAGATGCTCAAGCACCGGGTCGCCTTCCAGGGCCAGCGTGCTCAACGCCATCG
>MDSW01043535.1_pt1 | contig 10153 bp, 10 predicted proteins | sample 811171 | NCBI WGS metagenome assembly MDSW01 (sample SAMN05326641, study PRJNA326480) | marine metagenome | isolation source: seawater | place: Atlantic Ocean: North West | collected 2012 | reverse complement strand
TTCGAAGGTCTCTTGCTGTCCGTTCCTCCAGGTTCGTTGCAGCGATCTACCGCGTGCTTCTGCGGTCCAGAGTGGTTCACTCGCAACCACACTCCACCTGCCGAGGGTTTCTCCACCCTCAACGGACTCAAGAAGAACTCCAGGAGGTCGTTTGGCTCCTGCTTTAAGCCAAGTTGTTAGAGGGGTCTCAAGATCCGCTGGCCAACTTTCAGCGACGGGGATCAGTGTGAAACCTTTTGCCGCAGCCTCTCGGAATGCGGGGCGATCAGGATTGAACATGGAGGCATCCTGTCAGCCTTGCCGGCGCATAGCGCTGCCGTGCGCCGGCTTTTCAAGCGATCAGGAGTCGTAAGTGTTTTTTCCGCTGAACTTAATGTTGGCAGGGTTGGTGTTTTCGCCAATCCGGCGCGGATTGTGACCAACGATGGCCCGTCCTTCGTTCACTTTCTCGGGGAAGACACCATCCTTGGGATGCAGGTACTCAGTGTCACCACCGGGGAAGACGCGATAAATCTTGTAATCCTCAATCCTTGGCTTGAATTTGGTGCGGAGCTGAGTGCCAAGCGCGAGACATTGCTCTTTGCGGGCGAAATACATCAGGTTTTCGCCAGAGTTCATCATCGCCGCTCCACCTGTGGGGAGTTCAAAAGCTTGATCGCTTCCACTGCTCCAAGTGATCGCGTATTTCTCTTCAGTTTCAGCAGAATTCAGCAGGCCACCGGTACTGCCGATGTACTGAGGAAGTTGACCGTTCAACGCCGATGCTGTCATGGCTGAAGGACTCCAGACGGGCCGTTATGGCTGGAAAGTAGCACTTTGATCACCCCCTGTTTCGGCTCGTCGTCACATCCGTCACACCCGTCAACAAAGCGTGGTGATTGTGTGGGCGCGGAATGTGCTCAGTCAGGGTCGTTGGCGACAGGGAAAAAAACGGTCACATTTCGATCTTGTCGTTGCCGGTAGCGGCCGCCAAGACTGGCTAACAATTGACGCGTGGCCTGCTGGCTGAGCTGCAGGCTGCCTGTTTCTGGGTTCCAACTCAAGACCGGTCCAATCCGTGCGGTCTGTTGGTCCTGGTTGGTTTCATCTGCTTCGCTGCGCTGATGCTGCGGTCCGTGCACCAGGATCTGAAGCTTGAGCCGAGCGCCAGCTGCACGTAAAAGCAGTCGCAGCTGTGCTCCGTTGGGCAGCCCGCGACTGGCTCGATCGATTAGGCCACCCAACATGGGCTCAAGTCGCCGTGGGTCGCTCAGGATGACTGGCAGACCAGGCTCAAGATCAAGATCGAGATCGATGCCACGTCGTGCGAGCTGATCCGCCCATCCATCCGCTAAAGAACGCAAGATCAGATCCAAGTCAGTTCTGGCCAGCCTCATCTCACCTGGTTGTCTCTGCAGTTCGGCCGCATGAAAGATCAGGCCGAAGCGATCGATTTGTTCACTGCATTCCACATCGATCTGTTGCAGGCGTTGAAGCACGATCTCCGCGAGGTCCTTTCGACGCATCAGCGAACGAATCAAGGTTCGGATCGTGGCTAAGGGTGTGCGGACTTCATGGGTGATCGCTTCGAGTAGATCCAGTTCCTCTCGTTCTTGTTCGCTTGGGGCAGAGGGGACTGTTGCGGTCTGCACAGTGAGGCTGGGCGCCATCGATGCCAGCCTCTCTGCAAGACGAGGCCAGAAGCGCTGTGGCAGGGTTTCGTCGCTATGGAGAGGTCCAAGCTCACGTAGATCGTCTTGCAGCTGTCCAACCAGGCTGGGTGCCTGGGACTGAAGCCGGGTCCCGATGAAAGCCAGGGCATCGCTGAGCGTTGTTGGATCGCATCGCATCAGCAGTTGACGATGTCCATCGGGGCCGTGCAAGGCCAACGCCAGTTGCAGAGTTGGAGTGATGACGACCAAAATTGGGTCATGGCCGTCTGCTTCATCCAGGGACAGACGTCTGTAGTGGCCCGTGGTTGAACTGAGGGTCACGTTTCCCTTGGTGCCGGGAAGAGCCGTCCCGGAGGGAGTGAGCTGTTCTAGGTTTTGAGGGGCCCAGACCCAGCCTTGAAGATGGTCAAGGAGCTGAGGTTCATACAGGGCCGGAAGGGGTGCTGCAATCCAAAGCCCTTGGCGGACGTTCGCCTGTAGGAGCAGATCCTGCTGCAGTGTTTCTAGGGCCGCCCACCACAAGCGTCGGACCCCTGTTTCATCGCAATGGCCAGAAGGCATGCCCAGGGCGAGACGCTGGCGCAGGTCGGAAAAGCTGCAGCTGGTCACCGTCGATTTGTGATGAGGCCCCGGGTCTGGCGAACTACGGACAGACACAGACCAAGGGAGATGAAGTTGACCACCATCGCTGAACGCCCATAACTCAAGAAGGGCAATGGGATTCCCGTGACAGGACCAAGACCGATGGTCATGAAAATGTTCACCACCACCTGAAACATCACCATGGTTCCGATGCCGATCACCACGAGTGCCTCGAAATCGGTTCGGGCATTGCGGGCCAGTTGCAGCAATCGACCCATCAGCAAGGCGAAACCGAGCACCACCAGAAGGCACCCGATAAAACCAGTCTCTTCGCCAAGGGCACTGAAGATGAAATCGGTGTGTTGCTCAGGAATGAAGCGCAATTTTGTCAGTTGCCCCTGCAGGAGCCCTGTGCCAAATAGCCCACCTGAACCGATCCCCACAGTGCTCTGAAGTAAGTGATACCCACCACCGAGTGGATCTTTGGAAGGATCGAGGAACAACAGAAGCCGATCTCGCTGATAATCCTTGAGGCCGTGAAGCCAAAGCCAGGGAGTGACCATCGCCATGGCTCCATGGAGCCCGACCGTCGATGCCGCTGCGAATCGTTTCCAAGGCAGGGAGCGGTAGGCGACTAAAGCCATCATTGGGATCCAGATAGCCATGGCCCAGGGCATGACCCCTGCAAACAAGGCAGTGATCAGAGGGGAGAGCAGCAGAACCAGCCACTCGAAAGGCATTCCCGACCAATAGAGCATCGTTAAAAGCAACGCCCCGAACACCAGCGATGTGCCCAGGTCGGGTTGAATGAACACCAGCAGCCAGGGAATCGAGATGATTCCTAACGGACGCACTAGATCGACCGGTCTTTCGACAGGGTGCCGATCGAGTACCGCCGCCAGTAAAAGAATGGCCGACAATTTTGCGAATTCCGAAGGTTGAATATTGAAAGGTCCGATGCTGATCCAGCGCTGGGCACCCAGGGCAGTGGTGCCGATCATCCGAACAGCGACCAGGCTGATCACTGTGGCGATGTAAATAGGGATCAATAAAGGTTTTAAGCGTTCGAGCCTAAATTTCGCCAAAGCGAGTGCAACTACGATGCCAAAAAGAGCTGTTGCAAGCTGCGATAACCACGGCTGGGTATTGATGAACTGAAGCAGTCCTAGGACGCTAAAAGAGAATGAAGACAAGCCTTTGAGTGCTGCCTGACGCTCGATGCTGAGGATTAAAAAGCTGGATATTGCCACCATGGCGAGTGGGACGCCCCAGAGGACCCACTCCCGTTGTTTGCTCCGACCACTGCGGCTGGAGTACATGCTCAGGTCGGTTGTTTGAGCTGTTCCAGCACTCCTGCAGCGAGCCCTCGAAATGACGTAGCACTGGGGGAGTCAGGACGGCTGAGAACGATTGGTCGGCCGAGATCACCACCCTCCTGGACTGGCATCTCCATCGGGATCTGAGCGAGTAGAGGGACGGCATATTCATTGGCGAGCTTGGCGCCACCACCGCTGCCAAAAAGTGCATAACTTCGGTCTGGCAGATCCGGTGGAATGAAGCTGCTCATGTTTTCTGCAACCCCAAGAACGGTGATGCCCAGCTGACGGAACATCGCCAGACCTCGACGCGCGTCTTGAAGGGAAACCTGTTGAGGTGTCGTCACGATGACGACTCCCTCCATCGGTACCGCCTGAACAAGCGAAAGCTGAGCATCACCGGTGCCAGGAGGTAAATCCACGACAAGCACATCTCTCTCTCCCCACTCCACCTGATACAGGAACTGGCGGATGATGCCGTTCAGCATGGGGCCGCGCCAAATCACTGGTTGGTGCTCATCGATCAGCAGACCCATCGAGACCATCGCGACCCCGCAGCTTTCGATGGGGACCATGCGCTGTTGTTCTCCGCTACCTCGCACCTCCGGTGTCTGGTCTGCCACACCAAGCATGGTTGGAGCATTGGGGCCGTAGATGTCGGCATCGAGCAGCCCCACGTTCAGTCCTTGTTGAGACAAGGAGCAGGCCAGATTCACAGCGACGGTGCTTTTGCCAACTCCTCCCTTGCCGCTGCTGACGGCAATCACCCGTTTCACCCCTGCGATCGACTCGCGTTCTGCAGGTTGGCCATGACCGGCTTGACCGATCGCTCCTTGGCTGGCTGGTTGTCCCAGTTCGATTTGGACCTCTTCAATCCCCTTCAGTTCTAGAAGGAGGGCCCTGGCTTCAGTGGCGATGCGTTCCCGTTGGCTCTGGGCAAAGTTTGGCAAGGTGAGCCGGAACACCACTCTTGGTGGGGTGACGCGCACCTGGTCAATCCATCCAAGTTCAACGGCGGAGCGTCCACTTCCGGCGTCTCGGATCGGTTCAAGGCTGTTCTTCGCCTGCTCCGCCGTGATCATCTCAAGGGTTGTTGAGAGCCGGATCCTAGAGGTGGCCTCACGTGACAGTCCCTGACGCAATCTTGTCAGAGTTTTACCTCAGCTGTTTAGGGTCAGATGTCAAGCCTGATTCCGGCCCATGGTTCGCACCTTGCTTCAACGCGTTCTCGGTCGCGCTGGGAAGGAAGTGAATGGAGAGGGCTCTTCTGCTCTTGAGCTGCCTCCCAGTGACTCTCGCCAGCGAGCGAGGTCCATGGTCCTTGGTCTACAGGATGAAATTTGCGCTGGCTTGGAAGCGCTTGATGGAGAAGGTCGCTTCGTCGAAGAAAGCTGGGAACGTCCGGAGGGGGGTGGAGGTCGCTCTCGGGTGATGCGGGAAGGTCGTGTCTTCGAGCAAGGCGGTGTGAATTTCTCTGAAGTTCAAGGGCAAGAATTGCCACCTTCCATCCTCAAGCAACGTCCTGAGGCGAAAGGCCATCCCTGGTTTGCGACGGGAACCTCAATGGTGTTGCATCCGCGCAACCCCTATATCCCGACAGTCCATCTCAATTACCGCTATTTCGAGGCGGGGCCAGTTTGGTGGTTTGGCGGCGGGGCCGACCTCACACCCTTTTATCCCTTTCTCGAGGATGCCCGTCATTTTCATCGCACCCTCAAAGCTGCTTGTGACTCGGTGCATCCCGACGTGCACAAGGTGTTCAAGTCCTGGTGCGACGAGTATTTCTTTTTGAAGCATCGGAACGAAACCCGTGGTGTGGGGGGGATTTTTTATGACTACCAAGATTCCAAAGGGGTTCTCTACAAGGGACAGAATCCGAAGGGACCTGCGGCCGCAGTTTCCGCAGAACTCGGTCCTCGACCGCTTGGATGGGAGCAGCTCTTTTCCTTAGGCCAAGCTTGCGGACGTGCTTTCCTGCCCTCGTACATCCCGATCGTTGAGAAGCGACATGCTTTGAGTTACGGCGAGCGTGAACGGGAGTTTCAGCTTTATCGCCGTGGTCGATATGTTGAATTCAATCTCGTTTGGGATCGAGGAACGATTTTCGGTTTGCAGACCAATGGACGAACGGAATCGATTTTGATGTCTCTGCCGCCATTGGTGCGTTGGGAATATGGATATCAGGCGGAGCCTGGATCCCGTGAAGAGTTGCTGACGACCCTATTTACGCGACCTCAAAACTGGCTCGAGGATCAAACTCTTGAGGATCGATGCCGACCTCACCACGCGGTCTATTGACTGTTTGGACTGATGACATCAGTTGGGCTTGAGACCTCGTTCCAGGGCATCGACCACTCTTACAGCAAGGCATTGGACCGTCTCTTCGCGACGTGATGGGTCTCGCAACTTTTGCTCAAGCTCCCCCTCGAGCATGCCGATCTCCAGGATGCCAATCCCTCGCCGCGGGCCTCCCAGACCACCACGGAAATCTCGAGGGAAACGACCAAAGGCTTCTGCCAGGCTTTCGTCGACTGTGTTGAGGGGGCGATTGAGCGCAGGGATCAATCCGGAACCGAAGCCATAAGGCCTGTACGCATCGAAGTGAATTTCGAGGATGTATTCACCTTGAGCTGAACGTTGTTTTGCTTGAGACCAATTGGTTGCGGGGTGCTTGTGGTTATGGATGGTCAGGGCTGGAGGTGTGTAGCCGCTGATCTTGATCCCACGTTCTTGACCCAGGCGGACCACCTCTTTCTGGACCAAAAAATTCCAGTAGAGCTCATCGCGCATGCGGGGGTCCATTGGGCTTTTGTTCAAAACATCCACCGCGTAGCCCGGCGTGCCTGAGCCAGCCATGTTTTGCGAATCGGCATGTCCCGCCATGACGACGATTGGCATGCTTTGGCGGACAGGTTGACGCCCCTTCCAAGCGCCAGGTTTGCGGGTGCGTGGACCCAAGAGTGGATCTGGAGTCGCTGGTGCAGGGCAAGGCTCGGGTTCTGGTTCCGGGGGCTTCATGGGTTTCAGCCAGTTCCGCTGCGCCAGGGTTGGGCTGGTCGGCGGCTCTGCGGCGTTCGCCAGAACAAGCGCCAGAAGTGACAACACTGACACCGTCAGAGTCACACAGATTCGACGCTGACAGATCCAACCCGGCAAAGTCATGGTTCAGATCGGTGAAGAGAGCAGTGATCCATCACTGGCAAGCTGGAGGGAGTCCGCCAGCTCCTGTTCGATAGCGATCAGTTCATCACGATGTGCTCGCAATCGCAAAGAACTTCCGCCTCTGTCGTGTTGATCAATGAGTTGCAGTTCTAACTGCTCGATTCGAGCTGCTCTTCGGCTGTAAAACAAGCCGGCCAAAGGGCCGAGTCCAATCAGGAGCAATGGCCACCAATGCAGCTGAGGCATCACTTGTTGCAAGACCAAAGCGAAACAACCCGCACCGATGCAGGCCAGCAAGGACAGCAGTAAAGCAAGCGGACGACTTGCAGCGACTTTGCCGCTAAATCGCAACACCTGGCGCTCAGCATCACCTCCGTCACTGCTCCAGCCACGCTGTTCTAACCACAGCGTTACTCCGTCCAGCACCTCAAGGGCTGGACGGGGGGAGTGCACATCCACGACTGTGGTTCGGTCTTTGCTGGCTGCCCGCAAAAAAAAGACCAAGCCGATGGCCAGAAGACCAGTCAGCAGCAGGATGGATTGGAAGCCCAAAGGCATCTTGGCTCCTGACGATGAATGTCAGGAACCTAACGAAACCACACGAGAGAGATTGGTGGTCAGGACAGAACAAGTCGGTGGGAATCCAGCCAGCCATGCCATGGCCCCATCAATTTCTCGGCCTCGCGCCGGGCGGTTGGCTGCAGGTGGAGCATGCGTCTGGGACGGCCGCGGCTTGGGCAACGTTGGGTGTAAGTGGAAATCGATCCCTGTTGCTCGAGAAAGTCGAGCGCTTGTTGGAGAACAGTTTCCGAAAGACGCAGTTGAGGTTCCTCACGCATCAGTTGTTGCAATAAGCCAGAGGGATAGTTGTCGTCTTTGAGAAGGCACTCGAGGACCCAGCAAACGGCTAACTCCAGATCGAGAAACTGTGGTGGCGGCTGCTGAAAATACTGTTCGATATCAGCAAGGCAGGTGCGCGAGGGCTTTCTTGGGGAGAACACAGCGGCGGTGACGCTCACTCCATGAAAGGCGATCTCATTTTGAGATTCAAGAGGGAATTTCGGGTTGACCTTGTTTTTCCTCCAGTCACACTGGTTTTGCTTCTGTCCACATGAACGACGAACTCCATGGCTGATCCGCTGCCCTCTGCAAAAGAGTTCGTGATCTTTGATGGAGATCTCGATTCGGCCTGGACGGAGCGTTTTCTTCAGATGCCTCGGCTCGCAGTGGATACGGAGGCGATGGGATTGGTTCACGGTCGCGATCGACTGTGTCTCGTGCAGATTGCCGACGCAGAGGATCGTGTCGCCTGCATTCGAATCGCTCTTGGGCAGCAGGAGGCCCCACATCTGAAAGCTCTGATGGAGGCAGACGGCGTGGAGAAGGTCTTTCACTACGCGCGATTCGATGTCGCTGCCCTGGCCAGCGGTTTAGGCATTGCCGTCAAACCACTGTTTTGCACCAAAGTTGGGAGTCGTTTGGCTCGGACCTATACCCCTCGTCACGGACTCAAGGATCTTGTGATGGAGCTTGTGGGTGTGGAGCTCGACAAGGGAGCACAATGCAGTGATTGGGGGCGTGTTGAAGAGCTTTCGGACACGCAATTGGCTTACGCCGCAAATGATGTGCGCTTTTTGTTGCCAGCCAGACAGCAACTGGAAATCATGTTGCGGCGCGAGGGACGCTGGCAGCTCGCACAGCAGTGTTTTGATTGCATTCCAGTGGTCGCCGAGCTGGACCGCCTTCGCTTCCATCAGATCTTTGAGCATTAAGCAAGTGCATGTGCTTGCTCGAGTTCCCGCTCAGTCTTCCAAAAGAAAATTGTCATCTCCTTCACTGCTACTTAAGAGCTGATCCAAGCGAGTTCCTTGGCCGCCAGACTCTGCTTTGGCTGCCTCCAACATTTCTCGAGCAAGACTTTTGCGTTGTTCGAGATCTTTGCTGCCAGCACGCGCTGCTGCCTGGTCGACGCAGCGGCGTGCACTGGCCAGGCTGATGCTCAGTTCGCTAGCCAACTGTGCGCAGATTTTGACGTAATCGGGATCCTGAATTCGGGCCATCACGAGATCAGATTGTTATTCAGTATCTGATCCCATGCAGTCTCTGCAGAACAAGCCGAGCCAGCCGATCACTTCCTCCAGCTGGACCCATGCGTTGTTGGCCAATGCGTCCAAGCCGTAGGCGCAATGGCGGATCACAAAGCAGCCGGTTGAGTCGCTTGGTTAGCTCAAGTCCGTCTTGGCATGGGTGGACGGCACCACCAAGAAGGCGGCTCTGACGTCGCGCGAAACTCCATTTGAATTGGGGTCCAGGTCCAGGTAACGACAGAGTCGGAACTCCTAGGCCCACCAATTGTTCTGTTGCTGTGCCTGCTGTGGCGAGTCCGGCCTCCGCCCAGCCGGCCCATGCCTCAAAACATCCCCTGCCGATCAGCACAAGCACTGGTCCTCGCACCCAGCAAGACGCGGCTTGGAGTTGATCGGTGGGTGGCTGACTGCGCCGAAAGCCTGCTTCGCTCAAGATGTGCTCAAGCACGTCAAGCGGCGGTTGGTTACCGACAGCTGCGAGTAAGGCAATCGGGACATCGTGCTCCAGCGTTGAAACGGCGTTGAGCAAGCGGCGGAAGTTGGAACTCGCTTCCGGCATGCGGCTCCCGCAAAGCAAGAGAACACGCTTGCAGCGCATCAGTGCAGCAGGAAGATCACGCTGCATCAATCCATCCATCATTGGATTGCCTGGAGCTAGAGCATCGATCCCATGTCGGCGAAGGCCTCGCGCCGTGAGTCGATCACGCACTGCCACGAGTCGGCAGCGATGGGAGTTCATCAGGCCCCATTCCCAGGGATCCCATTCGCTGCCCTTGATGCGGTGATACCAATCGCTGAACGCACGGCCTGGCCCGCTTCGCCAGGTGTAATCGCTTTTTGGGGTGCCAATAAAGCCAAAGGGTGATCCGCTGCAGCAGGCCATCAGGAGGGGGAGAAGATCCCCAACTGCCAGCAGCACTCGACCCATGCGCACCTGTTGATGCAAGGCATACCACTGTCGCCAACTCAGCAACGGCAGTCCTGCTTTGAGGTCGGCGAGCAGTCCTTTGAAGCTTTGGTTGCTGAATCCTCCGCTGGGCAGGGCTGCGGACGGTCCGACGCGTTGCAACCAACCCTCGCTGATGGCGGCATCGAAGGCGCGACCTCGCCCGACCAAAGGGAGCACCTCGAGCGCGAGTTGAGGGCGGTAGCAATGGATCGCTTCCAGCACGCGCAGTGTGATGAGATCTTCGCCATGCCCGTTGCAGAGAACCAGAAGGGGCGTTTCGCAGCGGCTGATACGATCGCTTGTAGGGGAGAGCTGTCCCCGTACGGCGGCATGGCCAAGTGGTAAGGCAGAGGATTGCAAATCCTTTATCCCCAGTTCGAATCTGGGTGCCGCCTTCCTTTGCAT
>MDSW01072378.1_pt1 | contig 10154 bp, 7 predicted proteins | sample 811171 | NCBI WGS metagenome assembly MDSW01 (sample SAMN05326641, study PRJNA326480) | marine metagenome | isolation source: seawater | place: Atlantic Ocean: North West | collected 2012 | reverse complement strand
GGGGCGAGCGCGCGGGGCGTGGCGAGCGTGTCGGGTGTCGGCCGAAGAACAACAACGACGTCCGACGCGAGGCGGCGGTGACGGCGCGTACCGACGAGGAGCGCGGACGAGAGCCCGCCGCCCGAGCCGTCCATGCGTGAGGTGACGCGCCGCGTCCGGGGTGCCGGACGCGCGCCGGCGCGCGTCGGAATGCGGAAGACGCGCGGTAGACGACGGTCGAGAGCGCAGGCGATCGCGCGAAAAGCGCCGTGACGACGTCGGCGCGCGTTGGACCGTCCCAGTCAGAGTGCGTTGTGAGCGTCGAAATCCGATAAATTCCGCCCCCTCCTCGCACACCGACCCGCGCCTCTCTCCGCTCCTCTCGCGATGTCGGCCGAGTGGAAGAACTTCCTCGCGACGGACATCGATCGCAACGGCGAGATCAGCGCCTCGGAGTTGCAGCGTCAGCTCGCGCTCGGGGGCCTGGTCTTCTCCCTGCAGACGGTCATGCAGATCATCACGTGCCACGCCGCGCGCGACAAGCACACGCTCGACTTCAACGAGTACAAGGCGTCGCAGCAGTTCCTCGCGAACATCCAGGCGTCGTTCCAGTACTTCGACCAGACCCGCACGGGACGGCTGAACAAATCCGAGGTGATGCGCGCGCTGCACCACGCCGGTTTCGGGCACGTCGACGAGGGCGCGGTGAAAGCGGCGTGCCAGGCGTTCGACCCCGATCGCACCAACGCGCTCAGCCTCGACCAGTACATCGCCATGACCCTGTTCCTCCTCGGCGCGAAGCGCGCCTTCGACGCCTTCGCGAGCACCCAGCCGGGCGGGGCGGGGAGGGTCACGCTCGACTTCAACCAGTTCGTGTACGCCGCGAGCAAGACGAGGTGAGCCAGGTCGAACATTTCGTGACATCTTCGCCGCGTCGCACGCCGCGTGCGGAAAATCGCGACGAGTGCAGTGTGCGCGTACAAGTACGTTTCGATTTCGACGACGAGGGGGGGGAGGGGCGGCGACCGAAGGCGGCGCGCGCGCGTCGGATACGTCAGATCAGTCAGACAAAAACACCGCGCCGGCGTCTCCTCCTCGCGACCGTTCGTCCCATCCTCCACGACCCGTCCCGCGTCGGTCGTTTCGGAAACCCCCCGACGCGTCGCGCCTCCGCGACGCCGCCGACGCCGAGGGAGAGGCCTCGCTCGCTCGGGTCGAGACGTCGCCTCCGCCGCTTCGCCTCCCCGCCGCCTCCCTTCGTCAATCTTCCTTTCTCCCCGCCGCCCCCTCCCCCCCCTCGACCCCGTCCGCGGGGGGTGGGTTCCCCCCCGATACTATGTTCACGACGTAGAAGACGTCCATGAACAACGCCGCGATGGCTATGACCCCCGAGGGCACGACGGACGCGCCGGCGAGCCATTTTTTCCCCATGACGACGGTGAGCGCGAGCGTGATGACGAGGCTCGCCGCCGTCTCGAACCGCGACGGGAGGCCTCGCTTCCATCGCCTCAGGCTGGAGACGCCCAGGAGCATCAGCAGCGCGCCGAACCCCCCGCCGAAGGCGAGGCTCTTGGCGCTCCCCGCGATCAAGAAGCCGGAGAGGCCGCCGAGGGCGATGAAGAGCCCCCAGGGCAGGGTGAAGCAGAAATCGTGCGTGGGGAGCATGCCGGTCCGCTCCGCCCCGCCGCGCCGCTCGGGGTCGTTCCCGTCCGGGGCGTCGTTCGCGAGGTCGGCGGCGGCGTATCGCGCGACGAGCGCGGAGGCTCTGTCGAGACCCGGGTCGGCGCCGAGGACGATCCTCGCGCCCCACGAGCCGCCGGTCCGGGCCGCGCGCGCGGCGCTCTCCCCGCGCGCGCGCCGCGCGGGAAATCCCGCGGCGCGGGCGTTGGCGTCCCCCTCCGCGAACGCGCGGTGGCCCGGGGCGTGCGCGCCGAGGCGGTCGGAGTGCTCGCTCGCGCGACTCGACCTCGCGCGGGGCGTGCGCGCGACGTGCCTCGATGCCGCGCCGCCCGTGCCGAGCGCGCGCGCGGACATGCGCCGGCGTCTGTGCGGCCGACGCGGCGAGCGAGAAACGCCCTCCCTCGGATGCCGCGAAAAAAGCCACGCGCGCGCCAATGAGAACGCCGCGCGCCTTCAGACGGACCCGGCGACGGCCAATGAAAAGCGCGCGAATCTGGTGCAGTCGAAAAGGGAATCGAAAAGCGAATCGAAACAGCGATTCGGTTTCAAACGTAGGGATCGAAACGGAACGACGCGCGATTTCGAAAGGGCACCCCACCGCTTTCAAACGAACGCCGTGTCGTCTACGATATACGAGACGTGAAACACGCGCGCTCATCAGGTCTCGACGGTCGTCCAAGAGAAAAAGAGCCTCCCTCCTCGTCACGCGGAGGTCATCACCGCCTTGGCGTCGGTCTCTTCCTTCTTCGCGTCCTCCTCCTGGAGGCTGACGAAATACCTGTCGTAGTACTCCGCCGCCTCCTCCAGCCTATCCATGTCCGTGTAGATATCCGCGATGACCCCGAGCGCGTCCGTCTCCCCCGCGTGGTCGTCGTGCTGCGTGGACAGCCGCAGCACCGTCTCCATCGCCTCGAGGGCGTCGTCGAATCGCCCCAGGCGCTCGGCGGCGGCGCCGATGCCCCTGTGCGCCTTCCTCTCCGCCTTCCACGCCTCGTTCAGGGCCTGCGGGTTCGCGCGAATCTTGCGCAGCGCGTCCTCGAAGTGCCCGAGCGCGGCCTCGCACTCGCCGTCCTTGAGCTCCCTCTTGGCGCCTCTGAGCGCGACGATCACCTCCCCCGCCGTCTCCTCATCCTCATCCGTGCTCATCCCGGGCGGCTTCTCGATGAACCGGTTCGCGGGGATGGGCTGGTAGGGCCCGATGCCGGCCGCGCGCATCTCCCGCCGGAGCTCCGCGTTCACCTTCAGCAGGCTCGCGTTCAGCTCGCGGACCTGGTCGCCCTTCTTGCGCGCCTCGTTCCCGCCGACGAGGGAACCCACGAACCCAATCGCCTGACCCGCAATCAACGCGCCGACCAGGTACTTGTGGTCCACCTCCAAACCCGCGAACTTCACGGTGAAGTCCTCGCGGAAAATCTCATCCGGCTCCGTGAGCTCTGAGGAACGAGGGAGCGCGGAGCGGAGCGGAGCGGACGACGCGGTGTGAGGTGAGTCAGACGGACGTCGGCGTCGCGCGCGGGGAGGGCGGAGTGAGCGACGAGGGAGATGACGACGGTGGCGTGTTTTTGGAGGGGGGGGGGGCGGGGGAGACGCGTGCGTACCCTTGGGGAGGCTCTTCAGGGGCCCGTTCGTGGGGCTGAGGTCGCCGTCGAACGCGTTCGCGAGGGCGGCGTCGGGGGCGGCGACGATCGCCGCGGCGGCGGCGAGGGCGACGGCCGCGGCGCGCGCGCGCGCGAGCGGCGCCGCTTCGTCGCGATCGAGCGCGGGGGGCGCGGACGTCGACGCGTGGTGCTTCCCGGCGAGCGCGGACGCGGCGAGGGGGCGGCGCGAGGGGGTGGACGGGCCCGCGCGAGGCGCCGCGGAGGCGCGAAGGATGCTCGACGACGAGAGCGCGGACATCGCGAACGCGTCGAGGCCGTGCCGCGAGGGGGAGGCGCGGAACCGAGTGGCGAGAACCCGGGACTCTTATCCGAGATCTCGAGCGGAGATCGAGGCGCGTCATCATTCAAGGGAAGGAACCCACGCCCTTTCAAAAGCCGCCTTCAAAAGGTCTTCTTCTTTCGTTTCGACGATCCTCGACTCTGGGATTTGAACCCACGCCCTCTCCTTCTTTTTCCTTTCGACGACGCGATGAGGTGGGATTTGAACCCACGCCCTTTTCGTCTTCGTTTCGACAGCCACGGCCTCGGCCTCGACGACGGGTTTGAACGCGTCGTCGCTCGCGCCTCGCACTCGTCTTCGCACGCCGCCTCTTTCGCGCGGCGCGCGCGGCGCTCGCGCTCCGCTCGCGCTCGTCGCGGTCGCACGCGCGATGTCGTCGTTCTTGACCTCGCCGAGCCACCACTCGCACCTCTCGAAGTGTCCGGTGTGCGGCAAGGACGTGCACAAGGTGCTCATCCAGGACCACGTCGATTTGTGCTTGGCGAAGGCCGGGGGCGGCGCGGGGGGAGGCTCCGGGGGCCGCGACGCGCGCGCCGAGCGCTCCGTCGTCGAGGCACCCGACCCGCCCGGACCGCGACCGAGCGCCTCGGCGGCGGACGGACGCGGAGGAACGGGGTCGGGGTTCGGGACGGGGGCTGGGACGGGGAAGGGGGCGGGGTCGGGGACGAGCGCCGCGGGGTTCAGCCCCGCGAGCGCGTTCGCGAAGCGTCTCGGCTTGCCCGACCGCGGCGTCGATCATCGATCGTCCCCGGGCGCGGCGGCGCGGTCCGCGGACGCGCGGCGCTTCAGCGGCGCGGCGGCGTCGACGGCGGCGGGCCCCGCGCGGAGCCCCTTCGCGGAGCTCCGCAACGCCCCCGGTCCCCGCGGCGGCGGCGCTCGCGCGTCGACGCTCGCGGCGGGATGGCGCAAAGCGAGCGGGGGGTTCTTCGGCTCCGACGCGGCGGTCGCTCGCCCGACGGGACCGCTCAGCGGCTGGGCCACGCCCCGGTCCCCGCCGCGAGAATCCAAACGGAGAGCGGAACCGCCGAACGCCGCGGGGCTCCATCGTTCGCCGTCCGAAGAAGAGTTTTCCGGGACGCGGGAACCCTCGAAGAAGACGAGGCGCGAGTCTCGGGATTCTCGGACGGTTCCGGGCGAGGCGGAGGGTGCGGATGCTTCGGCGGAGGGTGCGGAGGCTGAGGCGGAGGGTGCGGAGGCTGAGGCGGAGGGTGCGGATGCTTCGGCGGAGGGTGCGGATGCTTCGGCGCTCGGGGACGGCGGGATATTCCCTTACCCGCTTCGGGTGATGAGCGGGAACCACCTCGAGTGCGGGATCTGCCTGCAGCCGTTCGACGACGCGACGGGGGTGACGCGGCACGTGCTGTGGCCGTGCCAGCACGTGCGGCAGTGCGGGGAGTGCGCGATTCGCGTCTGGCAGACGCCCAAGGCGAAGCGGCGGTGTCCCTGGTGCAAGTCCAAGGTGGAAATACGCCCGAGGCCGTTCAAGCCGTTCCTGTGAGAGCGGAAGGGGGCGGAGCCGCTTTCGACCGACCGCGCGAGACCGTCGTCCCCGACGTTTTTTTTAAAAAAAGTGTCAGAAGCGTCCGTCGCGTCGCTCGCCGCGCGCCTCGGGCTCGCCCGTCCGCCTGAGCAGCTCCGCGATCCCTCCGTCCCCCTCGGCCACCGCCACCGCCTCTTCCACGAACGCGTACTCGCCCTCGTCCTCCTCGCCCGTACTTCGAACGGACTTCGAACGATCTCCGTCGCACGACCGCGCGCACGTCAACGCGCCCACCGCCTGCCAGTCCCACTCGTCGATCGCCTCGGCGCTCACCCCCCCCCTCGCGTCGCCCGCCTCCCCCTCCCACTCGCGCGCCTCCGCGACGAAGTGCAGAAGCGGCGGGGTGAGCTGGAGCTCCAGCCACCTGGGCGCCCCGCACGAGGCGCACGCGGGCGCCGCCGGGTGGGACGCGTCTCCTCCCCGAGACTCAGACCCGGACGCGTCCGACGACTTTTTATTTTTTCCTCCCCCCCCTCGGGACGCCGCGGCCCGCTCTCTCTCCTCCGGCCAGCACGCGGCGGCGCCGCCGAAGGCGTACCGCACGCACTGCTCCGGCGCGCGCCTCAGACGCTTCGCGAACTTGAGGTACCGCGCGGAGGGCCCGCCGTCCGATAACGCCGCGCCGGGCTCGTACGTCTCCCCGCCCCAGTCCCCGCCGTCCGACGCGGCGCTCGCGTGCGTTTTTTTCCCGACGGCGGCGGCGGCGCGCGCCGCGGCGGCGGCGGCGCTCGCCGCGCTCGACGCGTCCTCCCCTTCCGACACGAGGCCCTCCTCGAGGGCGTACTTCACCAGGAGCCGCTCCGAGGCCTCGCGCTCGGACGCGGTCGCGGCGCCCGCCGCCGAGGCGGTCGGCTCGAAGTCAGCGACGAGGATGAACTCCGGGAGCGTCGGGGTTCTTCCGAGGGCCGACCGGGGCCCCGGCGGGTTCGGGTTGCCACCATCCTCGAGAGACGGCGAGAGACGGCCGTCGTCGGAGGCGCGCGGAACGTCCACCGGCGGCGGGTGCTTTCGTCTCCCGGGCTTTGCTCTTCGTTCCGGGGGCGCGGACGCGGAGGAGGAGTGCGACGGGTCGGAGGCGAGCGCGTCGAGGGCGCGCGCGAGGTCGTCCATCTGATCGGCGGCGTCGAGGGGGTCGTCGACGCCGCGCGAGGCGCCCTCGCCGCCGCCCCATTCGCCGCCGCCCCAATCGCCGCCGCCGGCGCTCCAGTCGTCGCCGACGGCGCCGACGGGGGCGCCCTCGTCCTCGACCTCGGGGTGGGGCGCGGCGGGGGCGTCGCCGGCGAACGAGGTGGCGGGAGGATGGGGCCCGGCGTCGCCGCCGCGGGCCTGCGCGCGCACGCACTTCCACCGCCGCGCGTCCGCGCCGGCGGCGGTGGACGCGCGGCACGCGCGCGAGAAGCACGCGAAGAGGTAGAGGGTGCGGTCGGCGACGGCGGCGCCGTCGGCGAGCTCGCCGGCGACGAGGGGGGCGTGCGCCTGCACGACGAGGGCCATCGGCTCCCCGCACGACGCGCAGGCGGTCATCGCGGAGGGCGGCGGCGACGAGCGGCGGGGCCAGTCCGGGGCGCCGCCGACTTTGGTCGCGTAGTGGTCCAGGCGCTCGCCCGCGCCGACCATGCGCCCGGCGAAGCCGAGCGTCACGGGGGGGTCGGACGCGCCCGGCGCGGTGGGCGCCATCGCGGAGGGCGCGGAGTCAGCGCCCGCGCGCGGCGCCGTGGTGCGCCAAGCCAAGGGGGCGAGCGCGGCGTCGTTCGTTTCGAACATCGGACGAGTCGTCATCGATATTTTTACACATGTGATGCCTGGGGCCGTATGCTGGGGGCCAGCTGGCGTCGGTGTCACGAAAACAACGTTCCGTGGGGAGAGGTGCTCGGCGTCGGCGCCCGCTGTTCGGGGCGGCGAGCGACTCCCTCGGCTAAGCCCCCCCTACGCGGTCTTTTCCTTGGCGAACACGGACCACGTCGCGACCTCGCGCTCGATCTGTGCCATGCCTTGCTCCAGGCCTATCGCGGCGTCGAAGATGACTTCCGCCTTCCTCGCCGCCATGCGCTTGGGTCTCTCGCGCCTCGGCGGGCGCGACGCGTCGGTGACGTCCGCGAGCGCCCTTCGCGGCGCGGAGGCGCCGAACTCCGAGCTCTTGCGTCGCCGAATCGTCCTCGGCAGCGGTCGGTTCTCCTTCGCCTCGGGGATGGCGCGCGTGCGCTCGGGACGCGACGGCGCGTCGAGGGGATCCCCCCGGCGTTCCCGGCACTCGTCGCGGAACATTTCGCCTCGACAGGCGCGTTCGCTCGTATCTCTGGGTACCGCCGGTCGCCTAGTGCACCTGCGTCTTGAAGATGGTGCGGAGGAACGTGAAGACGAGGACGAACATCGGGTCGGGTCGTTCGGGGTCGCGAAGGGATCGAGAGGCGCGCCTCCGTGTGTGACGTGAGACGGAACCGAGAGCGAGAAAAAAAACGGCCCGGAAAAATTGCTTCCCCTCCGGCCGGCGCAATATTTTTGCACCTGCCGCCGCTGCGTCGCCGATGATGGGCGCCCCGGGTCCCGACCGTCGTCTCGTCCGTCTCTCCGCCGTCAGTGTCGCGGGCGCCCACGGCGCTTGCCGCTCGCATGTCGCGCCTGGCGCCGTGCGTCGTCGCGGCGCGGTGGGTGACCCGCCCCTCGCGCCCGCCCTCCCTCGCACTTCCAGGCCCTCCCCGTCGGTGCCTCCTCCCGCGTCCCCGCCCCCGCCTCGTTCACCGCCGACGCGCCTCGTTCGCGTCCGGCGCTTCGGGCGGCGGCGCCGCCTCTTCCGCGGACGCCGCCGCCCCCGCCTCAGACTCGCCCCCCGCCTCCCCGTCCCCCGTCCCCCGCGTGTTGATCCTCGCGGGCCCGACGGCGGTGGGGAAGACGTCGCTGAGCCTCGCGGTGGCGAAGGCGCTGGACGGCGAGATCGTGAGCGCGGACAGCGTCCAGGTGTTCCGCGGCCTCGACGTGGGCTCGAGCAAGCTCCCGCTCCGCGAGCGCCGCGGCGTCCGCCACCACCTCATCGACGTCGCGGACCCCTCCGAGGAGCTCGGCGCGGGCGACTTCTGCCGCCTCGCCTGGGCCGCGATCGACGACATCGCGAGCCGCGGGAAGACCCCCGTCGTCGTCGGCGGAACCGGTTTTTACCTCCGATGGCTCGTCGAGGGCGCGCCCGCGGTGCCCCCCAGCCGTCCCGAATCCTTCGCCGACGCCGCCAGGCGCGTCGAGGAGGCGGTCAGAGCCGCGACGACGACGGAGGGCTCCGAAGATTCCCTCGAAGATCTTCGAAAAGGTTCGGAAGAGTCGGACACGACGGATCCCCGAGGATGGCTCGCGGCGACGGCGCTTTTACGCGAAGCGGGGGATCCCGAGACGGCGGACGCGTTGGCGGCGAACGATTGGTACCGCCTCCGGCGCGCGCTGGAGATCGTCACCGTCACCGGCGGCGTCCCTAAGGGCGCGTTCAGGGATACGCCCCGGCACCCGCCGTACGATTTCCGCGGCGTCGTGTTAACGTTACCGCGCGTCGAGCTGTACCGGCGCATCGACGCGCGGTCGGAGGCGATGGTCCGCGACGGGGTGTTGGACGAGGCGGCGGCGATGCTCGAGCGCGGCGTGACGGCGGATTCGGCGCCCGCGGCGCGCGCCATCGGGTACAGGCAGGCGATCGCGTTCCTGGTCCGCCGGGTCTCACTCAAGAGAGGAGAAGAAGGAGAAGAGCCCCCCCCGTCTGACGGACGGGTGACGCACGCGGAGCTCGCGGCGTTCGTGGAGGAGACTCGTTCCGCGACGCGCGCGTTCGCCAAGCGCCAGCTCACCTGGTTCCGGGGGGAGCCCCCCGGTCGGTACGCGTGGCTGGACGCGTCCAAAGCCTCGAGCGAGGAGGAGCTCGTTCGCGCGGTCCTCGCGGTGTTTCACGAGGAGAGGCGGGGGGCTTTCGCGGAGACCGCCGCGGCGACGGAGGGTTCATCGACGACGAAGGACGCTTCTCTCGCGGCGAAGCTTCGGGACGCGAGCGAGGGCGAGGCGGACGCGGAGACGGCGCGGGCGCTGAAGAGGTACGTCGCGGAGTGGACGTGTCTGCGGGAAGGGAGCGACGACGCCGAGGCGACGAGGAGGAGGGTGGACGAGCTCGTCGAGGAGCTCGTGGGGAGAGGGGTCCCCCCGGGGGAGGGGGGGGCGGCGGGGGAGTAGGGATGTTCGGGCGAGGGACGCGAACGGGGCGCCGACGCGCGTCGCGTTATTAAAAAAAAAAGCGTCGCGAGGGCCGTTCGTCGTCGAGCGCTGAGACGCGCGCCACCGCCGGGGCTTCCCTGGCACGGCGGTCAGATGTTCGGTCGGGTGACTCGTCAAGGCGAATCGAGCAGCGAATCGACGGTCTATGACTCAAGAAATGTAAAAATCCAAAAATGGAAGAGAAGCCGCCTCCTCCTCTCGCCGATCGACAACGACTCGGGTGCTGCCTTCAGTCACCATTGCTCGTAGCGACGCCGGTCCACGACCCCGAATTAACCGCGACGATGTCCGACGAGGAGGACGAGTCGCCGGTGGAGACGGGTCCGCTGGACGCGTCGGACGCGCGCGTCCTTTGGTTCGCGGAGAGGGTGTGCGCGAGCCTGGGATGCGACGTCGAGAGCTTCACCTCACTCGTGGCGAGCGACGGGGAGATGAAATCGCGCATCGAGGCGTACGTTCGAGGTGAGTGCCGCGTGAAAAACGAGCCGAGGGCGGGAGCGACGGACCCGGCGCCGCGCCTCGTCCCCACCGCCCTCCCCACCTATCCCTCGCCTCGCGCGATACCCGCGAACGAGACGCGCGCGCGCGGCGCCTCCGATCCTGACCCCACCACCCCCTCCCCCCCAGGCACCGGCGAGAGCGAGGCGCTCGTGGTGTACGCCGAGCCTCCCGCGCGGTCGTCGCCCCCGACGCCGCGCCTCGAGCCGGAGCCCGGCGCGGCGGCGGAGACGAGCGACGCGACCGCGAACGCAGCGTCCCAGCCCCCCCCCGCCGC
>MDSW01018086.1_pt1 | contig 10154 bp, 11 predicted proteins | sample 811171 | NCBI WGS metagenome assembly MDSW01 (sample SAMN05326641, study PRJNA326480) | marine metagenome | isolation source: seawater | place: Atlantic Ocean: North West | collected 2012 | reverse complement strand
TGAACGAGTAATCGTTATGGATGCTGGAAAAATACTTGCGGATGGCACAGCCCAATCCGTAATGCAAAACGCAGACGTTATCGCTGCATACTTAGGAACGTAAAATGAGCCAACTTATCATCTCTGACCTCAAAGTAGGATACAAAAAGAATGAAGTTATTCACGGTCTCAACATTGAGGTCAACTCAGGTGAGCGCGTAGCACTTCTGGGAGCAAACGGTGCTGGAAAATCTACTGTCCTGAAGACGATTTCAGGGCTTTTAACCCCTTCAGAGGGGTCTATCCGATTCAACGGGGACGACATTAGTGGAAATTCACCGGCTGACATAGTAGATAGGGGGATTGTTCATGTTCCTGAAGGAAGGAGAGTTTTCCCCGCCCTTAATGTTGAAGATAACCTCAAAGTCGCTAACTACCGTAAGGGCCCACAAAACCTAGCTGAAGGACTGGAATCAGCTTACGCAGCTTTTCCTATCCTTGAAGAGCGAAAAAAACAGCCTGCTGGACTTCTAAGCGGCGGCCAGCAACAAATGTTGTCACTGGCTAGGGCGATCATTGCCCAACCGAAATTCTTACTTATCGATGAAATGTCGCTCGGCTTAGCGCCCTTACTGGTTAAAGAGTTCTACCAAACTCTTGACTCTCTCTTCAGTAGTGAAATTTCATTACTTCTTGTGGAACAGAATGCTGGTATGGCTCTAGCTCATTGCTCCCGGTTCTATGTGATCAGAAACGGCGACCTAGTTCTCCAAGGAGACTCAGAAGAGTACAGAGATGACCCAACGAGACTCCAACCCGCATATCTCGGGCAGTAAAACTTACAGGTACGAGTACAAGGGAAGCAAAAGAGCTATCTACCTGTATAGGTAGCGTTCGCTAATATTTACGAATTTCTCTTCTCCTAAAAGCGCAAGAGTCCTATCCACGTCTGCAGCCAATACAGAAAGCACCTTTTCGACTCCCTGCTCTCCCCCTGCTGCAAGACCCCAATACCATGGCCTCCCTCCACATGCAGCGGTCGCCCCTATCGCACGGGCCTTTATAATATCTTCTCCTCTTCGGATCCCTCCGTCTAGAAAGACTTCTGCTCGGTGTCCAACTGCATGAACCACTGATTCGAAAATGCTGGCTACGCCCGGTACGAAACTCATCTGACGGCCACCGTGATTCGATACAATTATGCCATCTGCACCCGCATCAACAGCGCTAATAGCATCCTCAGCAGTCATCACACCTTTCACCAGAAGAGGACCTGACCAACGTTTTCGAATTATTTCCAGATCATCCCATGTTCTGGTTTGATCGACTAGTTCACGGTCTGTGTATTCACCAATCGAGCTTGCATCGTCTCCAGCAGCGAAACCAGCTAGGTTAGCAAAAGTTATATCAGGCCCGTTCAAAAGGCCCAATAGCCATTTAGGTTTACGGAGGGTGTTTAAAGCATTCTTAGGACGGATACGAACTGGAAGAGACATCCCATTAGCCAAGTCACGTTCGCGTTTGCCAACAACTGGCACATCAACAGTGACAACAAGAGCTTCATAACCGGAATTTCCCGCTCTATCAATTAGTGAGTTTACGACCTCTTCATTTCCCCATAAATAGAGTTGAAACCAAAGTCGTCCATTTGATACCGAAGCTATCTCTTCAAGTGTGTATCCTGAGGCGGTACTCACGCAAAATATTGCTCCTGCTCGATCAGCAGCTTTTGCTACTGCTAATTCCCCGTGAGGGTGAGCAATTGTAGCCATCCCAGATGGTGAAAGAATAAATGGCAGCTCGGCTCTCTCGCCAAAGATCTTCGCAGAAATGTCACGATTCGAAACGTCAGTTAGAAATTTGGGCCGAAGCTTTATTTCATTGAGAGAACGACGATTGGCTGCGATTGAAAGTTCTCCATCAGCGCCGCCATCAATAAAATCCCAAACCATCTTGGGAAGCTTTCGTTTGGAGATTTCACGAGCATCACCGACAGTGTTTATTGCATCGACACCTGTTCGATTTTTAGCAAGCATCTTAGCTATCTGAGAAAATTTCATACTAGTTCCTGTCGTCCTCGGAATCAGACCCTATTGTGCCCCGCCCATTCAATTGCAGGATTATCACCCTGAAAGAATTTAAAGAAAGATTAGCAGGAATTGCGCTAATTTCATAGGTGGTTTACGCAGACAGTATTTTTGCTTATATCGAAATAACTAGATGTATTATATAGTCTTGAAAATGACAGGGTACTTACCGAAATAAGGCCTTGTAGTAGAGTCATCCATTTCCGGAGGGTTGTCTGGGTCGGGGCTGCAGCCATTTAAAAACAGTGTCTGCACAGCGACCGGGACTAACCCAAACAAATGGTTCTCTTCTGTCGAGTTCGTATCGAATACAAGCCCTGCTGCTAGGTCCTGACCTATACAAGCATGCATTCCCTGGCCGAAACTCAAGCCCCAAGGACTAACCCCATCTGAAAGTTCCCGATTTGGATTAAATACGTCTGCATCATCGCCAAAGAGATCTGAGTCCCTGTTAACGGTTTCTAGGTCAATCACTACCCTGTCGCCTTCTTGGATCTTAATCCCAGAACTAAGTTCAATTTCTTCAAGGGCCCATCGAGCTGCAGTTGGTGAGGAGGGTTGAAGCCTAATCGTCTCGTGAGTAGCTCTTTGAAGAAATACCTTATCACTGTAGGCTCTTTCGTTGTCTTCGGGGTGGGTTTCTAACCATTTAAAGATGTTGTGGATTACTCTTGTCAAAGCGGTAGCGGATGTGTGCGCACCGGCTAAAAGATAGAAGGCTATTTCTCTTCGAAGCGATTCTCTAGTCATTGGTACTTTGTCTTCATTGCGTAAGAGAACCAAAAGAACATCACGCGGCAAATCTTTTTCTTCTAAATCGCCATTTTCAAATTTTTCCAAAAGTTCTCTCCGGAGTTGAATACCTGGTTCAAGAAATTCGTTGTCAAAGGCTTCGAGTTTCTCTTGAATTTCAGCCCGCTTTGCATCAACATCACCGGTATAGAAACCTAAAGTGGCTCCTTCAATAAAGGAAGTTAAGTAATCGTAGAGCCTGTCTGTTTCTTCGTAGGTCCCCAATGGGCGATCAACTCCAGCAGTTAACGCAGCTAGATTCATCATCAGCTGGTGTCCAAAGTCAACTAGTTCAGCTCGTCCATCTTCAAGGTAAGGGCTAACAGTGTCTTGGATTATTTTTGGAAACATTTCTCTTTCATACTCGAAAAAAGTGTCTCGACGGAATAAGCGATTTTCTAAACGTCGTCGTTGCCTGTGCTGGTCTCCATGAAGATTAACGACTACGTCCTCCATGACAACTTCACCAGCATCGTACAGGGCTTGTCGCAGTGCCTTATTCCGGTAGCACTCTCTAGCGTCCTCTGGTTTAGTTATAGTGACATCCGCCATGGTAAGACCTCTAATCGTTTCTTATATCTTAGGCTTTCGTAGTTTAACCGTCACGTTCGGCAGTGAACACAACCGGGTATTTAGAAAAATGTTTTCTTTCGGAATTCAAATCCAATTCGGGAGGATTTTTTTCATCTTTTCTTCCTCCTGCCGAGAGGAGTGCGTGAACCATAACGGATACTGTTCCGTATAAGGCCTCTTCACTAGGTCGTGACTCGTCGATCTCTAACCCTCCATCGAGTTCGGCGCCCACGCAAGCATGAGAACCGGCACCGAAGCTCATACCCCAACGAGCTACTCCATCGGGAACCTCGCGATGTGGGTCAAAAATACTGGCTGAATTCCCAAAGATTTCTGGATCTCGATTAGCGTCAATTAAATTCAGGACCACATGTGACCCCATTGGTAATAGGGTTCCATCTGATAGCTCTACATCCTCAAGTGGTGTCCGTAACGCAACAGGGCTTGCGGGACTTAGCCTAAGAGATTCATGCATGCAACGCTGAACAAAGGGTAGATCATTTCTGGCTCGTTCCAAATCAGCTGGATGCTGTTCTCCCCATGAGAATAAATCATCTACGGTATGAGTGAACGCGTTGGCAGTAGAATGCGCACCAGCTTGTAGATAGAAACATATCTCTCGAAAGACAACATCTTCATCTAAATTTAGAGTTTCAGCGTTACGTAAAAGCGTAGTGAACACATCCCTAGGTAATTCATCTTCAGAGATTTTTCCCCTTTCGAAATCTGAGAGTAGCTCTTCTCTTCTATTTTTTGAAGCAAGGAAGAAATCTTGATGAAAAGACTCCATAGCTTTTTTAACTTCAGCCCGAACTTCGTCCTTATCTCGAGTCGAATGCATGATCGTCGCCCCTTCGCTGAATTTCTTTACCATTGAATACATGAGCTCTGTTTGATCTTCATTGCGAGGGTCTTGATCTATTCCGGCGATCGTAGCTGTGAGATTCATCGCGCACCGATATCCAATTTGTGCAAGGTCACCTGAACCTTTTTCGACGAAAGGTTTCATGGTCGCGTCAATCGTTTCACCAAGTATCTCGTGCTCCCAGTAACTGAAGATTTCTCTCCTAAATAAACGATTCTCCAACCTTCTTCGTTCTCGATGTTCTAATCCATGAAGATCAAGTAGGGTACCTTCCATAACGATTGCGCCTTCTGTGTAACCGGCCTGTCGAAGGTGCTTTGACCTGAAGGCTTCCTTGACATGCAACCAGTTAGATAGCTCGATCATTATATTTCCCTCAGAGTATTTGCAACCACTAGAAGAAAGGATAGGTTCTGAAACATGAGTAATCCAAATGAAATATTCGAAACGTTTCTAGAATCTATGGAATCGTGCGATATCGATCTTATTCTTCAAAGTTTTACTGATCAGTCCAGCTGGCAGAATGTACCTCATCCTGCTGCAGTTGGCATTTCTGAAATACGCTCGACATTCGAAACTATTGTTCGTCGCAGCTCTCAAATTAAATGGGATATCGTTTCCTCTTCATTTGAAGGCACGAGAGGGTGGATTGAAAGAATTGACCGATTCTGGATTGATCAGATCGAATATTCAGTGAAATGTAATGGGGTTTTCGACTTCGATCTCGAAACATCTTCGATACTCTCTGTCCGAGATTACGTTGACTTGGGTGAATGGCGTTCTCGACTAGGAAATGCAAAGTTGTAAACTTTGCTATGTCTATTCGTAGGCCTTCTCCCAGGTAAGAATTTCTCCTGCCCAGTTTCCGACTTTCCAACCGGGAATACTTTGATGTACGGGCCACGGACTCTTCAGATCGACGCGAACACCTCGAGAAATTACTTCGTCGAGTCGGGATTTGTCATTTAGCATTTTTATATCTGAGGTCACATCGCCATCTACAACTATTACATCAGCAAGTTTTCCTTCTTCTAGAGTTCCGAGGCTATCCTCCATCCGCATTGTCCAGGCTCCATTTTTCGTTGCAGTAGTAATCGCTTCGACTTCGCTGAGATCAAGAACCTCTACAAAGATTTCTAATTCTCGAGCGTGCCAGTGCCCATATGGGGTTAGAGCGAAACCGCTTTCTGATCCAGACACCAGTCGAATCCCTGCGTCATAGGCCTTCCGAATCATTTTTGCAGTTTGTTCAATCTCGCCTCGGAATATGTCTTCCATCCCAGGACTGACGCCAACTTTTGATCCAAAATCAGCCAAGTTAGCTAGAAATGTGAATGTTGGGCAAATAGCTACATCATTTTCAATTACGGCTTCTAGTCCTTCGTCATCCATAAATGAGGCGTGAAGAATGAGGGAAACCCCTTCTTCAGCACATATCTTGACGCTCTCTGGGTTTCTGCAATGAGCCATGACCGGAACTCCTAGATCCTTTGCAGCGTTGCATGCTGCTCGGACCTCTTCCCTACTCCAGACCATGAGCTCTCCTGTTCGTCCTGGAAGGGACCCAGTCGCATGCAGCTTTATCCAATCAGCCCCATACTTTATGTGTCGACGAGTCCACATAATGACTTCATCAACAGAGTTTACGATTTGCGCATATCCAACGGTGCCTTCATCGGGTATTAAATGACCAGCAGTTCCTCCAACTGCAGTGAGTAGGGCTTGAACACCTGTCTTAATTCTCGGCCCTTCAATAACTCCTGCTTCAATAGCGTTTCTAATGGACGGTCCGATGCCATGAGCCGTATCAGGGTCAACAAAACTGGTAACTCCTGACCGGAGGATTTTTTGAAGATTCTGCGTCGTAACGAGGGCCGACATTACAGGATCACGATGAAAAAATAGCTCATCGTTTGACTGGACATCATCAAACGTGGAATGGAGGTGAGAATCAATTAGTCCGGGCATTATCGTTTTGCCAGTTGCATCTATCAGTTCGGCGTCAGTCGCAACTTTAAAGTCGTTTTCGTTACCGATACCTGATATTTTTCCGTCACTGATCCAAAGGGATGTATTTGGCGCTGGTTGAGTCCCGTTACCATCGACTAGCATTCCATTCGTAATAAGTATTTCAGCAGGCATGATATAAGGTTAGGTCATAGAATAAGGTAAGACTACAAATGGAGGAACGAATGTTTCGGCATTGTGTAATGCTTAGATTTAAAAGTGGGATAACGGAAGATCAAAAAAACCGTGCGTATGAAGGAATTCGAGCACTACCGGACCATATCGATGAGGTCGTATCCTACTCAGTCGGATTTAATGCCGGCTCTCGAAGTGACAACTATGACCTAGTCGTAGTGGGAGATTTTATTTCTGAGGCTGATTATGAAACGTATGCAGGGCACGCTAAGCATCAAGAAGTCATTGCTGATTTGATCGCTCCAATAATTGATAGCCGAACAGCTGTTCAATATGTCTTGGAGGATCAGTAATGGGCTACCGAATACATTTGGATGTCGACGATTGCATGAGCTCAGGCAAGTGTGTTGCTGATTATCCTACAGTTTTTGAATTCGACGATGACGAACTTGCTTCCCTGAAGGGAGAGAGCGCGCTCAGCGATGAGGACTGTATACGCGCTGCTAGAAACTGCCCAAGTCGGGCTCTATCCGTTTTCGACAGCGATGGGAATGAGATCCCTACATGACCAAGGAATGTTAAACCCTAACCCTATTAGGAGGCTACGTGAGTAAATCAATAATCGTGACAGGAGCAGGAACTGGCATCGGAGAGTCGATAGCTAGACGGGCGGATGATGCAGGCTACAAAGTAGGTGTTTTAGATATCAATAATGAGGCAGCAGAAGCCGTTGCTAGTTCTCTAACTAATGGGGTTGCACTCCATGCATCCACTACAGACCCAGGCCAGATTGAGCAGGCCCTAGAGATGTTTGGAGAAACACCTGACGCTTTAGTCAATAATGCTGGGATTGTGAGATTTGGGCCGTTAATCGATTTGAGCATAGATGATTGGAGGTCAGTTCTTGAGGTAAACCTGACGGGTGTGTTTATCTGTTCGCAAGTGGTAGCTGAGCGGATGAGACATAATGATGGCGGTTCGATAGTTAACATGACTTCTATTGCAGGTATCCAACCAAACGTTAACGGAGGCTCCTATGGAGCGGCCAAAGCTGGTCTGCATCTGCTAACAAGACAAATGTCGGTCGAATGGGGGGAATACGGTATACGAGTGAATTCTGTTGCTCCTGGATTTATCGATGGAGGTATGTCTGCACCTATATTTCAAGATCTTGAGATTAGATCTACACGTGAGGAGCGTGTTCCTTCAGGCCGCCTGGGAACAGTTGAAGACATAGCGTCTGCTGTTATTTTTCTATGTTCTGATGAAGGCGCATACATAAATGGCAATCAGCTTGTGGTGGATGGATCTGTTACGAATTCGCTTATGGCAAGCTTTCCTAGGCCGAAGTCCGTGGATTCAGTTGGAGCTGGAGATTCCCAATAATTAGTTTGCCCTGTGGATACCAGTGAGTGGCGCAGTGAACCTTGACCTATAAAGCAGAGCGGCGAAAGCTACCATTGCAGCCACTATTCCATACATGCCACGAAAACCAATAACATCTGCTAGAGCCCCAAATCCGAACGCTGCAAAACTATTTGCTAGGTCACCAAACACTATAACTGTCGCCACAACTCGAGAACGTTCATCTGGAGATGCACTGTCTGCGGCAATTACAATCATGAGTGGGACGTTAAACGATAGCCCGATGGCCATAATGATCCCTCCAACATATAAAGATGGATGGTTGTTGAAAAGAACAAGTACCAGCAGTCCTATTATCACGATGACATGAGAGCACGACCCTAAAGTTCTACGATCGACTGTATCGATTAACCTTCCTCCGTATAGCCGCGTGAGAACAGAAGTCAATGCATAACTTAATAGAATCCACCGTACAGTTGCGACACCCATTGATTCTGCAAACGGAGTAATGAACGCGTTGAACGAGAGAAAAGCACCGAAGAGAAGGAATGAAACGACACCTGCTCGGACCGCTATGGGATGAATGAGACTTTTCACACCTTCAAAATGAGCCTTGACCCCTTGAGGTTTAGTTTCTGGAAGATAGAGCCCAAGAAGCAAACATAAAAAAGCGAATAATGCCGCTACAGCAAATGCAGTGCTGAACCCTTCCCTCTGGAGTGTGATTTCTCCTACTACCGGGCCGACGGCAAAACCGGCTACCACTGAGACATTAAAGAGCGAAAATATTTCACCACTACGACTCTTTGGTGGCAACTCTGTCGCCGTTGTAGCTTGCCCAACGTACATCGCTGAACTTCCCAACCCAAGCACAAAGCGAACAAGGAGCAACATCCCCAAACTAGATTTGGCGGCTGGGACATGGAGTAGCTGGGTGATGATAATAACAATTGCTCCAACGATTATTAGCTGCTTTCTTCCATACTTGTCAGCAAGGAATCCGACTAGAGGCCGCATAGCTAACATGCCAAGCCCCATCACACCAAAAGCAAGTCCTATTTCAAATTCGCCTCCGTTTAATTCTTGTTTTACAAGACGAGGCAAAACGGGGAATGAGATACCAGCAACGACAAAATAAGCGAGGCCTGCTGAGAGAAGAAGAACGACATCTCGAGTCAATACTCCATTTCTATTCAGGGATTTACGCATTGATTCAGCTATTCGGCGATAATGCTTCTAATGCTTCCCAATGCGGGTTTCCGAATTCCCCGTGCACTGCTAAGGGCTGTATGCAAATGTGGGAAGCACCTGCTTCTTCGTGCTCATTTAAGCGTTCATTTATTTGATCTAGTGTTCCCCACGCAACCAGTTCATCAATAAAGCGATCAGAAGTTGCATCTATCTCCTCATCACTGAACCCAAGTCGTTTCCAGTTATTTCGATAATTCGGTAGATGTATGTACCGAGCTAATTCTGTACGCACTGTTTGGTAAGCGACTTCTTTGTCTGTAGTAAATGCGATCTTTTGCTCCACGCAAAGCATCTTTTCTTTACCAAGGAGTTCTCGGGCTTGAGCGGTGTGCTCTGGAGTCGTCCAGTAGGGGTGAGCTCCGTCTGTCATTTCCGCAGCGAGTTCCATCATTCTCGGGCCTAGCGCTGCAAGAACGTATGGGGGATCTTCGGAGGGTGGCACCGATGTATAGGGCGAATTTTTCATAGCAGTAAGATAGTTTCGCATAGCGCTTAACGGCTTCGAGTAATCCAATTGACGTAGGCCTTCAACAAGCGGCGCATGCGATACCCCTAGCCCGAGCAGAAATCGGCTGTCACACATCTCTGCCAATGTTGTAGCTGCTTGTTTTGTAACGCCGGGGTGACGGTGGTGAATATTAACAATTCCTGTCGCAAAAACTAGGCGTTCAGTGTTAGCGAGGAGCATGGAGATATGACTAAACGGATCGCGCCCTGTCGTCTCGGGTAGCCACAAAGCCGAGTAATTGAGGCTTTCCACCTTTTGCGCAAATCCTATCGCATGGTCAGAGTCCATGGCCTCTGTAAAGAACCATACTCCTCTTGTGCGCAATTTATTCTGCATGTCCATACAACTTACTCTACAGGTTGGGTTAGTTAGTCCTTAGAAGTTCACGAGATCAGGGACGGATGGCTCAGTCCAATGGTGATCTTTTGTTAGTGGAGTTGCACGCCGAGAAGTTCGAATATCTCTTCTTTTTTTTCTTCAAAGGTTTCATCATCGATTTCACCATTTGCGTGCGAAGCGCTCAATTTGGCGAAACGCTCATACAGTTCCGCCTCATTAGGGCCCTCGTCTTCGAGTTCATTTTCTGAGTTTC
>MDSW01194972.1_pt1 | contig 10155 bp, 9 predicted proteins | sample 811171 | NCBI WGS metagenome assembly MDSW01 (sample SAMN05326641, study PRJNA326480) | marine metagenome | isolation source: seawater | place: Atlantic Ocean: North West | collected 2012 | reverse complement strand
TCACGGCCCGGAGGATCCGCGCGACGACGACGACGACGACGACGACGACGACGACGACGACGCGCGCGTCGTCGTCGACGCGACGGCGCGTCGTCCCCGCCGCGCGCGCGTCCTCGGACGGCGAGGCGGTGCTCTACTCCTTCGGCGACGGCGGCGACGCGAAGAAGGTGGCGCCCTCGTCGTCGTCGTCGTCGTCGTCGTCGTCGACCGGTACCGGTGTCGACGACGACGTCGGCGCGGGGACGAAAACCAAAACCTTCGACGAGCTCGTCAGGGACGCGATGCCCGCGAACGACGCGCTGGATAAGCAAATCTTGAAGCTCTTCGTCCCCGCGATGCTGAACTTCCTCATCATCCCGATGGTCGGCGCCGTGGACGTCTTCTGGGTCGGTCGCATGGGCAGCGCGGTCGCGCTCGCGTCGCAGGGAGCGGCGAACCAAGTGTTTCAGAGCGCGTTTTGGATAATCTCGTTCGTGCCGTCCATCATAGCGCCCGTCGTCGCGAAGGCCGCGGCGAGCGGCGACACGGAGGAGGTCCAGCGCGCGACCGGCGAGGCCATCTTCGTCGCCTCTCTCGTGGGCGTCTTCGGGATGGCCCTGTTGACCGTGTTCCGCGCCGGCGCGCTGTCCGTCGTCGGCGTCGTCCCCGGGTCGGGTGCGTCGCGTGCATATTTTCACCCGCCGCTCGGTTTCAACGTTTGATCGCGTCCCCCTTCCGATCCCCTTTCAACTGACCGACCGACGCACGGCATCATCCATCCATCGCCCGCAGAGACGGCGGCCATGGCGGCGCCGTACATCGGCTGGCGCGCGCTGACGTTCGTCCCCGCGATCGTCTCCACCGTCGGTTTCGCCGCGTTTCGAGGCACGCTGGACGTCACGACGCCGATGAAGATAACGCTTCTGAGCCAGACGGTGAACCTGGTGCTGGACCCGCTGCTCATCTTCGGCGGAGGGTTCATCAAGGCGATGGGGGTGGCGGGCGCGGCGATGGCGACGTCCGCGTCCGAGGTGATGTCCGCGACGTTGTACCTCAGCACGATGCTGAAGCGCGGGATCGTCACTCTGAACTCGCTGATGCGGGTGCCGAGTTGGGGGAACATAGGGAAGCTCATGGTGGGCGGCGCGGCGGTGCAGATGCGGTCCATCGCGCAGAACATCACGTTTCTCGCCGTGATGCGCGCGATACTCACGATGGACGCCACGGGGACCGCCGCGGCGGCGCACACAGTCTCCGCGCAGATGTTCCAGCTGTGCCTCATCGCCGTCCTCGCGCTGTCGACGCTGGCGAGCATTCTCATCCCGCAGAAGCTCAACGCGGCGCTTGACGGAGGAGGCGGCGCGGAGGCGGCGAAGACGTGCGCGGACCGGCTGCTTGTATGGGGTTTATTGCTGGGGACGTTCTTGGCGTGCGTGCAGCTCGCGGCGCTGCCCGCGCTCAAGTTTTTCACGCCGCTGGAAAACGTGCAGGCGATGGCGCGCGGGCCGGTGATGATCGGCGCGTTACAGGTGCGTTCCAGACAAAAGTTTTTCACCCATCGCCCGGTTTCAACATTTGACCACGTCCTCTTTCAACTGACCGATGAACATTCGGAACGACCCCGCAGATGCCGCTCAACGGTCTCGTGTTCGTCGCGGAGGGTCTGATGCAAGGGCATCAGGCGTTTCCGCGGCTGGCGGGGGGGATGCTCGTGTCCACGACGCTGATGCTGGGCGCGCTGCAGCTGTGGGGGTCCACCGTGGAGGGCGTGTGGTGCTGCTTCTTCGTGTTTAACGTCTCGAGGCTGGCGTTCGGGCTCCGGCATCACTTTTACGACGGGCCTATCGCGCCGCGGAACATGCAAAAGCCGCGTGACGCGCGCGAGCGATCGATCGCGCTTCGTTGACTACTTACTTTATATTACGCAGGTTATTAATTAGTCGCCCTATGTACCCTTAGGTTGTTGTCTTGTTGCTTATGATTCTAAGCTAATTCATTCTACCGCGCTAAAAGAAGGTGATGTACGTCGCGTCCTGTCATCGATCCGCGCCGCTCTTATTCCGCGCGGCGGATTTCCTCGCCGCCCTCGCGAACTCGCGTTCCTCCCTCGCCGCCGTCTCCGCAGCCTCGTCCACGAGAAGCTCCAGCGTCTCCGCAGCCTCCGGCGGGACGCCGCCGAGGCCGCCGTGGCCTCCGTTACCCCCCGCCCCCACCCCGACGCCGCGTTTCCCCCCGTCCCGCGGTTTCGCGTCCAACTTCCCGGGCGGCACCGCCACCAGCAACGCGTCTCGTATCACCCTGCACTTCAACCTCCTGTCCGCCTCCGTCGTCGCGCTGAGCGACGGCGACGCGTTTACCTCGATCAACCACGGCTTCAAGGACTCGTCGACGAGAAGGTCGTACCCGTACAGCTCGAAGCAGTGCCGGTCGTTGACCATGACGTTGCTCACCGCGCGCAGCGAGTGCGTCACGCAGTCGCGCATCGCGGCGAATAACGCGTCCGTCGCGGTCTTTCCTCGCGTGGACTCCAAGTGCAGACGGAGATCGCGCAGCGGCCACTTGTTCCCGTGCGACTCGTTGTACTCCTCGCCCCTCTTCTGTATCGCGACGTTCGTGAGGTGCACGAACGGGTTGTCGATGTCCGCGACGTCGCCGCTGTATTTCACGTTGCAAAACCTCGCGAACCCGAGTTTCGAGATGAACGCGCGCAGCGGTCGGTACGACGTCACGGTCACGTACAGCCTGAGGTCGAACTTCTTCCCGCCGATCAGCAGCGGGTTGTGGACGTATCGAGACACTATGTACGCCTCCTGCGCGGGCGGTTCGGTCTTATCCCGATCGCTTTGATGTTTATTCGACGTCGAGTGCGCCGCTGAATTATTTGCCGCGAGCGCACCGCCGGTGTTGGCCCATCGCTTCACCTGCGCGAGCTTGTTCACGAGGAAGATGCCCTTCCCCTGCGCCTTCCCCGTCGGCTTCATGATCCACGTCGTCGCGTTTGTCGCGCGCGCGTTGTCGCCGCCGCCGCGTCTGAACTCCTCCGCGAACAGCGAGTAGTCCGCGGGAAGCGAGAACGTGAGCGGGACGAAGTCGAGGTGGTCCGTCGGCGTCGGGACCGCGACGCCGCCGAGTCCGTTTCCTCGCAACGCCGCGGCGAGCGCCGCCTCCTTCTCGAGCTCTTTTCGGTATCGCTTCACGTTCTTCACCATGAGGTCCTTGCGCGTGAGCTCGTAGTGGTTCGGGAAGTGGTTCACGACCTGATGATCGCCCAGGCGCGACTCCGCGGAGGGGTGGAAGAGATGCTTCGCCGCGTGCACGTTCGCCCAGTAGACGTTCCACGATGATGAGGTCTGATGCGCGTCCGCCGCGCCGGCGTCCGCGGCGTCCGGGCCGGGGTCGCGCCAGCGCTCCCACCCGCGCTTCTCGAAGTTCGAGACGACGACGAACTTGTCGAAGTCCGAGCGCCACTTCAGGGTCGCCATCGCGGCGACGCGGGGCGCGCGCGGCGTCGTCTGTCGGATTCGTTTTGAACGCTCCGAGGCGAGGAGTACAGAGTGGACTCTCACTCGACGTCGATCGCGACTCGTCCATCCACTCACCACCACACTCCGACGCACCGCGGCGGCGTGCATGCTGACCCGCGTCGTTCACGGGACACGCGCGGCCGCGTCTTTCACTCGAACACTCCGTCTCCGCGACGCGTCGTCGCCCAGCGGGGCCTTCACCACCGCGCGCCGGCGCGACCGACGCGCGACGTCGACGACGACGACGACGATGGCGACGACGAACGGCGACCGCGCGAAACCCGCGGTCGTCTTCTTCGACTGCGACGACTGCCTGTACAAGAACGACTGGCGCGTCGCGAACATGATCACGGAGAAGATCGAGTCGTTCTGCTCCGACCGGATGTCCATGAAGCCCGGGCACGCGTACGAGCTGTACAAGAAGTGGGGGACGTGCCTGCGAGGGATGCAGCAGGAGCCGTCCATCTACTTCGACGACGACATGCTAGAGGAGTACCTCCACCACGCGCACGACATCCCGCTGCACGAGCACATCGGCCCGGACCCGGAGCTGGTCGCGATGCTGGAGCGCATGGACCCCACGATTCCGAAGTACGTCTTCACCGCGAGCGTGAAGCATCACGCGGAGAGGTGCTTGGAGCTGTTGGGCGTCGGACACTTTTTCGAGGACATCATCGACGTCAGAGCCGTGGACTGGGTCACGAAGCACGACGAGGAGGCGTACGTGGCGGCGATGAAGATCGCGAAGTGCGACGACCCGTCCGCGTGTCTGTTCCTGGACGACTCCGTGAGCAACGTGAAGACGGCGAAGAAGGTGGGGTGGAGGACGGTGCTCGTCGGGAAGCACCACCGCGACTGCGGCTCGGAGATCGTGTGCGACGAGGCGGACCACGCGATACACAGGATACACGAGCTCCCGGACGTGTTGGGGCACCTATTCGTAGAGGACGCGGTGCCGAAGTAGTACTGTAGCGTCATCGCGCGCGTCGATTATGATTATGATGATTATAACCCTAATCTAAACTAAACCTAACCTTCCGCCGCCTCCGCCACCGCGCGATGTAAAACCCGTCGCAACCGTGCGCGTCCGGCCGGAGCGCGACCTCGTGCGTCGCGCGCGCGTCGGCGTCCTCCTCCCCCGGCCACCCGCGCGGAAACGGATCGGGCTCGAACGTTACGAAATCGACATCTTCCCCTGACGCGTCCGCGCCCTCGCCCGCGCCCGTCGTCCACTTCGCGCGCTCGAACCATCGCGACACGCCGACGTTCTCCGCGTCCAGGAGCGAACACGTCGCGTAGACGAGAGCGCCGCCGTCGGCGGCGACGCAGCCGGCGAAACGCGCGAGCACCCTCCGCTGCAGCGCCGGCCACGACGCGTCGCTCACCGGCGCGTGACCGTCGACGCCAACCGCGTCCGCGTCGTACGCGGCGTCTGGGGTGTTCCAATACTCGAGTAACACTCGGGATGAGGACGTTTCCGTTTCCGATTCCGTCTCCGTTTCCGTCTCGGACGTTTTGCTTTCGTCCAGCGTCCACCTCAGGGAAGGGAAGCGCCGCAACGCGCCCGTGGACGAGCACGGCGCGTCCACGAGCACGGCGTCGTACGCCGGGAGCTCGCCGCGGGCGACCGCGCGAAGCATCGCGCTGTCGACGGTTCGTATCTCCCCCGCGACGGTTCGAGAATTCCCATCCTCGCCCTCGCCGAATCCCGCGCGCGCCGCGGCGGCTCTCAGGTGCCGCAGCCGTCGCTCGTCGACGTCGTGGCAGTCGATCGCGAACGCGCGAACGCCCGGCGCGTCGCCGCGAGACAGCGCTGACGCGATCGCGAGCGCCTTCCCGCCGTTCCCCGCGCACGCGTCGAGCACGCGCCACGTCCGAAGTGAGTGTCCGACAGTCCGATCTGACGTGGCAGCGTCCGACGCCGACGCCGCCGCCGCGGACGCGAGCACCGCCTCCGCCGCCGCCGCCGCGACGCACTGCGACCCCGCGTCCTGCACCTCGAACGCGCCGTCTCGGTAGCACCGCAGCCCGAAGATCCCGCCCACCTTGGGCCGTCCATCGGGGAGCGCGAGCGCGTCCGGGGCGCCGCGCGAGAGCCGCCGCAAGAGCGAGAGCGACCCGTCCGACGTGGTGTCCGACGTGGCGTCCGACGTTGCGAGCCGCTCTGTCCGAACGCGTTCTTCGCGCAACTTCTCCGCGAGCGCCGAAACCGACGCGCACCGCGCGAGGTTCGCGCGCGCGATCACCGGGCCGCGAAGACGAAGCGACGCCGCGAGCGCGGACGCGCCGTCGACGCCGTGCTGCGACACGAACCGTCGCGCGAGCCACGCGGGGAGGGAGTGCTCGACCGCGATATTCGCGGCGGGGTCCGCGGGGGGGGCGACTACCTGTACGGGATCATTTTCGTTATTTTCGGCGAGGAGGAGCGCGTCCAGAGCGCCGGGGGACAGCCGCCGCGTCGGCGTCGACGTCGCCGCGCGGCGGCGCGCGTCGACGCCGTCCGCGTCGGCGTCGTCGTCGTCGTCCGCGACCGCCCAGTACGACGCGAGCATCGCCTCCGCGGCCGAGGCGCACGCCGCGCGGTCGGGGGGATCGCGGGCGTCGTCGTCGTCGTCGTCGTCGTCGTCGTCGTCGTCGACGCCGCAATCGCGAACGATCGCGGCGAGCGCGGCGACACACCGCGCGTCTCCTTCTTCTTCCCCACCCCGCGCGCGCAGACGCGATAACGCGCGATACGCGAGCCGCAGCCGCGACGCCTCGACGCCCAGGATCGCGTCCGCGATCGCGACGCGCTCGGCGTTGTTCACGCCGCCGCCGCGCGCGTCGCCCGGCCACCCGCGAAGCGCCTCCGATGATGATCGATGCGCGTCGTCCTCCTCCCCGCCGTCCGGTCCGCGCCACTCCGGTCGCAGCGCCTTCCGTGTGACTTTCTGCGCGTCGGCGCCGCCGAACACGACGTGGACGATCGCCGCGACCGCGCGCGCGTGGACGAGCGACCACCGCGGCGGCGCGTCTCTCGCCACCGGCGTCGGCGGCGGTGTCGACGACGCGCGCGACGAACACGTTCGTCGTCGCGCGTTCCGAGAAGAAGAATCTGGTGAAACGCCGACGGTTCCGAGTCCGGGGGCCCATCGCGGCGCGTCGACGGACTCTCGCCTCGCGCGTCGGTCCTTCGGCGCCGTCCATCGCGCGCACGCCGCGGACCGCGCCGTCGCCATGAACCCGCTCGCTCGCCCGGGGCGCTTCGCTGTGAAGGACGGCGCCCGGGTCGGGAATGTTAGTTTTCGACTGCGTGGTTTTTTCGATGGCGCCCGTTCTGATGGTGGCCATGGCCGCACTTCATCTCGCGGCGCGGCCATGGCGTCCGCGGCGTCGCGCGCGTTCCGCCGCGCGCTCGGCGCCGCCGCGCGCTCCGCGCCCGGCGCCGCGCCCAAGGAGCTCTACGCGCTCAAGGTGGACAACAACGGCCGCGCGTGGCATCGCGCGGTGCGCATCGGTCAGGGCGACGACGGGCTCCTCAGACATCTCCTCCCGCGCGACGCGCCGCTTCTGGAGAGGACGGGATCGTTCGGGGACACGCCCGCGACGCTCACGGCGCGACCGGTGCGACGCCTTTGACGCCCTTCGCGACGCGACGCGACGACGGCAATCGCGCGCTCGCCGCGTTCGCTCTCTCTCGCGCGCTCTCGCTCCATCGCGCCGCGCGTCGACCCGCGTCGTCGTCCGTCGATCGATCGATTAATCTCACGTTTCGTCTCCGAATCCCATCCATCCGTCGTCAGGCGGGTCGCGGGGACAGCATGCTCATCGTCCGGTTCCAGCCCTTCAGCGCGGTCATCGGCGCGGACTGCGCGATGCTCGTGGACGCGCACCGCGCGTCCCCGAAAGCCGCGGCGGTCGCGATCGCGCGCGCGGTGAGCGCTCGAGACGCCATTCCCGCCGCGTCGGGCGCCGGCGCGTCCGCGGGCCCGCTCGCCGGCGCGGTCCCCGCCGCGGGCACCGTCGCGCACGCGGACGACGCGCACGCCAAGCTGAACGAGTCCGCGATCGCGGTGGACGACTTCCCGTTGCGAGCGCTCGAGTGCGTCTTGGACGAGGCGACGGGGTATTACCACCAGAAACTGCGCAGGGTGAAGCTTCTCGCGGAGTACTGTTTGGATTCCATCACGGACGAGTTGAAGGTCCAAGGCGCGCAAGGCGAAGCCGGGTTCCAGCGTCTGCTGCCGCTGCGCCGAGCGATGACGTCGCTGGAGGCGGACATCAAAGAGGCGCACCACGCGATTCAAGACGCGATGAAGAGCGACGAGCGCGTGGACGCGCTCTTACCGAAGTGCTCGCGGACGGCGTACCGGCCGCAGTCGGAGGAGGAGGCGCGTTCTGTCATCTCACACTGGTTCCCATACGACCGCGTCGGCGCGGTGAACGCCGTTTCTTAAGGACTTGTCTTCCCGGCGATTCTCCTCTCCGCTTACACCTCGGTTTCAATCCCGACACACCTCCCTCGACGCCTTTCAACTCCGCCATCTGACGCCTTTCAACTCCACCCCGACGTTCGCTCGCACAGAACGACCCCGACCCCGCGGCGGACCCGGACCCGGACCGGGACCCCGCGGCGGACCCGGGTCTTCGCGACGCGGACGCCGCCGCCGCGGAGGCGGACCCGCGCCCGCCCGACGCGCGCCGCCGCGCCGCTGTCATGGGCCTCCTCCAGACGCACCTGTGGAGGATACGCGCCGCGGGCGGCGAGCTCGCGGAGATCGCGCAGTCGGTGGAGAGCACGAGGGAGGTTTGGGAGCTCTACCTCGACGGCGTTCGAAACCGGACGGTGCGTCTGAACCTCCAGGCGACGATCGCGACGCTCGCGATGACCGTGATCGCCGTCCCCGCGTCGCTCGCCGGGATGAACCTCACGCACGGGTTCGAAGAGGCGAGCCCGGCGATATTCTGGGGGCTCACCGGCGGTCTCGCGTGCGTCTCTTCCACGACGTGGCTCGCGTTCATGCGGACGTATTGGTCCCCGGGCGGCGCCGCGGCGAAGCGCGCTGACGACTTGCGCGCGCTCAGGTTCGTCCTGAATCGCATGGACGATCTGGACGACGTCATGCGCGCGAAAGGCACGGGCGCGGGCGACGGCGAGGGGGATGAAGGGGACGGGTACGGCGGCGACGTGCGGTCGAAGGACGATCTGCTGAGGGCCATCTCGAGTTGCGCGGGCGGGGCCAAACGCGACGGATTGATATCGCAAGCGAAAACGCTCGACCCGGCGGCGATGGACTTGATATTCAAGGTGTTCGACCGCGACGGCGACGGGAGGATCGACCCGTCGAAGGAGTGGGTGATTCGCCCGTGGCCGATCAAGCGTGCGGACGATCACTAGCAGACCGACGCGTGCGTACCCTGGCGGCGCTTTTTAAGAATAAGGTCAACTTATGAATCGTCGATTGACGAGACTCTATAAGCTCGCGTCGTCGTCGTCACCGCGTCTTCCTCCCCGTCCCTTCTCGCTCTCTCTCCTCCGCGATCTTCGCGAGCACGGCCTCTTCGCTGACGTCCACGGCGCGCATCGCGTCCAAAAACGCGCCGTCCGTCTCTTTCCTCCCCGCGGACTTCAAGTACGCTCTCCGGTGGTACAACACCGTGTCGACGTGCATCCCGTGCTTGGTCGCCAAATCGAGCGCGCGCCGCCAGTCGAACAGCCGCACGCGCGCGTCGATCGCCCGGTAAATCAACCCCGCGTGCAGCAAGATCGCCTCCGCCTCGTCCGGCTTCCTTCGGAACAGCGCGAGCTCCGCGTTCCGCCCCTCCGCGCTCGAAATCTCCCTCGCGTTGCGAAGGAAACGAACCTTCTCCACGGCTTCGCACGCGGCGTAGGCCACCTCCGCGGCGCGTAAATCCTTCGCCGCCACCGCCGCCACCGCGACGCACGCCCACAGGCTCTCTTCCTTCACGAACCGACACAACCGAATCGCCTTGTCGAACGCGCCGGTGATGAGGTGCGCGTGGAGCGTCGGAAGATGAGGCGACACGGTGACGTGAATCGACGCGCCGTCGATCCTGCGAATCGTCGCGCGCGAGCCGTCGCGAAACGACGTCAACGCCGGCAGCTTACCAAAGTCGCCCTCGCGCGTGATCTTCGTCGCGTCCACGACGTCCTTGTCCACGAACGCCGCGTTCGGGTGCAGCCACACGACGAGCCTCTGGTCCACCATCGCCGCGAGCGCGTCCGTGACGTCCGCGAACAGCACGCTGTCGACCATCCCGCCGAGTTTGACGGCGACGCCGCCGCCGAACGCCGACGCGACGTGCACGTCTCGATTCACGTCCACGAACGCAACCTTCCGGTCCTGCGCGGATCCCACCTGGTTCACGACGACGCGCGTGATCTCCGCGTGATGCGCGATCGCGTTTTCGTCCCCGGCGAGCGCGCGGCCGTTCGCGACGTCCAGAAACCGCACGACGCGCGAGGACGGTCGGTCGATGAAAACGCACGCGTCCGGCGCGAGAGCGACGGAGCGATCGTTCAAAAGCTCAGGGTCGTTCCATACGAGCGATTGTCGGGGTGGAGTTCAAAGGCGTCAGGTGGAGTTGAAAGGCGCCGAGGGCGGGGATTGAAAGCGAGGGGTGGGCGGAGAGACACGCCGGGCAAAGTCCT
>MDSW01110767.1_pt1 | contig 10155 bp, 3 predicted proteins | sample 811171 | NCBI WGS metagenome assembly MDSW01 (sample SAMN05326641, study PRJNA326480) | marine metagenome | isolation source: seawater | place: Atlantic Ocean: North West | collected 2012 | reverse complement strand
GTCACAAGATTGTTATTCTAAATTATATTCACATCTTTTACTAAATCCCTTGAAATTGATTGTCGAACATTTATACTCGAAAGAAACACAATTAGAATCAAAAAATTACATCGATTCCGACAAAGTTCTATTGATGCTAATGAGAACTGCAAAATCTATTGGTAAAGAGAATCTTTTCATATCAAGTCTGAGCAGTTATGCCAAAATTGATGCACATAGCGATCAGATGCAGTCTGATGAAATGCAACGATACCTCCACGATGTTGCACATAATTCAAACCCCCTTCGTGAAAATGAATCTTCTCAATGGTCACCTTGGTGGTTGATGAATCTTAGAATTAGATTATCAATTCTGATTCAAAGAGATGATTGGAAAGATACGATCCAAGAACTCAATAGGCCTGCTTCCGGTGATATTCAAGAATTTAATGAAACATGCTCCAGAGTCTACAAAGTTGTAAGTATGCTACTTAGTGATTCTGAGGTCTATCCGGATGACACCTTAGAAGCTTTGCAATTAATTGGTGATAGTTATAGATCTACATTTGGAACGGTGCTTCGGGCGACATTTAGAAGTAATTTGGAAAAGGCAGTTCGTAAAGATGGATCAGTGAATGATAGGTTGATTAGAATCTCTTATCTCCTTTTCAAAGAGATAAACAGTATCCAAAAGGTGTGATTTCATGTTTATTTCTCTTGCAGATTCAGAATTCCAATCTGTTAATAATGAGCAAACATACAGAGTAATCGATTTTGATGAGATGGGCCTAATATTCGCCTCAATGCTAGATTCTAAGAACCCTCATGAGTTTCAGAGGATGGCTTTAACGATACAGAAAAAACTTAGAGAAAATGGATTAAATGAGCAAGAATCTTCAAATTGTTATCACCCGAAATGGTTTGGTTTGAATGAGGATATCTTAGTAGATGATACTGTTTGTAGATTTTGTGGATACAAATTCAGTTGTGAAAAGTTCAAGTCTCCAAAAACAGATGCTGTAGAGATTGTTTATCTCGATCACTCTAGATTGAGAAAAAATATTGTTGAATCTTCATTTGATGGTTATGACTTGGCTGGAGATTTAGTTAAGGCCGACCCCTTCTTGGGTTTTTCTAATTTGGCAGGAAACACAAGGAAATTATTCTTGATTTCTGCAGAAAATTTCAAACAAAAATCTTCTAATTCACCCATTGCCAATAAGATTGAAACTACAGTTGGCTATGATGCAAGATATGGTCAGCCAATTTGGAGTTATGACTATGTTTTACTCAAGAATTTACATAAAGAGCCTGTTTTGAATAGGATTAGGACAGAACTATCAAAATCCCGATTTGATAATTTGATAGATTTATCGAGTTATGATGCAGAGAGATTAAAGAAATATGCTGTTGATGTAGGCTGGTGTGAACACGATTCCCCTAAAGAGGAGTTTGAATCTTTAGAATTAATCATACAACGCTTTGTAAGTATTCTTACAGATCAGGAAATTATTGAAAAATCAATAATTGATGAACTAATTAGAGTCCCATTCATCGAGAGGGTTGACTTTCCTAGTACAAGAGGTTGTTCTAACACGATTAATCTAGTAATACGTTTCTTGATTTTTCATAATGAATTATTATCAGATTATATCAGTGCTCCATCTCGTCTAAAAGACAAAGATATCGATATTCAAGAGTCCGTAGTAAGAAGAATGTCTACGGAACAATTATTCATTTATGATTCATTAATTTCAGAAAAGCAAAATTTCAGATTTCTTCCTAGGTTTCCAGTAATCGCCTTTTCATCTTCAAGGGATCTCGAAAATTTAGATTTAGATTATCCTGCTGGAAGAATAATCGATGTAATAATTGTCGATATACCTGAGCCCGTTTTTTTAATAGATGGCCTGGGGCATAACCTAGACAAGAAAGGTCCGTGGTCAAAGTGTTAGAATCTCTTTCAATAATTGTTAATGATTCAACTCCGAATACGGATGAAGTTGTTGTGGCATTGGATGTTTCAGAAGTATTCAGCCGGATGCGTTTTCATGGGACAAGATATTTCTTATCACCTTTGCAACATGCTTGTTCATCGCCAAAATTAGTTAGGAGTTTTCATGCAAATCAAGTCGATTCTAGTCCTTACAAGAAATGGAATAGAATGATAGATGACGTAATCAGATCAGCCTATGATTTGTGTATCCAATATTATGGCCTAGATGCAGCCGAAAAATATCAGATTGATGCAAATGATTTCAAACACAAAATGCTCGCTGCTAGGGGTCCAATTGGATTCTTCGAAAAAGGAGATGGATTATGTTGGATTGAAAGTGAAGAACAAACTAATGTAGATAATCAAAAAGAAATAATTGACATCTTAGTGTTCTTGATTGATATTGAACAAAATAAGTCTTTGAGAATAGCTAAAAGAAATAATCGCGTTTTTAGTTTGAACAATAATAATGAAACTCCAAAAGGATACGACGGCATGAATAGTATGGATGTTAGGTTTGAAAAATTATTAGAATCCTTGACAGAATTTGAATCAAGTTGGTCCCATCAATCATCGCGTACCCACCATCATCTTTTTTGCTGGGGTAATTCTGACATAGAAAATTTCAGTGAATCATTCATTAAAGAGAGCGTTAAATTGTATCTAGATTTTGTTGAAGACTCGTATATGTTCTCATCAACTGGAATTATTTTAGCAAAAGTTTCTGACAACCTCGTTGATGTAAAATTAAACAATATTGAATCGCTTTCTATGAAAAGAATAAGGCCCGGGTCGTCATTTCTTGTTGGAGATAAGAAGAAGAAATTACCCAAATCGCGAATAGCACATTTTTTCAGTTTCATCGGCTTGGATATTAAATATCTAATGAAGACCTGTTCCTCATTTTCTTATCACGAATGTCAACATAGAAATGAAAATGAATTTGAGGTTTGCATTCTATTTCCAATTTGGGCTGGAATGTGGAAAGAATCGATTGATATAGATGGCGAACAGGTTATATTTGAAAACTGAATAAGGTGTGCATGACAGGCAATTCAGATGACGATAATAATGCGGACAGCGCAGTTTCAGCAGCGATAATTCGCTCAAAATCTATTGCAAATTTTGGTAACGTAGATAATCAGCATCCGCTTATTGTCAAACAATCTTGGGAGCGTACCTTTGCCAAACTCTTGAAGCCAAAGAAATTGAATACATACGGTTGCTATGAGATGCTTCCTTTTTCTGGTCTCAAATTGGAAATCATTCAAACAGGTAAAAATAGTTTCAAATTCAAATCATCAGGAACTCCTTCTGGAATGTTTGGAGACCTAGAATGGGAGCCTAGTAAAAAGAAAAGTATGGTTTTAAATCGTGATGAAGCTGAGATGCTTTTGCGCAATTTGAAAATTTGCCAACTAGTAATTGATGCAATTTCAAATAGATTAAATCCAGATCAAGAATTATGCCTTGTTCCCTCTAGTTTGATTTTTGCTACTGAAGCAATCGATGAAATGGTTCAATGCAGACTTGGGAAAAGTGGCGCTTCAATCGTAGAAGTAAATGAAAAAACAGAAGAATTAGAAAATCTATTCGTAAGAAGAATAAATGTATTCATAAAAGAACTCAACAAAATTGCTAATCAAAGTAGACACACTTTGAAGGCGTTTGATGTGTACGGAACTGGAATTATTTCATTTGAAGACAAATATATTCAATGGCGTTCACCTACTAACGAAGTTTCAACAAAATATCTAGATGTTGCTCCTTGTCAAGAAGTAGATAGTCACATTAAATATTCAATAAGCGATGCCCTGAAGAGGTTATTTTTGTTCCCCAAAAGTGACGATCTTGAAAAAGGAAATCTCTTTGTCCATAATTCACATACATTTAGTCTTCCAAGGTTGTACATAAATAAAGATGAAGTCAATCCATATGACTCAATAAATGAGTTGTGTATGACTATTGAACCTCACTCTGATAAATTCAACTCTAAAGAAAAGGAAGAATTTACTGAAATTAAAACTACTTGTAAGGGTGAGTTAAAGTCCTTGTCACTAGAGTCAATGCTGTCTCCTAAAAATAATCCTAGGATATTGAAAGAAAAAATCGACAATTTGATGCTTGAAAATCAAATGGAAGAATTGATAGATATTACGCTTGAGAAGGAACTTCCGGGTATTCATGGTGCAACTGATAGAGAAAAATATCCAGAAACGTTGAGGGACACAGCATCTCTTAGAGGTAGTATAAAATCGCTGATTTCAAGGCTAGATGGAATGAATACTAGGGTCGATAACTTGACCTCAGCAAAAGATACACGGCTTGAACAACGCGATGGTAGGAGAGAAATCCAACAACTTCAATCTAGGATTTCCAGCGCTATCCAAGAATCAACTACTCCCGAACAGGTGGAAAAACTTCTAGATGAAATCAGGGCTGATGTCGATACATTTGAAGAAAAACTCGAAGGTAACACTAAACATGCAAAGACCCACAAATCCTCCGTATTTTGGGTAGGGTTAGGACAAGGCGGCTCACAAATTTTACGAGAGTGTTTGCTATATTGTATGGACAATGTTAATGATGCAAGAGCAAGTTCTTTGCTGACTGCGTTGGGATTAAAGCCTAAGCAGCTGATTGATAAAATGAGAGCAAGGAATAATGGAAACACAGAAGATAAGGCTAATGCTGAAGCTGAGTTGAAAGAACTTTGTGATAAATATTTGAGAGTCCTTGCTGTAAACATTGGGACAGATATCGATAGATTGGTGTTACCAAATGCTCCTGGTTACTTCCTATGGGGTGATAGTGTCGGAGCTTCTCAAGCATCTAGTGTTGTTAGAAAGACAAAAAATACTCTCAGATTAGATGCTAAGATGGGTGGCGCTGGTGGTTCAACAGGACTAGGTAGAGCTTTTGGTTTTGCAAGGAGTGGAGAAATTGAACAAGTCCTAGCAGATGTAGGTAACAAGAACAACTCTGGAAATAACCCCTCTCACGTTATTATCACCCATTCTTATGCTGGTGGAAGCGGAAGCGGAATGACTTTACCAATTTTGCAACATATCAGAAAATCATTCGATGCAGACACTGTGATATGGGTTATGTCGGTGGGAGAAGGAGACTCTGAGGACAAGGACCAGGCGGTCTACAATACTCCATTCATCATCAGTGATGTGTTACAAGCACACTATGATGGTATACACTCTCCTGTAGAGCCAGTACTAACCGCCCAATGGAAAATTTTCAAGAGTGAGATGAAGATCTACCATACTGAACTTGAAAAATATCTGAAAGAATTGCTAGATTTGGTTGATGCAAAGAAGAGCGAAGATATGACTCTGATGGATAGATACTTGCTCGCACTTCCAGAGCAGGTTGAGATTGAACAAAGAAAATCTGATATGGTCTTGTTTAGGCAATCTTTAGGCGAAGCGGTACAGTTTAATCCTTCTGCGTTATCAGATGAAACTAGTTTAGACGATTTAACTTCAATTCCACAATTATTGGAATTATTACCTGATGGCGATGGTCAAACCGACAAATTTAATGAATGGTGTGAAGAGTTTGAAGATGAAGGTTCTAGACCGGCTCTAAACTTCTGGCAGGCTTGGGTTGAGTGCGCTTCAGACCCGATTGGCACCTATGTTTCTGGTAAAGAAAGCGTCAAAGCGACTCAAGTTGAAAGCACTTCTGAGGAAGGTAGAAGGAAAGATTTCATGCCATCATTGTCGGAAAAAGATCTAGACAAGGTTTTGAACCAAATCAACTATGACTATGGTGTAATAACAAATGTAACTTCTAGTGAAACTTCACAAGATGAAGAGGATAGAATTACTATTCCTGTAAGTTTGCAACCATTATACAAGATGCTTAGAGAAGGAATGAATAATAGATCTGAAGATAATGACAAAAAGGAATATATTGAATCTATAAAAACAATTTTTATCTCTTACAAAAACCGATTAAAGAGTTATAACAATCATAGGAAGAACTTGACTAGACAGATTCGCGCTTTGACTGGATCCAGTAACGATGAAAGAGTAAAAAATATCGTAATTAGTAATGGCCACCTCGAGCGAGGTGTAAAGGCTTCAACAGTAAAAGTTGCAGACAATAGTTACACAGTGTTTAACTCTGTAATTTTTGACTTGATATTGAACATTATAGGATCTCAAATGCCTTCAAATGGAAATTATATGACGACTTCTACTGAAGAATTTGATGAGCAAGATCTAATTCAACATACGAAATCTCCACTTGCAGTTGGCTTATTTGAGCACAGAGATTCCTTGAGTTTGGCAGAGTCTTCGTTATCACATAAAGGAAAGAACGATTATGTGGGTGACGTAATATCAGAGATGTTCTTGAAGGCAAATTTGTGGGATGGAAAGGTAAATCCTTTGTTTTGTGCAGATACTATGGGTGGAATAAAATATCTAGAGAACTCATTGTTTGGCCCGAAAGCCCTTTCACTTCTTCAAAATAATCCATATGATGCTACGGATTTGGTTGAAGAGCCAGAGAAATTGAATAAGTTGGCAATTGAGTTGCAAGAACGTTGGGACAGTAATGAACAATTACTGAAATTCGATAAAAATCAAAGAAATAATATCGAAAAAGAAGTTGGATTTACAGGCTTGCACTTAGGAAATATTGTACGTTGGATTTCTGCAATTGACGTATTTTCGGTTTTGCCGTATGCAGTATCTCCACAGGATCCTAACCGTAAGAATCCTCGGGAAAGTAAGATGAATTATGTAAATGAGATTAAACAAAAATTAGAATTGTGGAAGGAATATTGCCCTCAAATACAAACCTATGATGATTCCTTGTCTAAAACATCTAGGGAATTGGATGATTTCAGAGAAGAAAGTGGGAATGTAGATACTGGTAGACTAAAAGAACTCCTTCCTAAGATAGGAATTTGGAATGATAGAATGTTGAGGTCAATTCCTCCTTCTTACATTAACACATATCTGCCTGCATTAATTCTTGAAGAGGCTCCTGAGCTCTTAGTTGATCAAGGAAATAAAGGTAAAATCATCGAAGGAGTTCGGAATTATTCAATTTGGAGTAATGATAACAAGTTGTATGGAGAAAATATTGGCAGGATTATTTCTAGAAAAACGCAAATTAATTCTATCTTAGATAATCTAGACTTACAACTTGTTATGTGGACTGAAAAGACCAGTGAAGGAGAAATTGAATCACCAGTGATTAGGCTACATCCGCGGTTGCAGAGATATCTTTCGGCTTTACGTACATTGCCTGTGTCAAATGGAGATCATTTCTTGCCAGCACGCAGTACTGCAGGATTATTGCCTAGATATGTTATGGCAAACGAATTAAAAAATACTGTGAAAGGATATTCAATTCCGACATTTAAGCAGGCTACAAGCATTCTAAATTGGTATAGGTACATCGGTCTTCTTCCGGATGAGACAAGGTTCGAATGGCGGTCTTTACTGCGAATGCTACTTCTTGCAGACACTGATTATGCAAATTTGCAAAGCAGATTGAAGCATCTATCGAGATTAATGGGAGTAGATTTGGATGAATATAAATCCGAAATTGAAGAGATTCTCTCTACAAAGTATTCTACTTCTGGTTTGAATTCTTTCAAGATACCAAGTGAAATTTGGGACCAGATGACAGTATTGCATAAGAGAATGGTTTCTACCGTTCCTCTTGCTGGAAAAATTCTTGACAACACTCCTGAATCTTGGAGGGACAGCGTTGACGGAATTAAGTACTGGATTACATTGATTGAGAAAACTAATATGGTTGACCCTGATGCTAATGATACTGAAGTAGTATACTCTAGCAGCGATTCAGTTGAGAATGTAATACTTAGATTCCAATTGCAGTTGGAAAGAGATACGCCTCCTTCCGAATCACCAGAATTAGATTTCTCTGAACCTATCCACCATGTTAGAAGATTAACCTATGATATCATGACATACATGCGAGAAGCCTTACTGCAGTCTGTTTACCAATCAACGAATTCAACCCATGAAAGGGTCCACTTTGAGATGACAGGATTTAGTGATGTCATATCAGGTGTGCCAGGTGGACTCCTTTGTTTAGTACATGACAAAGGTACCAAGATGGACAAAGGAATGGTTCAAGGAATTATCAGGTCGAATGTTCATCATTCAATTGGTTACATTAACACCAATAAGGAGTTTTCAACATCCTCGAGATTTGGTCCAAATGCAACTTCTACCATTGTTATGATGAACGCACCTGTTAATGAGGCTGCACGTCAATTTTCTCTTGCAATGGACAGGTTGCAAGGCACTTCGAAGTATGCTTACTTGAACAAAACCAAGTTACACCCATACGTGTTTTTGTATAATTTATTGTGGTTGCCAACTAATATTGACAGATGGATTCCCGCGGATAATGAAGATTACATTCGTAGATTCCAAATTCCACAGGAGGTAATTCAAGAACATTACAACCACCCTGATGATGTTAAGAGTGCGATTAAACAGATAAACAAAGAATCTGCGTTCAAGACTGGAGGAGTTAGTGTTCCAAATGATGATATTCGTGATTTCAAGAATGTAAAGAAAAATGGAGAATATCGAAACATGACTAATCTGATCGGATTAATGGCATTGAGACATCAACATAACTCAGAAGAAATTCTTTGGGAAGGTATACTTGAAGAAGAAGAATTTATCGAGCTGACTAAAAGACGCGGAAGGTCCGGAAAACTGATCTCTAAGTATTGTCTTGAACCGATAAATACTGTTATTGATTCCGTAGATGATGATGACTGGGATGATTTATTCGATGATGAAGGAGATGTAGGTTCTTTGAGTGGAGGTTCAGACGGAAATAACGAACCAGAAACTATAGAGTCTCGCGGCAAAGCATGGTTCGAAGCATACAAGAATTGGCTACACTACTCCATACAAGAATCGGATGAATGAATTCAAGGAAGTAATTGCAATGATGATTGGAGAAAACCGAGTCAATGGTAATCCAGTCGAATTCCAATCTTCCATTTTACGTAAGCATGTAGCATTGCTTGGCAGTACTGGCTCAGGCAAAACCGTCGCAGCAAAGGTACTTATCGAAGAAGCAACACTAGAAGGAATTCCTTCGATTATAGTAGACCCACAGGGAGATTTAGCCCGGTTGGCAATTACTGCTAATAGAGCTGAATTGGAACAAAATGGTGGAGACTCAGATAGGTCAAGGCTTTGGGAAGAAAAGGCAGAGGTGAGGCTATGGACTCCTACCAGGCAGAAGGGCCTGCCTATTTGCTTAGATCCATTTAGTCCACCTACTGGAGAATTGGATAAAGAGCAATTAGTTGCATCTTGGGATTTAATGGCTACTGGTTTCACAGTTTTGGCTGGTTATGATGTTGAGAAGAAGTCATCAGGTGCTCAAATCAAGGCCTTCTTATACCAACTTCTAACCGAATCTGCAAGGTTGGGTTGCTTCCCTCACGACTTTGTTTCCTTATCCGAAATTGTAGGCAATCCTGCGATGATGATTGATGAAGGAGCTGAGGCTAGTCGAGTTACAGAAATTATGTCTGGATACATCAAAGATGGTGTAAGAGAAGAATTATCTCGAAGATTCAATGCTCTAGATTCGGGCGTTAACCAGTTATTATTCACATTAGGGGTGCCTATGGATATAGAAACTCTTCTTCAACCAGCAAAAGATGGTAAAACACCTGTAAATGTATTCTATTTGAAATCTCTAGGTTCTGAAGAGCTAAGACAGTCGTTTTTGCAAGAATTAGGGCGACGAATGTATGATTGGATGCTAAAGCAAAAGGCAGCAGAAGGCGAGACGAAATTGCTCTTTTTTATAGATGAAGTTTCGAGATTTCTTCCATCAGATCCAAGACAACCACCTGCTAAACAAATCATCAAATTATTATTTGAGCAGGGTAGAAAATACGGCCTCAGTTGCGCATTAGCTACACAAAGTGTGGCGAATGTTGACTACAAAATTTTAGGTCAGGCAAATACAATTTTTATTGGTAGGTTTCAAACAAAACAAGATCAAAACAAGATTGGAGATTTGCTAAAAGTTGGGGGCTCCGATATCGGATTGGTTGACGAATTACCAAACCTGAAACCGGGAGAATTCCAGATAGTCTGTCCAGATGCTTCTAAGAAACCAATTCAAGCAAGAACAAGATG
>MDSW01043995.1_pt1 | contig 10155 bp, 9 predicted proteins | sample 811171 | NCBI WGS metagenome assembly MDSW01 (sample SAMN05326641, study PRJNA326480) | marine metagenome | isolation source: seawater | place: Atlantic Ocean: North West | collected 2012 | reverse complement strand
GTGGTAAAAATAAGGTAAATTTATTGAATTCTTTAAAATGGTAAAAAAAAATTCATGCGTATTTATTTCCGGGAAAGGATCTAACCTTCAAAATTTAATAAAGAAATCAAGAGAATATAGTTTTCCAATAAATATTGCTTTAATTATAACTAATAATAACAATGCTCCTGGTATTAAATATGCAAAAAAATACTCAATTCCATATTTAATAATCAATACAAAATTAAGAAATTATGAAGAAAAAATTTTACTATTTCTAAAAAAATATAATATTTCAATAATTTGTTTGGCTGGTTATATGAAGATAATTTCAGGCAAATTTTTAAATAAGTATGGAAAAAAAATTATTAATATACACCCCTCCTTACTTCCAAAGTTTAAAGGTTTAAATACCTTTTCTAGAGTTTTAGTCAATAATGAAAAAATAACTGGATGCACTGTACATCATGTTAATGACAAATTAGATGGCGGAAGGATTATTTTAAAAAAAAGTTTTTACATAAAACCGTTTGATAACGAAAAAACATTGAAACATAAAACTCAAAAATTAGAGTATCTTGCGTTTCCAGAAGCTATAATTAAAATCTTCAAAAATAATTAATTTTTAAAAAAAAAATTGATTTCTTTTTTAGCGTTTTCTAATGAGTCTGAGCCGTGAACTGAATTTTTGTCTATTGAAATACCAAATAATTTTCTAATAGTTTTTTCCTCAGCTTTTTTTGGATCTGTGGCTCCCATTAATTTTCTGTTTGCCATAACTGCATTTTCGCCCTCTAGTATCATCACCACAATTGGTCCGGACGACAAATATATACATAGATCATTATAAAATGGTTTTGACTGGTGAACCTTATAGAATTCTGCGGCTTCTTCTTTACTAAGGTGTATTTTTTTACTTTCTTTAATACTTAATTGATTTGTGATAAATATATTTTTTATTTCATCAGTTAAATTTCTTTCTACTGCATCTGGTTTAATAATTGAAAGAGTTTGTTCTTGATTACTCATAGTTTTCTTCGACAAGCTTGTTCAAAAGTCTTACTCCGAATCCAGTCGCGCCTCCCGAGTTTAAAGCACCTCCATATTTCGAAAAAGCCATACCTGCAATATCTAGATGCGCCCACGGTGTTTTATTTACTATAAATCTTTGCAAAAATTGAGCTGCTGTTGTTGAACCAGCACCTCCTATATAATTTATATTTTGCATATCAGCGTTTTTTGAATTTATAAGTTTATCATAATTCTTATGTAGAGGCATTCTCCAAACCTTTTCTTCGACTTCTTTACCTGCATTAAAAATTTGATTGGAAAGCTTATCATCATTTGAAAACAAACCTGCATATTCAGATCCTAATGAAACAATAATTGCTCCGGTCAAAGTAGCTAAATTTATAATAAATTTTGGATTATATTTTTTTTCAGTAAAAGTTAATGCATCCGCCAAAACTAATCGCCCCTCAGCATCTGTATTTAAAACTTCAATAGTTTTTCCACTGTAGGATTTTACTATATCTCCTGGTCTTTGAGCATTTCCGCTAACCATATTTTCCACTAGACCAACCACACCAACAGCATTTATTTTCGCTTTTCTTAAAGCTAAATTTTTCATCAAACCAACTACTGCTGCAGAACCTGCCATATCATAAGTCATATCTTCCATAAATTTTGCAGGTTTTAATGAGTAGCCTCCTGTGTCGAAACAAACTCCTTTACCAACAAATGCTAGCGGTTTGGAATTATTTTTTGCACCTTTCCATTCTAATATTACTAGATAAGATCCTCTAACACTTCCTTGTCCCACTCCTAGTAGAGCATTCATTCCTAATTTTTTTAATTTTTTTTGATCATAGACGGTAACTTTTAATCCGTCTTTACTTAAAAACTTTAATCTTTTTGCATATTCGTCAGGATGTAAAATATTTCCTGGTTCAGAAACTAAATCTCTTGCAAAGAAAGTTCCCTCTTCTAATGCCTTAAATTTTAATTGATTTTCAGTCGAAACTTTATTTTTACCAAACACACTCAGTGAAATAATTCTATTCTCTTTTTTAGTTTTATATTTTTTAAATTCGTAAGATTTAAGCTTAAATCCGTGTAGAAAATGTCCTAAAAAGTTTTTATTTTTACTTAATAAACTGTCTGAATTAATTAAATACTCACTTTTTTTTCCATAGTTCACTCGGTTATAAAATTCCGCACCCAAGTTTTCTATATCAAAGTTTTTTAAATCCTTTTTGATAGAAATTAAAATTATCTTTTTTTTTGAATTAATTTCAAAAACTAATAAGTTTTTTTTCAAATCACTATTTTTTAGTAATTCATTAACAAAAGAATGTTCCGTGTTGCTTAAAAATTTTTTCAAATGATTTGTGTTGAAATTTTCATTTACAAAAAAAACATTATTTGAAGAAATTTTAGTGTTTAATTTATTAGAATAACTTATAGTTACTGTCATAATTCTTCATACTTCATTAGATTTTAAAGGTATATATGACCAAATATATCATATTTCAACGGTAATTTTATCAATGTTCACTCTTAAGTTGAATTTATGTAACGGATGAATTAATTATATACAAAATAAAGAAATGCTTCAAAACAAAATTTATCAGAACTTTTTAATAGAGATATGCAAAACATTTTTAATGATATTGTTTGGATTATCATTAATTGCGCTTACTGTTAGAGCTGTAAGTTTTTTAGATCTTATTGTAGAAAACGGCTATTCAATTACAATTTATTTTAAATATTCACTTTTAAACTTATTTGGAATAGCACCAAAATTTGTACCACTCGCATTTCTTTTATCGCTTACTATTTTCATTATTAAACATATACAAGATAGTGAGTTTGTGATCTTATGGACATCTGGAGTAAAAAAAATCCAATTAACAAATTTATTTTTTTTTATATCGGTTATAATTTTAATTTTTTATTTAATTCTTTCTACCATATTAACTCCTTTCGCCTTAAATAAGTCAAGGCAACTATTAAGTAATGATCGATTAAATTCATTTTTACCTACAATAAAAACACAACAGTTTAGTGACTCGTTCAAGGGTTTTACCTTTTTAGTTGAAAAAAAAATTGAAAATAAAATTCAAAATATTTTTTTACATGATAAAGGAAATAATTTAAAAAATTTATCTTCAAATATCTCGGAGACTAGTGAAACAACAATTACAGCTGAAAGTGGAATTATTGAGGGGAAAAAAATGTTTTTAATTAATGGACAAATAATTTCATCGAAAAAGAACCAAGATAACGAAATTATTAAATTCGAACAACTAAATATAAATTTAGATAATCTGAGCACTACTACAATTAAACAACCTAAAATCCAAGAAACCTCAACTTTAAAATTACTAAATTGTTTTTCAAAGGAAAAAAGGTATGACAAGTATTGTAACAAAAAAGATTTTAAAAAAGAAATACTACCCACACTAAATAGAAGGATAATAATTCCATTTTATATTCCAGCTATTGCGTTGATATGTGCTTTATTATTAGTCAAAACAAGAAAAATTTATTTTAATAAATTTTTCATTTTTATTTATTGTTTTTCCCTTCTATTATTTACTGAATTAGCTGTAAGATATACTGGAATAAATAATTTAGTTTTGCTTAGTTTTTTAACTTTGCCTTTTTTTTTAATACTTACTTTTTATTCATTTTTAATTTTCAAATTTTTAAATGAGTCTAAACAAAAATGAATAAAATAATTTTCAATTATTTACTCAAGAATTTTCTCAAAACATTTATAATTTTTATTTTGGTATTTTACTGCTTTGGAATGATTTTAAATTTGTTTGAGGAAATTGAATTTTTTAAAAATATTAATGTAAGCATCCTTACGCCATTGATGCTTACTAGTATATTTATACCAAGTATGATTATAAAGTATTTACCTTTTATAATTTTTTTATCTAGCATGTGGTTCATGCTTCAAATAAGAAACAATAAAGATTTGCTTACACTTAAAGTTTTTGGTTATTCAAATATTAAGATTTTTCTAATTCTGGCTTTTACCTCTTTTTTCTTAGGATGGCTTATTTTAGTAATTATAAATCCTATTACTTCATCTATGTCAAAATATTATGAAAAAACAAAATCTAATTATTCTAGAGATATTGACCACTTAGTTACTTTTAATAAAAACGGGTTATGGATCAAAGAAAACTTACCCATGAGGCAAAGAATAATTTCTGCATCAAAGCCAGAAGATTTTAATTTACTTGATGTTACAATTTTTCATTTAGATAAAAAATCTAATTTATTAGAAAAAATTGTAGCTAATAAAGCTAATGTAAAAAATAATTTGTGGATTTTAGAAGATGTTAAAATTTTTAAACCTAGTAATGGTGTATTAATTCAAGAAAAATTTAAAAGGTATGAAATTGAGTCAATTTATAATTATGAAAAAATTAACAGTCTTTTTAAAAACTTTGATACGATGTCCTTTATTGATTTAGTGACCGGCTACAAAGAGTTGTTAAAAAATGGCTATAATCAAGCATTCTTGAATGAAAGTTTACATTCAATGTTGTCTTTACCTTTTTTTCTATTCTTAATGACAGCATTATCATCAGTTTTAACTATGGGAACATTGAAAAAATCGGACAATTTTAAATTTATAATATTAGGTTTAATAATAACTGTGTTAATATTTTATTTTAAGGACTTATCTATAGCACTTGGACAAACTGATAGAATACCGCTAATTTTATCCGTTTGGGCACCAATAATTGCTTTAAGTTTTTTTATTTTTATTGGAGTGCTTCAAATAAATGAAAAATAAAATTTTTATAATATTAATATCCCTGTTTTTTAATAATATTGTTTTTTCTGAAAACTTATTAATAGAATCTAAAAATATTAGTCTAGATAAAAATAAAGAAACCTCGATTTTCCAAGATGAAGTAAAAATTCAAACAGAGGACGGCAAAATAATAAATAGTAGTTTTGCAGAATATAATAAAAAAACAGGTCTCATAGTTTTAAAAAATAATATTAAAGCAATTGATGTTGAAAATAATATCATCGAGACTAATTATGCTGAATACAATGATAAGACAAAGATATTTAAAACTATTGGTAATACAAAAATAATAACAACTAAAAATTATATTATTAATGGAAAAGATATCATTCTTAACAACAAAAAAAAATTTATTGTATCAGATAAAAAATCTAAAATCACTGATGTTGACAATAATACAATCCATTTAGAAAATTTTGAGTACCAAACCAAGAACAATATTTTCAAATCGATAGGATTTGTAGAAATAGAAGATAACTTAGGAAATAAATACGAGTTTTCACAGGTATATATTGATACAAAAAACAAAGAAATATTAGGAACTGATATTAAAGCTTTTTTGAATGATAAAGATTTCAAAATAAACGAAAAAAACAAACCTAGAATTTTTGCAAACATTTTAAAAAAAGATAAAGAACAAAGTTTTTTTAAAAAAAGTATATTTACCTTATGTGACTATAGAAAAAACGATAAATGTCCCCCGTGGTCGATTCAGGCTACCGAAATGTTACACAACAATAAAAAAAAAACAATTTATTATAAAAATGCAGTTGTAAAAATTTATGATATACCGGTTTTTTATATCCCAAGACTATCACATCCTGACCCCACGGTAGATCGTAGATCAGGTTTTTTACCTCCAACATTTACAGATACAAAAAATTTAGGCTTTGGAACTTCTATCCCATATTTTTTTGCAATTAATGACGATAAAAATTTTACTTTAACTAGTAACTTTTATAATACTGAAAATCCTTTATTTTTGGGCGAGTACCATCAGGCTTTTAAAAATTCATTTTTCTTAGCAGACTTTGGATATACTGAAGGTTATAAAAAAACTAGTAAAACAAAAAAAGGAGGTGAAAAATCTCACATATTTTCGAAATTTAGTAAAAATTTTAAAGGTAAAAATAACTCTGATAATTTCTTAAGTTTATCATTTCAAAATGTTTCAAATGATAAATATTTAAAATTATATAAAATTAAATCAAATTTAGTAGATTATAGTAACGATACTTTAGAAAGTTCACTAAATTTTACTCATGAGAAAAATGATCTTTTTTTTGGATTAAACGCAAGTGTATATGAAACTTTAAAAGACAGTTATAATGATAAGTATGAATATATTTTACCTGAACTAACCATAGATAAAAACTTATTTAGTGGGGAAAGGTTAGGAAATCTGGATTTACAAACTAATCTTAAAGTTCATAATTACGATACTAATAAACTTACAAATTTTGTTGTTAATGATTTCAATTGGTCTTCTAAGGAAATCTTTTCTGAAATTGGTATTAAAAGTAAGTTTTTAGGAAACATAAAAAATATTAACTATGAGGCCAAAAATATAGATATTTATAAAGAAAATCCCACATCAGAATTCTTTGGTGCTTTAGGTATTTTATCAGAATTTAATCTTCAAAAATTTCAAAATAATACTAATCATCTTATAACACCAAGGATACTTGTCAGATATGCACCCGGAAGTATGAGACAAGAGGAAGATGGGAATAGGTTAAACCCAATAAATGCATTTAGTTTAAATAGGTTAGATAATTTAAATAATTATGAAACTGGATTTAGCGGAACTTTAGGCTTTGATTATAAATTTAAAAATGACAAGAAAAGTTTTGATTTTTCAGTAGCACAAGTTATCAATGAAAGGGAAAATAAGAAAATGCATAGCAAAACAAGCATGGATGAGAAGCTTTCTGATTTAGTTGGGACGTCAAAATATACCATAAATAATAACTTTAGTTTGAATTATAACTTTTCTGTGGATCAAAATTATAGTGAATTAAATTATAATGAAATTGGAACGGACTTAAATCTTGGATTAATGAATTTAAATTTCAATTATTTGCAGGAAAAAAAACATATTGGTAATCAGGATTATTTTAAAACAAAATTAGAATTGAAAAATAGTGAAACGGGTTTATTTACATTTGAAAATAAAAGAAATTTAATTACAAATTCTTCAGAATTCTACAATTTAAGTTATGAATATATTAATGATTGTTTGAGAGCAGGTTTAGTTTATAGAAGAGAGTTTTATAATGACTCAGAATTAGAACCAGAAAATTCCTTGATGTTTAAGATTACACTCACACCGTTTGGAAACATTAACTCTCCTTCTTTCAGCCAATGAAAATAAGTTTAATATTTTTAATATTCACTTTTTTTTTTTATTTCACAAAACCTTTATTGCATGCAAAAATTGAAAATCAGATTATTTTAAAAGTTGAAAATGAAATAATAACAAATTATGAAATTAAAAATAAAATTTTAACAACTTTAATTTTGTCAAATCAACGAATTAATCAAGAAAATATTAATAAGCTTAAAAAACAAGCACTTGAGTTTTTAATCCAAAATAAATTAAGAAAAATAGAACTCGCTAAACACAATTTTAAAAGAGATAATGCTGAAATTAATTCTTATCTTCAGTCAATATCAAATAATGATGTTGGAAGTTTAAAAGATAAATTTGATGAAAATAATATAAGCTATGAATTATTTTTAGAAGAAATAGAAATACAATTAAAATGGCAAAAACTTATCTTTAAAATATTTTCTAATAAAATTCAGATAGATGAGAATAGTATAGAACAAGAAGTTAAAAGTATACTAAAGAGTCAATCTGAAATAGTAGAATTTAAAATTTCTGAAATTGAGATACTGTTGGACAATAATAATAACGATGAACAGAAAATTTCTAATATTTTATCACAAATAGAAACAGTGGGTTTTGAAGAAACAGCTTTAAAATTTAGTGTATCTTCCACTGCTACAAAAGGGGGAGATCTGGGATGGGTTAATTCACAATCACTCTCAAAAGATATATATAAAGCAATTGGAAATTTGAAAATTGGCGAAATAAGTGCTCCAATTAAAAAACAGAATACTGCTTTATTTTTAAAGCTTAAAGATAAGAAAATTTCTAAGGCAAAGAACGTTAATTTCGATGAATTAAAGAAGAACCTAGTTAATCAGAAAAGAAATGAATTGTTTAACTTATATTCAAGAAGTTACCTTTCCAAGCTTAAAAATAATAGTTTGATACAGTACGTTAAATGAAAAAAAAGATTATTATAATTAGTGGAGATCCTAATAGTATAAACTCAGAATTAATTATTAAATGCTGGAAAAATTTAAATAATATTACAAAAAAAAATATTTACTTAATATCGAATTATGAACTTTTTAAACAGCAACTTAAAAAATTAAAGTATTCAATCAAAATTCAAAAGGTAAATAATATTACGGAAAACTCAAAAAATAATTATTTAAAAATTTTAAGTCTTAAACTTAACTTTAAAAACCCTTTCAGCGTATCAAGAAAATCAGCTTCGAAATTTGTTTTAAATTCACTTAATTATGCTCATAAATTAGCTTTAAATAAAAATGTAAAAGGAATAATTAATTGTCCAATAAATAAAAATCTTTTAAAAAAGAAAAATATTGGTGTTACTGAATTTTTAGCTTCAAAGTGTAATATAAAAAAAAATTCAGAAGTTATGCTTATTAGAAATAACAAACTATCCGTAAGCCCTATTACAACTCATATTGATATAAAGAATGTTGCTAAAAATATATCAAAAAAACTGATAATTACCAAAATTCGAGTTATAAATAACTTTTTTAAATCAACATTTAAAATTAAACCTAAAATTGCTGTGCTCGGATTAAATCCTCATAATAGTGAATTACGAAAAGATTCTGAAGAAAAAAAAATCATTATTCCTGCAATTAAAGAGTTAAAAAAACTTGGGGTAAATGTGGATGGGCCTTTTGTTTCTGATACTATCTTTATTAATGATTATAAAAATTTTAATGTAATAGTTGGTATGTTTCATGATCAGGTTCTTACGCCTTATAAAACCTTATATAAGTTTGAAGCAATTAATTTAACTTTGGGTTTAAGGTATTTGAGAGTTTCTCCTGACCACGGGATTGCCAAGAATTTAATAGGGAAAAAAATATCAAATCCATCAAGCCTCCTTCACTGCATTAAATTTATAGACAAATTTGGAAAATGAAATTTCCCAAAAAATCTCTTGGTCAAAATTTCTTAATTGACAAAAATATTGTTGATAAAATAGTTTCTTTAGTAAAATTGAATGATCGCCATGTCATTGAAATAGGCCCAGGCAAAGGTGCTTTGACAGATGAAATTCTTAAAAAAGATCCTAAATCTCTGATATTAATAGAAAAAGATAATAATTTATTTAACAACTTAAAAAAAAAATACTCTAAAAATAAAAGAATTACAATTTTTAACTCTGATATTTTAAAATTTAATTTAGAAAAGATTTGTAAAAAAAATTCAGTTATTTTTGGAAACCTTCCTTACAATATTTCCTCTCAAATTCTAATTAAAATATTAAAATTCGTGAAATGGCCTCCAAAATCTAGTGATTTTATATTTATGTTTCAAAAAGAATTGGGAGAAAAAATTATTGGTAAATTCAAATCAGAAAACTATGGCAGGTTATCAATTCTATCAAATTATCGAATGAGTTTTTTAAAAAAATTTTTTGTTTCAAATAACTGTTTTTTTCCTAAGCCAAAAGTTACATCCATTGTAATTCATTTTAGGCCCTTTAAAAATATATTGTTTAAGATTAAAAATCTTGAGAGTTTAGAAAAAATCACGAATATAATTTTTTCGAATAAAAGAAAAATGATCAACAAAAATATAAAAAAAATTTTAACCTCAAATCAAATAAAAAAAATTTCTAATTTAAATTTATATTCGAGGCCCTCTGAAATAAGCCCAGAAATATATTATAAAATCACCGAATTATTTGAGAAGAGATAAGTAATTTTTTTTGTGAGTTTGAATTATGTTTTCAATTTGTTTAAAACAAACGTCTAAATTTTTGTTAATAATTATATAATCATAGTCATGCCAATGTTTTATATCCTCATCGAATGAGTTAAATCTTTTTTCTATTTCTTCATTTGTATTTTGATTTCTTTTTAAAAGTCTATTTTTTAATTCTTCCTTATTATTTGTAATTAGATAAATTTTAATTAAATTTAATTTTTTGAATTTTGATAATTGTTTAGTTCCTTGCCAATCTATATCAAAAATAATATCGTTATTTACGATT
>MDSW01163746.1_pt1 | contig 10157 bp, 9 predicted proteins | sample 811171 | NCBI WGS metagenome assembly MDSW01 (sample SAMN05326641, study PRJNA326480) | marine metagenome | isolation source: seawater | place: Atlantic Ocean: North West | collected 2012 | reverse complement strand
GGAATAGTAGAAGCCGTTGTGAGTGATTTACAGCGGCATCATGCTGATACAGGGGTGCCATTGCCCCATGTGGCAGTCGATGTTCCTCCTGGTCATAGATTTGATGGCAATGTCGCTGTTCTGAGAGAGTTGCTCAGTGTTTGGTTTCGAGATGCGGTGCGGGCTGCCGCTGGGAGTGCAGCGATGGCACGTACTGCAGAAGTTCTGGTTACAAGCGTTGAGTATCCAGATTGTGTTGAGATTGAAATTGCCGACAGTGGTCCGTCGCTTGCGGAGCGGCAGGGGCTTGGTGGCGGTGTTGTTGGCCGCGTGCATGAAAGTGTCCAGCAGAAGTTGCTTGACCAGGTTCGTGGAGATGTGCGGCTTGATGATTGTGCCGAGGGCGGTGTGGCGGTGACGTTACGGGTTCCGAAGGCGGTCTCGCAGCGAATGGCTGCTTAGTTATTTCGCCTTCCTGAAATGGAGATTCCTGCATGGATGCAGCAATCGAAGCTGGTTCAAGACGTCAGTCTGGTATGCGACCGATTCAAGTAATCGGCCTATTTTTTCTGCTGCTTGCTGCAGTAGCTGGCGGCTTGTTCATTGATTTTCCTGAGAAGGAGAAGGCTGGCGAAGTTGAATTGCTCGCAGGAGCGGTTCTCGGTCCAGCTGATTTAGCTGTTATCGAAGCCGTCTTTGATCGGTCTGGTCTTGATTCATATCGTGTAGTCGATGGTCGTCTTTATGTAGATGGCGGTCAGCAGAGTAGCTATCTGAGAGCAGTTGTTGACGCTGGTGCATTACCTCCGGAGTTCGGTGGAAGTCTGCGGCGAGCCGTTGAAAGTGACAGTCCTTGGCGAAGTAAGGAGACTCAGGCGGAGTTGCTGCGGGTTGCTACTCAGGAAGAGTTGTCACTGGTGATTCGGGCAATGCCAGGAATTGAGCAGGCTGCAGTGCTTTATTCAGGAAGCAATTCAGAAGGTCTGTTTCGGGATGCGAATGTAGGTGCACAAACGGCAAGTGTCAGTGTTCGCACGGAGTCAGGCGAAGAATTGGATCGACATCGAGTTCAGGCTATTCGCGTGCTTGTAGCATCTTCAATTGCAGGGCTCCGCGTTGAGCAGGTGGCACTTACCAATCTGCGAAGTGGGCAGGTGTTTGATGGCCCTCTCGTGTCGGACGCTGAATTTGTTACCACAGACCCAGATCGAGCCAGAGCTGTTGCGTACGAGCAGCATGTCGCTGCAAAGATAAGACAGGCGTTGGCTTTCATCCCCGGCGTTTTTGTTGAGGTGAATGCGTCTGCCATTGAGTTGGCCGCTGAAGATGCTCAAGGCAAAGAAGAAGCGAAAGGCGATGTTCGGGCCGCTGCGAATGTGCCTGCAATTGTCGGCGTTGGCCTAGGCAGTGTGAATCGCAAGCAAAGCGTAGGGCAGGTTGTCCATGTTTCCGTGGCGATTCCTGAAATATATCTCGATCGTTTGCGTGAAGAGATATACGAAAACGTCACAGATCCAGCTGGTTCAGAAATTGAGAGGCTGCGCACACTTGTTGCAGGATTGGTTCCTGCCACTGAGCCGTGGGGTCGTGCTGTGGTCACGATTACTCGGTATGTAAGTAACAGTGCGGCTCGCAGCGATCAGGGTGATGAGGAGTTCCCAGGTCATGTAAGTCGTAGTGAAGATCAACTCATGCCGTCGCCGGCATATTCTTTGTCGAGCTTCTTACCGATTGAACAGAATTTCTCAATACAATCCACCCCGGCAGGAAAACGTGTCGCGTTATATGGGTGTATGGCATTAGGCCTTTCCGTAGTGCTGTTCTGGTGGCCGGCGTGGCGGAAACAGGGGCAGCGGTCGGATTCTTTAAATGATCATGACCGTGATTCGATTGATTGGGCGACACTCAGGCGTTCGCATCAGTACGAAGGGCAGGATGAGTCATAGTGAGCCCTATGAAAACTTTTTCTTACTACGAGAAGTGGTTAGGCCATATTTTTATTGTGGTACTGTCCATCTCTGCTTCAGCTGCAATGTGTGCAGATGACGTGCCTGGTGCTCCCGGGACGACTGGTAGTTTGCCTAGCATTCCACTTTCTCTGGAAGAGAGTTCGGTAAGTCAACCTGCCGAGCAGTCAAGTGACCTTGCCTGGAACAGTGAGATGGCTTTTGACTGGAAAGCGTGGGCCGTGGTTGGTGTTGCTGGGATTGTGTTGGTCAGCATTCGACTCTTTGGTCGCCGGACAGTCGTGAAGATGTCTAGTGATGTGTTTGAGTTACTTGGCGAAGCAACGCTAGGCGGGGGGCAACCAGTTCGAATTGTTCGTTTCGGACCGAAGACACTCTTGGTCAGTGTAGGGAGCGGTGGTCCCAAAACGCTCTCGGAACTTGATGATCCGCTCGCTACAGAATGGATTGCAGCAGCCTGCCGCGGAGAACAGACTCTCCGGTCTTTGGCCAGTCATTCAAAAAATGGTGATGGTTCGAGTGGTGCTGGTGTCGCTAATGTTCTTCAGTCGGTTCAGAAAGAAGACGGAAGTGGCTCTGTTGGTTCTCGTCAGTCTGAGGTGGCGTAATGACTGCCTCCAGTTTGAGATTAAAAAAAATTATCCTCGTGCTTGTGCTGACGCTGATCGCATCAGGTGTTAAGGCTCAAGAAATTCAGCCAGATGGTGATCAGTCACAGTCAGAAGTAATGAGAGATGGTCCCGATGCCGGAGATGCTGCCGAGAGTGTTTTGCCATCGAATGAAGATCAGTTGCCTGTAGACATAACAGGTTTTTTTGATCGTCGTTGGGCCGATCGTCTCCTGCCGGCGGCATTAACATTCGGAGTGATGAGTCTAGCGCCTGCGCTCTTGCTCATGACAACATGCTTTGTTCGAATGTCGGTCGTCTTGTCACTCACAAGGCAGGCTATCGGTACTGTGAACCTTCCTTCAACCCAAATTATTACATCGCTGGCATTGTTTTTGTCAGCACTTGTGATGTGGCCAATTTGGACATCTGCCTATCAAGCGGGAGTTGAGCCCTATCAGGCAGGAGAGATAACCCTTCAAGAAGCATTAGAACGTGGAAGTCTCCCAGTTCGTCGCTGGATGGCATATCAGATAGAAGAAGCGGATAATCGTGACACCGTTGCGTTATTTCTTCAGCGACACCCGGGTGGTATGAAGCAGGTGGATAGTTATGACGAAATACCTACCGAGGTTCTCCTGCCGGCTTTTCTTGTGAGTGAACTGGAGGTCGCATTTATGATCGGCTTTCGTATCTTGCTGCCGTTTCTTGTTCTTGATTGCGTTGTTGCAACGCTGGTTGTCTCAACGGGGCTTGTCATGTTGCCCCCTACGATTGTTTCTCTGCCATTGAAGCTACTCGTGTTTGTCATGGCGGATGGCTGGTCTCTTGTTGTTCGGGGTCTGCTCGACGGTGTTCGTCTGAATTCGTCGTAGGTTTCGCGGCTCTATTGTTTTCGTCACCCTGGTCTGACAGTTTTCAGGAAGTGTTGTATGGCAAGCTTTGATCTTGTTTCACTCGTTCGATCTTCACTCATCGAAGGCGGCTTGCTGCTGGCTCCGGCCCTTTTGGCCGGCCTGTCGGTGGCTTTGGTGGTTGGTGTTCTGCAGTCGGCCACTGGGATCCACGAACCGCTCATTGGCATGGTTCCACGGCTTGTGGTCATGGTGGCCGTCATGTTCATAACAGGTGGTTGGATGATTGAACGATTTGTGAGCCTTTTTCAGGCTAGTGTTCTTTCGCCCTAGGGGAGTCTTGGTTTCTCATGACATCGGCGTGTGTTTTTCTGGCCACCGAATCAGTAGCCAACTTGGGGTTCTTCGACTTGTTTTCGAAGTCAACGTTTTTTGTCTCTGCCGGAGTGCTTGCTCGCATTGCTGGTGTTTTGCTCGGCGGTGGTATGCGGCTTTTTCCGGGTGGGACTGTTCATCTTCGACTCGCGATTCTTTTTATTCTTGGTCTTGCCGCTGCGCCAGTAGCGATCTCGGTGGTGCAGGTGCAGAACGTGACTGAAGAATTATTTTTTCCTATGATGTTTTCAGAGCTGCTCGTCGGCGGCTGTCTTGGTTTGTCGATAAGCTTTTTGGTGACAGTTTTCGAGTCTGTCGGTAGTGTGTTTGCCAATGTCGCAGGACTGAACTGGGCAGATGTTTTTACGCCGGGTGGTAGTGGAGGCCCAGGTGTCACCCGTCTTTGTGGGTGGGTAGGCCTTGCCTCGTTTGTCGTAGCTGGCGGTCAACAGTTAGTAATTGCAGGATTAATTGATAGTTTTCTGCAGATGCCTGTAGGTGCACTTGCTGGAACAAATGAAATATTCGAGGTGCCAATTGTAATGAGGTTGATCGAGTTGCCATCTCTTTGTCTTCAGCTGGCTCTCATGATTTCCGCTCCTATTCTCGTTGCCGTGATAACAGCACATATGACGGCAACAATCTGTATGCGTTCTATAGCGGTCACACCTGGCCCAGGGCTACTGCAGGGAATCGCAGCTGCCGTGATGCTCGGTGGTCTGATTGTTGGAAGCCAGCAGTGGGCTGGTCATGCAGGAGAAATTCTTCGCACCCCATTCGAAGCTAGTTTTGGATCAGCAGACTCGGCATATCCTGCAGTCAGTCAGGGTGCTGTAGAGACGGGAGGTTCAATCAGTGAGTGAAAGCCATGATCGAACCCTTCCTGCCACGCCTCGTCGCAGGGAGGACGCTCGGAATAAAGGTCTGGCTCCAACGGGTGCTGTGTTGGGGTGGCCTGCCATGGCAGCAGTGGTTTTGGTCGCACTACCAATTTGGTTTCGTGCGACTGTCTCAGCTGCAGTCGCTGCAATCGAAAATATTCAAATGACTGGCAAGGGTTGGAGCTATCATGTTTTTCTACCACTCATTTTTCCCACAGTTGTTGTTGTCGTGCTTGCTCTCGGTGTTCTGTTGCTAGTTCGTACACTTTTTGACGGTGCGGCATGGCGAATCGACCGCCTTGTTTTTCGATTTGAGCGGATTGACCCAAGCATTGGTTTACAACGTATTTTCTCCGCAGTCACTGTTGTTCGGGTCGTACTTTCTTTTGTTGGTTTTGCTGTTCTTGTGACTGCGTCTTGGTTGTTGGCAGGGCCGCTTATTGTTGTTCTGGGTGATTTGCCGGTGCGCCTTGGTCGTGGAACAGGGCAGGGCAGTGAAGTGCTGTCTGCGGCTGTGAATTATCTATGGGGCATTTTGGCAGTTGCAAGCATTGTCTCTGTTGTGGATTGGTGGCTCCAGCGATTCCGTTTTGAAAGAAAGATTCGGATGACTCCGAGTGAGTTGCGTGAAGAGTTAAGGAGCCTGCGAGCAGATCCTAAGGTGCGATGGCAGCGCAATGGGTAGCGTGGTTACACGCGCAGTTCGCTTTCGTCAGTCCGTTCAGGACAGTTCTTCAGGGCTTCTTTCACCGGGCCATCGAGAAACTCATCTACCTGAGTAACAGCTCGTCCTTCAAGGCCTTCTATTGTCAGCGCGGCTTGTAGGTCAACGTTCTCAAAAAGCGGATCCGCTGCGAGGCGTTCAACCAGATCGTTATCACGGCCATCGCGAATGCTTGCTGTACTTGCATGGCTGTGGCGGCGAATGGCCTCGTGAAGTTCTTGTCGATCACCTCCGGCAGTGGTTGCAGCCATCAAGAGGCGTTCACTAGCCAAGAATGGAATGTGCTGCTCAAGATTGCGACGAATGCTTCCGGGAAGGACGACAAGTCCACCAGCGATGTTTGAATAGATTACGAGCACCGCGTCTGTTGCAAGAAAAGCCTGAGGTAGTACGAGGCGGCGAGGGGCCGAGTCGTCGAGTGTTCTCTCGTACCACTGCACTGCAGCCGTTTGGCTGGCCGTCTGCTGAAGGCCCATGATAAAACGACCGAGGCCACACATTCGTTCCGCCCTCATTGGGTTTCTCTTGTACGGCATTGCAGATGATCCTACTTGATCAGTTTCAAAAGGCTCCTCGAGCTCACCCCATGCTGCTGCAATCCGAAGATCGTTTCCAGCTTTGTGAGACGATTCTGCGATGCCACCAAGAGTTGCCAGAACTTGGGAATCGATTTTCCGAGGGTATGTCTGTCCCGTGACTGGAAACGATTTCTCAAAACCCATTTTTTTCGAAACAAGTTCATCAAGGTGTCTTACTTTGTCGTGGTCTCCATTGAACAACTCGAGGAAACTGGCTTGTGTGCCAGTAGTTCCTTTTACGCCACGGGCACACAGGTGTGCGCGTCGATGATGGAGTTCCTCAAGGTCGAGAAGGAGGTCAAGGATCCAGAGGCAGATTCGCTTTCCTATGGTAGTTGGTTGAGCTGGCTGTAGGTGCGTGCGCCCAAGGCAGATTGTTGACTTTGTTTCACGTGCTTTGCTCGCGAGCCTTTCAATAACAGTTGCCAAACGGGCTGTTGTAAGGTCGAGTGATTCACGAATCAAGAAAAGATCGGTGTTGTCTGTTACGTAGGCACTTGTTGCCCCGAGGTGCATAATAGGTTTGGCTTCGGGGCAGTCTTCTCCAAAGGTATGGAGATGAGCAAATACATCATGTCGTGTCTGGCGTTCGAACGCGGCTGCTTTCGCAAAGTTAACAGTGTCTAGATGTGACCTCATCTGATCAAGCTGGGAGGGAGTTATGGGTAATCCCATCTCAGCTTCTGCTTCAGCAAGCGCGAGCCACATTCTCCGCCATAACCCATATCGATGCCGATCACTCCAAATATATGCCATCTCTTTCGAGGCGTAACGATCGGCCAGTGGATTGCCCCACCGTTCAGTTCCCTCGGACTGCTCATTCATGGTTTTTTCCGTCATCGCTAGCTTTCGTTAAGAATGTGTTCGGTCCTTAGATTGTATTTGTGGCTTTCCGGTCGATGCTGACATCATGCAGAAGAAACGCTCAATAGCTAGCCTTGCTCGTGGGCCTCGAGATGCTTCCGCTTTCAGTGATCGATCAAGAGATTCCAGCCAGTTTGGGAGTTGTCGACATCGATGGCTACCAAGACTCCGTAACGCCATTTCGGCCTGGTTCATGGCTTTGGGCCAGCTTGCGACTCCGGCCTCTTTCAATGCTGCGCCAAGACTTGCTGGACGCTTGGGACCTCTCAGCAATCGTGCCGCTGTCGAATAGCGTCGAAGTACGGTTGCTGCTTGTGCAGTCAGTCCAATAGGGCTTTCGCCGGATTGAATAAGCTTGTCAAGGAGCGAGATGGCTTCAGTTGTTCGACCTGCCGCCGCTGCGTCAACCATTTCCCAGACGGTTCGTTGGTTCCCCATGCCTTCGAGTGAATCAACCATTTCTGGCAGAAGTGTCCGGTTTCCTTCCTGAGGCAAGGCTGTCGCAAAGGTTGTGAGAGCCTGATCGATTTGGCCAAGTTCGTCACCAAGACGTTCGAGTATCGTGCCAGCTGTTACTACAGGCAAATCAATCGAGTGTGCTTGGCGTGCCCATTGGCGAAGCCATTTTGCAAGGTCGAATCGGGGAGGTGTTGAAGTGGTGATAGCGAGACCGTGTTGATGTACCGCTTTCGCTAGTCGGGTGTTGGAAGGAAAACTACGCACTTCCAGAATGAGGAATCCAACGGGGCCGGATTCTTGACACGCAACACGTTCAAGAATTTCTCGATGCGCTGAAACAAACGAATCAGCTCGTCGGACAATAGCAATTCGTGCTGCATCACTAAACATTGGGACTGTTGCAACTTCGTCAAGAATATCTCTTGGGTCAGGCTGATCGTCACCTGAGAATTCACGGCATGCCCACGAAGTGTCATCTTCGGCCGGGTGGATACACTTTCGTAGCCGAGATAGGATCTGGTGATTCACAAACTGATCATCACCAACAAGCACAACCATCGACGGCTTGCTGGCCTCTCCAATGATCAAATTTCTAAGGCTTTTTGGGTCGAGCAGCAGATCCAGTCCCAGCACACCCGCCGTTTTTTTTGCCACTAGTATCCTCCTCTGGGAACGAACGAAAATCACTCGTACGCAGTGTAGCGAGATTTATCAGGAAGCGGTCAAGCCTCTGGTGAAAACCCGGCAGAGAAGGGCGTGCTTGCAAGATGGACGTGAATTTCAGGGGATGTCCGTAGGCACGATTTGAGGGCTGCCAAGTGTGCCGACGAAACGAGCCGTGCGTAGAGTGATTGGATCAAGCGTAATACTCTCACCGATATTTCCGGCTGCATCGGGCATCTCAATACGAACAAATACACGACTTGGGAGTGATCGATGCGGCTTCCAATTGAATGTGCCGTTGGTAGCTTGGTCCGTTGCTATTGTGGCCCAAGGTCCAGTCTTGTGAGGAGAATAGGACAACCGAACACTGTCTGGAATCGCCAAGGGGTCTTCGAATGTATATTGAATATCGAAAGTATCTGATTCGTTTCCATCGACCGTGGTTACGTCAAGGCTCGTGACTTGTGGTGGTGTTGTATCGATTCCGATCCAAGTTGATGGTGATTCACCTGCCCGAGGGGAGATTGGAGGGCCAGGGACATCTCTAACAATTTCCAGACGACACCCAAAGAGTCCTTCCCCCTGGAATTCAACTTGAATAGGACTTGCAGTGTCTTCATCAACTGCGATTCGCTCCCACGAGTGGCCACCATCTCGAGTGCTCCATAGTTCCACTCGGAAAGGACCTTGCAGGTCTTCAGGTACATCAAAACTGTATTCCCAACGAAAGCTTTGCACTCGCATGAGGTGGAGGGGGCGGCCTTGGTATTGCCCAACAAATCCAGTTTCCAGATTCTGCGAAGAGTTCGGTTCTCGCAGATTTTCCTCTATGGCGTCAGCAAGTGTTGGTGAGGAAATTGTGAGGAGGGGGGCCGTGGAACCTCCTGCTTCATTACGTTCCTGTGCAGTTCTGGCCTGAGCAGGCGAATGTTGAGAGTAGGCAACAGGTTCCCCGTCTGACCACGGATTGCCAGGAGTTGGTTGCCACCCCACGCCTGTGGTACTCGTTTCAGAGATTGGGTTCTTCACTACTACAGATTGGGTCTGGCGATTAGATTTGGCGAGTGGTGACGGAAGTGCAGGTGCAATTATTTCATTTGCAAGGTCAGATTGAGATACGTTTGGATCAGCAGACAACATCGAGAATTGCTTCGTTGTGCGATGACCAGCACTATCTGCGACAGAGATTTTTACAGTGAGCTCATCAACCTCTTGTCCAGCCCACCATATTTCTTCGCCAATAAGATGTGCCGGTGAGCTTCTTGAAAGAACGGGCTCGGTGGCAATTGATTTCCAATCGCCACTTGTTTGCCGGTATTGGAAGAGAATCGAATCCACATTAATTGAGTCGTCTGCTGCAGCATAGCGGCAAACGATCTCGCCATCTGCCCCTTTCCACACACGACCAGAGAGCCGGGGAGCTGCGGCATCAACAAGAACTCGTGCGTCAGGCCCCTCACCACCTCGGGCTCTATTTTTTTGGTCGATTGCACGAATACGAAACCAGTATTCACCGTCAGTATTTGCTTCAAACGGGATGGATGAATTTGGCGGTGAAGTTGAACCTGCTGGTGTCCAAGTAAGCCCAAAATCAGTTGAGACACTCATTTTCACCTGCTGCGCTTTGGCATCTGGTGTTGCCGGCTTAGGCAGCCGGAAGGGTATTGCGAATTGCCGCTGGGTGGTGCGAACAAGCTCTGGCAGCCTTGCTGACTTCCCTACTGTCGTTGCTGAAAAGGCTTCAGAAAAGCCAGCAATAAGGCAGAGAAAGAGGAATAGCAAGGCGTTTAAGCGAAATGTATTCATAGATTTCATGAATCTTTCTAAATCTCCGTACATTGACCTCACAATCGATATCGGCCATTTGTTTCCGAAAATCGTGCTTTTCCGATACAACAGACTCGGGTTAAGAGCTCAAACGCATAATGTGTTGTTCAACTTCGCGGCTCACGAAAACAGGGATATTGGAGCGAGCGACGAAAGAAGGGTGGCCTAAGGCAGTCTGAGGTGACGAAAAAATTTAGGCAGGACCATTTCTCTGTAAATTCGAGGCGAAAGACCACGATTTCTGATTCGAAGGCAGCTTTTCAAAGAAAGGTAGGTAACTTTGGTTCCGTTACTGATCAATTCGTTGATTCTTCTGGCTGTCGTCGCCTGTGGGATCGTTGTTATCGTTCTGATCCGTGAAAAACTTCGTGGAACTGG
>MDSW01132965.1_pt1 | contig 10157 bp, 7 predicted proteins | sample 811171 | NCBI WGS metagenome assembly MDSW01 (sample SAMN05326641, study PRJNA326480) | marine metagenome | isolation source: seawater | place: Atlantic Ocean: North West | collected 2012 | reverse complement strand
TCAGTTTGTCCACACTATTAATATGTGATAGTGCTTCCAATAGTCTTGTCTTTTTGTCCATTAATAACGAGATGGGATATTGTCACGCATGAACTGCATTGTTTTTGCTGTCATGAGTTTTTCACTTTCAATTGCATCACTTTCATCTGGGTTAGTATGATGTGTGACTTCTCTCAATGTCTTGAGATATTCTAATACATGCTTCCTGATCTCCATGAGTTCATCGAAACATCCTTGGTTGTGTGCACAACCTCTTAATTGATGGTCAGGTGCCAGAACTGACTCTGTGAATAGAGCGAGTGCTCTATCATATTTTACTTCTGGTGATTCCTTTCCTACTGAACCTTGATCTCTCATAGTCTTGATAGTAAGTTATATTATTTAAGCATCATCACCCGCTGTGACATCTTGAATGTCACAAACTGGAACTTCATGCTGACCACCAATTAAATACCATGGCATTTGTTTTCCATGATATTCTGGGTGTGCATTATATTCTGTTGTGTATTCTCTTTCTCCTAGATACTGCATTTGATCAGCAGGAATCGGATGATCCCTGAGTATTGCTTGCAGCTGCAAGTGTTGTAGCATCCAAGGGTCAGGTACGTTCATCTGTAAGTGATAACTATCCTTATTCTATCACAAGTTTTATGATTGTCAACCTGGTGGTGTAGGATCTACATTTACATATGGTATTGTACCGTTAGGTGCTATAACATATGCTGGTATCCTATGTGCTGAGTTAGGTAGGTTCTGTGGTTGTGGAAACCAATCGTAGCAATTATCTACTGCTAACTGTTGTGTTTTAAAAATATAAAATATATGTTTCAATGCAAATATCTCGTCTATTTCTGCTTCTGGTATAATCCATTGTGGATCACCATTACTATCTACACTCTTGTAATAATTATACATTGCAGTCTTCTCATCAGCAGTCATTGAGTGATATGCTGTGTTGTCAATCACTAAAACATATTTTTCTTCTAGTGCTGCCACACGTGCTGCCATATTACCTATGGTCTGTGGTTCACTTGAAATTAATGGCATTAACCTAATCCTCCATTATCAATAGCAGTTAATATAGCATCTAGTGTATCAGTCTCTGAGTATACTCTGTTCTGTGGTAATCCATCAATTGCTTCAGTTGTTATTGCCATCGCTAGGTATGTTGTAAGTCTCTTACTAAACTTACGGAATACTGAGTGACCTAAGACATAGAATTGTGAATCAGTTGCTAGATACTCACCTAGTGATGCATTTTCTACTAACATATCTGCATATTTTATTGGTGTGATTGGAAATTTTACCTGACCCGCTGGTATAGATGATTGTTCTGATGGTATATTTCTAAGTTTTGTTCTATATGCTGTCCATTGTGTCTTTTGATCTGCAGTAAGAGGTGCGTCTCCGACCTGTGTCCAATCACTGTCCATCAATAAGAAATTTCTGATTAGTCTAATCTTTGTCCAGTTTGTATATTCTTCTTTAGCAAACTTTGCTGCTAGTTGAGTTTCTAAGTCAGTATCATCTAATCCTCTATACTCGACAAATTTATCACTTAATTTAGTATATAAATCATCTACATCACTTTTCTCAAATGCTTCCAAGTCCATCTCATATGATACCCACTTATAAACACCAGTTTTTTGATTTCTCTGATACTTATTCTTATTCATTAAGGATATGCCATCATTATAACGAATGAAACTCTCTAATTTATCTCTATCTGAATCCCATAGTGGATATAATATAGGAACAATATCAGATGTCCAGAACGCATCACTAATGGTTTTAGTGACACCATTCTTTGCCATTGTTTTATTGATGGCATTTACGTATAACACTACATCGTGTGATGAATACTCGTTCATTGTTCTTTATATCGCTTTAATAAGGTACTTTACCTTATGGTATTTAGTTATTAAGGGTATATCAATTTCTGGAACTGCAGTCGATGATACTGTAATAGGTGTTGATGAACTCATTTCAAATGTTCCTTCACTTGTAATTAATCCAGACTCGACTACATTTACATTTCTATCAACATAGTCAATACCTGTAATTGTACTTCCATTTGATGGTGTAAACACTGACGTTGTTACTGGATCATAGAAGAATGTGACTGCACAAATACCATAATTATCTAGTTCATCATTTGCATTATCATCTTGATTGAGAATTCTTGATTGTCTAATTATTAGTTCAATGCTAGCTTTTTTCATGTCACCATTTTCTGGTATAATAAGAGGATATTCTGTCCACACTCCAGTACCACCGCCAGCACTTACAATAGAACCTAATAAATTTGTAGTTGATGATCCAGTTGCTCTCCAGAAACATAATAAATCTTCTTCTGGTAAATCACCACCATTAAAACCAGTACCATTAATTACAGAAAACTCTATCTTATTACAAATAGTCAAATCTAAAGGACCTAAAACATATTCTCTTGTTTGTGATCCTGAGAATGGTAGATATTTTGTAGAACGATTTCCATATGTTGGAGGTTCACCATTAGCAGATGTTATCATTGAGAATCCACCATTATTACCTTGACCATTACCTGGCACGACTGGTTTCAAATCATTAGTTTTAGTATCACCATTTGCACTAGATGATTTCCAAATATTACTTGTAAAAGCAGGACCGCCAGGTACACCACTTTGATCACACTCATAATAATCTCCTGCGGGTGAAGACTGTGTGCCTTCAACATCACCACCAGGTAATATTCCTCTGTATTCTACTACAACATTACCCGCATCTCCACCAGTCGAACCTGATCCACCACCAGCACCAGCACCCTGTAATCCTGCTGTTACGGCAGTGTTTATATTCGCTATCTCAAGTATTATTGTTGCTCCTTGTCCTCCACCACCACCAACGTTTGCATCAAATTCTAATTCATCTTGAACTCTTATCTCTACATACCCTGCACCACCAGGTTGTCCTGGTGCTCCACCATTATTTGCTACTGACCATGTTACTCCTGCTAATGCATCTGATCTATAAGCAGAATTACCACGCTGACCACCAGTACCACCACCATTACCATTGTGACCCTCACCAGCTGTTCCACCAAATCCACCTTCAGCAGGGTCACCAGTACCGCAGCCTCCGCCGCCGCCACCGCCTCCACCAGCAGTACAACCACCTTGAGTTCCATTTATTCCGTTAGCAGAAAAGTCTAGTGCAGAAGATTGTGCTGATAAGTTTACCTTAGCACCTTGATTATTTCCACCAGCATAACATCCATCATACCAAGTACCACCATTGAATCCACCACCTGATCCTCCACCAGCACCACCGCCACCAGCTCCAAAAACTGGAATAGCACCATCTACTATCACACCTGTGCAACCACCGCCACCTCCACCAGTAGCACCATTACCATATGCACCTAGTCCGCCATTTCCACCAGATGATGATCCAGTACCACCTTGTGATACCACATGTGTTTCATAACCAGGACCTTCAATATATCCATCTCTTTCATTTTTCCCTGCTTCTCCACCTTGTCCGATTATCCATGTTAATGAACTAGGACCAGGATTATCCCATGTAGCAGTAACTAACGCACCACCACCACCGAATCCACCAATAGCAGATCCATCACCAGGTTGCTCTGGTGTACTTGGTAGTACAGTTGACCCTAATTGACATCCAGAGTTTGCATTACCATTACCTCCTCCACCGCCACCTCCTGCGACTCTTGCAGTAACTATTCTATTAATAACATTTGCATTTCCAGGTGCTGTCCATGAATTACCACTCTGTTCCACAAATCCTGTATCACTAGTTGTGGTAAATGTTCCTGCAGATCCATTACCACCAACACCACCTTGTCCTTGACCATTACCAAGAGCACCTCCACCATATGCTGTGCCAGGACCTACTTGTCCACCTGAGTCACCTCCTACACCATTTGTGCTTCCAGAGATGTTCACTTGATCATTGTTTATTAAATCTCCTGGAATTAAAAATGTTCCTCCAGCACCTCCAGCACCTCCTTGAGCTCCAGATATACCAGGTTGTCCACCATATGCATAACATGTATATGATTGACCACCAATTTCAATTATACAAAATGCATATCCTCCAGCATCTCCAGATATATCAGATCCTCCACCACCACCGCCAGGTGCTTTTAATTGTATATCTATTCTTGTTACCTGTCCTGCTGACTCTGGCACTGCTGGCAATGTAAATGTTGTTGGTGTTGTTATATTTTCACTTTGGAATAGTGTTCCTTCACCTGGTGGTGTAAACACATCTACCTTACCACCAATAGTTGTATTATTGTCTATAGGATATAATCTAGGAGGAGGAGTTGTAGTCACATCTTGAAATGTTCCTGATGCCAATTTAACAACACCAACTTGTTGTGCATTGTTAACTGATGGTGTATCAAATGGTATATAAGCGAAACCAGTAGTAGTAAATTGTGCAGGGATTAACTGATATATTCCATTATATTCGTCTGGAAGACATCCTGATATCTGAATATAATCATCATTATCAAATCCATGTGCTTGTGCAGTAGTAACTAATGCATATCCATTTGCTGCGTCGTATGATATATTTGATATTACTATATTTGGACTACCAGTTATAGGATATTCACCTGGTGTGCTAGGAGGAGTTGATGCAATACCTCCACGTAATCCAATACCTTGTATACCATACATGTCATTAGCATTTTCGTTTCCTGCTGGTACGCTAGGTCCTTGTTCTGTTGCACCACCAGTATTTGTATATTTGATTATTACAGTTTGATTAGGAGTATCTTGTAATGCTACTGGAATATCAATTTCAAATTCTTTCCAGTTTGCATATAATGCATCATATAAGTCAAATGCATTTTGACCATCTGGAATACCATTGTTATCTTTGTACTCTTGATATGATGGTAAAATTTGTGTTACAGTTCCATCAGAAAATTCTACATATAATCCTTCACCATTATTATTTGGTCTTTCACCACCATTACTATCATTCCCTGCTATACAGAAGATATAAAACTTTGTGTAACCAGTAAAATCCATAGTATATGTTACACTTCTAAAACCAGGATTTGTTGTTAACCCTAAGTTACCAGCTGCCTTATATCCAAATGCAAGATACTGTGAACCTTGTGCTATACCTGGTTTCGTAAATCCTTCCCACTCTCCTCCACCAGGTCCGTGATCTTCTAATGCAGTGTTTAGATAAGAAGCAGTAGAGGATATTGTTGTATCACTAACGTCATAAAATACATCAGCTGGTTGATTAGGATCAATACCACCAATACCAGCAGTGTTACCAAAAGTAGCGATAGTAGGATCTGGTAATTGTTCACGTGTTAAACCATGTGAGTGTCCTAAAGCAAGACCACCGCCAGTAGCTGGTTGAAATGCTATGATATTTGCTCTTGTTTGTGCATAGTTTACAGCAAACTCATCAACAGGAACTCCACCTCTCTCATTGTCAACTCCCTCATCTGGTTGTGATGATAGAATATAATGTGCGTGTTCTACTGGTCTATTAAAGATGTGGTCATCTATAGGACCTACTCGAAAGTCTACTGAACCTGTGAGATATGTAAATACATCTGCCTGTATATTTGCATAGTTTGTTGTTCTCACACCACTAACATTAAAAAACGTACCACCATCAAGAATATCATTCTTTGATATGTACCATCTTCCACCAGTTTGTCCTACAGTATTAATCAATGCATTTTCTACTGTTGGTGTTCCTGCACCATCTACGTCACCCACACCAATAATAACTCTATCTCTTAAATCTGGTAAATTAAATTTTCCTATTTGATGTGGTGTATCATTAAATGCAAATGATTTATTAACCTGTAATGTGGGGTGTGTTCCTGTAGTAATATCTACATTAGTTTGTGGTAACTGTGCTGGATCTACACTTTCTGGAAATACTATTTCATATGCAAACTCACCAACAGGTTGGTTAAGTATAGCAACTTGTTCAGTTGGAGCTTTGGTGAGAAGAATTGTTGTGTAATCAAATACATTAGATGGTAAACTTCCTAAACCAGGACCTGGTGGTGAATCACTAGTATCATCTTTAAGAAGAAGATTACATCCATATGGATATGGTAGTTTACTGGTAGAATTTACAGATGGATCCGCTAAAAAATTGAAAAACAACTTATTGTTTATCCAGTATATTCTTCTTAATCCACCTGGTTCAGTGTGAGTGGTTACTGTTTTAGCAGTGTTTCCACCATAGGTGTTTCTAATAACTTTATATAACTGTGGATAATCTCTTATGTTTAACTCTCTACCATCACAATACAAATAACCTTTATATGAGTATTCTTCTATTTCTCCTCCGTTACCAGCACCACCATTGCTAGAAGATAATACACCAGAAAAAGAATCTACTGCTACTGGAAATACTGATCCGATAGTAGCATAATTATTCTCATGCTCTTGCTTGTATGCGTTAAATTTATTTCTATATGATACAGTCATTAGAACTTAATTAGAAACTCTTGAACAATATAAGGTTGAATAAATTGATCAGCTTTGTTTTGCTCATTAACGTTTATGTTAATAGTAGATGTCAAATTACCAGCAGGAATGAATGTTGGTAAAGTATTCACTTTATATGTATGTGGTTGTGCCTCAAAGTTAACAAAGTGTTTGTGTGTACCATCATTACCAAATGCTCTCACCTCGTTAGTTACATTAGATATTGCAGAATAACCAGGTTGGTCAGTATCCTTATTAACATCAAATGGTACATTAGGGTCATCGTAGTTTTGTGGTATTGTGATTTCACCAGTTTTAGCACCAGCTGGCATACCTCCACAAACAAAACCGCCTAACGAACCACTTGGAATACATTTTGAATATACTGTTCCAGTGTAAGTAACATTACCACATGTGTTTGTCTGTGTTGGAGCCATTCCCTCACCTGTATCACAACCAAATGTCTGACCAGACCATATTGGATATTCACATGATCCACCATATTGTGTGACTAATCCAGCAACATATGTTGATGCACTTGTTATAATAGGACTTGTTGGAGAAAGATCAGGAGATAAACAATAGTTACTAGGAGGGATATAATAATTACAACCTTGTAAACATCCGCCGTAAATATATCTTGTACAAGTACCACTAACAAATATCAAACTAAATGTAGATTGTCCGTCAGGAATTGATGTTCCTGCTAATCTAATTCTAGTTGCTCCCATATGGCATAAATCTTGTTTTGTGTTATAGTACCAAGGCACAATACATAATGTGCTTTTTCTTGAGTAAAAGTTTCTACCAACAGATGCAAATTCATTGTTTATACTTGACTTGACTCTTGTTCTAGTACCATCATGGAAGTGTGCATGTGGTAAAAATGCGTTAGGCAATACATCTATCTCTTCTGTATAGTTACCACTAATTCTAGTAAAACCAGGTTGACCTGTAATTTCTATTACTTGTGATGGTAAAAAGAAACTACCTTGATATAATATTTCGTACTGTTCTCCAATATTACTCTGAACTTCTAATCCAACACCAGATTTTGTAATGTCTTGTTCATTATCATCTAAAAGTCTTAAATCAACTTCAAGACCCAAGTTTGATCCAGCAGATGCTCTTAATTTTTTAGATCCAAAATCTGGGAGTTGAAATTGATTATCTAATAATGTTACGTTTGATTTTCTATATCTTGATTGTGATCCTACTCCTAATATAGTTGCTAATTCTGGAAAAATATCTGCTGCATAAATGCTGCCATCACACCTTAGATAACCCGCTGGTAATAAATCTTTTGTGCTGGTATTTTCTGGATCATTACTAGTCAATTCTTTAGACCAATGAATAATAGTTCCAGTAGTAGTTCCTATCTTAGACTTTTCTCTATTGTAGAATACTGCCATTTAAAATGCCCTCATTATGACAAGTGTAGTGAGTGATGGAGTATTAGGATTAACCTGTACACTTAAAGCTTTGTCAACGCTAACAGGTGCTATGGTTCCTGTTGTCATATTATTTATGAGAATAGTGCTAGGTAGTCTCATTTGTCCAGTAGTCATTGTCAAATCTATTGTGAAATGATTATGTGATGCAAGTGAGTTAGATGTCCATGCATCTGCATTATGATTTAAAGTTGTAGGATAAGGTCCTTGTCTTCTTGCAGCACTAACATTTCCTGTAGAATAGTAATTTCTAAATCCATTGTAACTTCCTTCTGGAGGAAATGGTGCAGACACAGCAGGAACATCTTGATTGGGTATACATGAGTAATCATCTTGATACTCATTAATAATATTATTATATTGTGGAACATTTCTTGGTGAAGAAGCTGATCTTGCTTGTGGTATAACTTGTGATGCTACTGTAAAGTCATTGAATCCATCACAAGTAACTAGACTGTCCGCCACATCATCATACCATGTTAACTGCATGTCACCAGGATCGAATAAATCTACTGTTTCTTCTGGAGGAATAGGATCAGGAGTTGTAGTTGTCCAATCTCCTTGTTGAGTGTCAAAATTACCTGGTATGAATACCTCAGGAAATGTTCCAGCAAGAGAAGTTGATGGGTAACTACCTGTTACACCACCAGAAACTGGTCTTGGATGTGTGTGTGCTGGTGTATGGTCAACACCTAATTTTCTTGGTATAGTTCTATATGTATCAAAAAAAGCAGGCTCACTGAGTTCGATACCAGTTATCTTCCCTGCTAAATCATCTACCCCAGTAACTGCAAAGTTAACATCAATAAATGATGTAATTAAACTTAGTGGAGTTGCATCATTACCAAATTCTGTAATATACTGTCCTATTATTGGGATGGTAGATGGATCTATTCTTGATGACTCAAGATCTTGTAACTGACAGTTGTTCAAATTTGGTAGTAAAAATATATCATCGTCATCATAATTTGGATATGGATTTAGAATACCAACTGGAGGTCCTTGTGGTTCTTGATAAGGACCATAAGTATTACCAAGCAATTGTGCTAGTAATGGATAATCAATAGCTCTCAATGCTTGTCCTCTACAAACAACATATCCATTTGGAATAGCATCATCTAAAACAGCAGATGAACTTGACGATCCAGTCCAAGGTATTATAGTTCCAATAGGAACTGCCTTGGCAGACTTGATTCTATTGTAGTTTGCCATTAATTAGACCTCCGTTAACCACCAACCTTGTACTGAAGTTGGAATACCTACTTGACCATTATTATCAGTAGCACCTAGATATACAAGAGCAAATGCAGCATTTGGTGTCTGTACAACTAATTCACCTGATGGATATGGAGTTATCCTACCACCCAATAATGTTCCTGTGCTGTCTCCTTGTATCTTAGTTCCAGATGTTTCTGGAGTTCTTAATACAAGTGATGTATTGTAACTTAAATTACCACCTACATCAGTGATTCTTATAACATCACCAGTTTGTGGTGCTGATGGCATTGTCAATACTAAAGTACTAGATGCTGTAGTATTTACCATATACACGATATTTGGTTTTAATATCAAGTCTGCCTCTGTTGATGCAGATGAAATGTATCTTGTATGTTTTGCACCAGATGATGTGATGTAGTTTTGATAACCAAATCCATCTATTGAACTATCCTGCTTGATTGAGAATTCTTCTGTTCCAGAAGGTCCTAAATTCTGTACAGAGAACTGTTTGAATGATGATGATGGTGTTGTGGAAGCAACGCCTTCTATAGTTAATGATTTCTCAGCAGTTACATTTCCAGAGTTATCAACAGAGAATGATGGAGTATTTGTATCTGGGTTAAAGACAACGTTTTCTGGATCTCCACCTTTGAATAGATAGAAGTCACCTCTTGCGACTACACCAGCATCCCATCTGAATAAACCTTGGTGATCAGCGTGACCATCATCATTGATGAATGTGAATAGTGGAGTCTGATTGACTGAATCCATTATCTGGAAAGTTCCACCAATCATCTTAAGGTTACCACTAACTGTGAGATCACCTCTTCTATATGGAATACTACCGAGAGTTATTTGCTCGTTCATGGATGGTGTATGAACGATTCCTTCTACTCTACCAGCAACCTTGACAAACATTTGTGCTTGGTCTTGATCATTAGCAAGAGCTATCCATCCTAAGTAGTCTAGTTTCTGTTGTACAACATATCCTCTATCAATAATC
>MDSW01112613.1_pt1 | contig 10157 bp, 9 predicted proteins | sample 811171 | NCBI WGS metagenome assembly MDSW01 (sample SAMN05326641, study PRJNA326480) | marine metagenome | isolation source: seawater | place: Atlantic Ocean: North West | collected 2012 | reverse complement strand
ATCAAACCAGAAAGATTTTATCTGTATTTAACAACTAATGGATATTATTTAGATGAATCAATGGCAAAAAAATTAGCTGAATATAAAGTAAGTAGAGTTTCAGTGAGTATTGATAGTATGGACGAAAAAATCCATGACGAGATAAGAGGAAGAAAAGAATCTTGGAAGAGAGCGATAGCAGCACTTGAACATGTAAGAAATGCAGGAATGGATCCGTACTTGAATATTACTGTTGGTCATTATAATGCAAACACTGAGCACTTTAGGCAATTATTAGATTATTCAAAAAATAAAAGATATAAAACACTTCTTAACGTGGCAGTCCCATCTGGTATGTGGCAGAATGCTGAAAATATTATTTGCGATGATAAAGATAGAGAATATCTTAGAAAAATTAGAAAAGAGTACAAGAATTTAGTTAGAAATGTATGGAATCCTTTCGATAAAAATCATGAAAAAATATTAGGTTGCACAACAGTTAATAGACTCTATGTAACTCCTATAGGAGATGTTTTGGTATGTCCATATGTGCATATCAAAATTGGAAATATATTTAAACAATCATTAAAGGAAATTGTCGATTATGGTTTTAGTATAAAATACTTTAGAAACCATAGCGACCTATGTCTAGCTGGTGAAGATAAGGAATTTATCAAAAATTTTATGACCAAAAGTGGTCAAACAATATTTAAACCTGCAGAAGCTAAGGACATATTCTCGAAAGAAGATTTTGTTAGTTAAATGCTGTTAAAGAACAAAACAGCAGTTATTACTGGTTGTAACCGTGGCATTGGAAAAGAAATTCTAAAGGTTTTTTCTCTAAATGGAGCTAATATTTTTGCATGTTCAAGAAAAATTAATAGTGATTTTGAAAATTTAGTCAATAATCTTACAAAAAAATATAATAATAAAATTTATCCTATTCAACTTGATTTAGACAAACAAGAAGATATCAAAGAAGCATCAAAAAAAATAATCTCAACTGATTTACCAATAGATATTTTAGTAAATAATGCCGGATCAATTACAACATCATTATTTCAAATGACACCAGAAAAAAAATTAAAAGAAATATTCCAAACAAATTTTTTTTCACACTCTATGCTCACGCAATATATTTTAAAGTCTATGATGAAAAATAAAAGAGGAAGTATATTGTATATTTCTTCTAGCTCTGCCTTGGATGGCAATATCGGAAGAAGTGCTTATGCTGCAGCTAAATCTGCAATTATTGCCCAATCAAAAGTACTTTCGAGAGAATTAGGAAAATTTAATATTAGAGTAAATGTACTTGCTCCAGGATTAACAGATACTGAAATGATGAAAAAAAATACTCCTGATAAAGACTTGCAAGAGATTATTGCAATAACCTCTTTAAAAAGAGTTGGAAATCCAGAAGAAATTGCAAATGCTGCTCTAATTATATCTTCCGATTACTCAAGTTATATTACAGGCCAAGTATTAAGAGTTGATGGTGGGATGTAATGGGGGAAAATATCAATAAGGAAATAGATAAAATTAAAAATTTTTCATTTCAAGTAAGGAAAAATATTTTAGAAATGGCAGTAGCCGCAGGATCTAGTAGCGCTCATTTTGGTGGAGCTCTGTCAATTGCAGAAATTATTTCAACATTGTTTGGTAGCTTTATGTCAATTGACCCAAAAAATCCAAAATGGGAGGATAGAGATAGATTTATTTTAAGTAAAGGTCATGCTTGCTTGGCCTATTATGCAGCATTATGTGAGGTAGGCTATATTTCTAAAAAAGAATTAGAAACATTTGAAAAAAATGATTCAAATCTTTTAGGTCATCCAGTTATCAACAGAGATTTAGGAATTGAATTTTCCAACGGATCTCTTGGAATGGGCCTTTCATTAGGAATTGGTGTTGCTTTAGCATCAAAATTAAAAAAAAAAAATTTTAGAGTATTTGTAATAATTGGGGATGGGGAATGTAATGAAGGATCTGTGTGGGAAGCTGCCATGGCAGCACCTAACTATCAGCTAGATAATTTATACGCAATCATTGACAACAATAATTTTCAACAAACTGGATCAAATGAAAAAATTATGAACTTAAAAAATTTAAGAGATAAATGGAAAAGTTTTGGTTGGAATACTACTGAATTAGATGGACATGATGTATCTAAACTATATAATTTTTTTAAAGATAGTAATGATATAAAAAAACCAAAAGCAATTATTGCTAAAACAATTAAGGGGAAAGGATTTTCTTTCTCAGAAAATAATAATGATTGGCACCATTCTGTGCTAAGCAAATCATTCTATGAAAAAGCTCTAGAGGAATTAAAGAAAAATGGAAATTAGTGAAAAAAATATCAAAGTTTGGTCAACTATAGGATCTAGGGCAACATTTGGACTTGTTGCATTAGAATTAGTTAAAAAAATTGAAAACTTAATAATACTAACAAGCGATGTTTCAACTTCAGCAGGCCTAGACAGATATAGAAAAACATATCCTGATAAATATATAGATACAGGAATAGCCGAACAAAATCTTATTGGCATTGCAGCTGGTTTGGCGAGTGAAAATTATAATGTAATAACTACTACTTTTGCTCCCTTCCAAACAATGAGATGTTGTGAACAAATTAAAGTTAATCTTGGATATATGAAACAAAAAGTATGCATGGTTGGATTAGCGAGCGGATTAGCACTTGGTACATTAGGATTTACCCATTCTTGTATTGAGGATATAGGGGTTTTAAGATCAATTCCAGGATTGACAATAATTTCTCCAGCAGACTCGTTAGAAACAGTAAAAGCTTTAGAAACTGCTATCGAATTGAACGGTCCCTCTTATATTAGATTATCAGGAGTAAATAATAACCCAATAGTTTATAATAAAGATTATAAATTTAAAATTGGAAAATCAGTAAAATTAACTCAAGGAAATGATATAACAATTTTTTGTACAGGGACTATGGTTTATCAATGTTTAGAAGTAGAAAAAAAACTTAAACTTAAAAATATTTCCTGTAATGTAATAAATGTACATACTATCAAGCCAATAGACATTGACTCCATAAAAGAAGCATGCAAATCCAAACTTATTGTTTCTGTTGAAGAACACAATATTATTGGTGGTTTAGGAAGTGCTATTGCAGAAAATTTAACTAAAATAAAAGATTCTCCAAGATTAGTTATTTTAGGAGTCAAAGATACTTATTCTAAAGGGGGAGAATATAAATTTCTTTTAAATAAGCATAGACTGGTGTCTGAAAAAATTGTAGAAGATATTCTTTTTAATTATACTTAATCACCATGAGTAATAGCCAAAAATATAAGGAAACTTTTATAAAATCATTATCAATTGATGAAAAAAAATTTAATGAAAATATCAAGTATAATGAAATTGATGAGTGGGATTCTATAGGTCATATGACTTTAATGTCTGCTTTAGAAGAAGAATTTAAAATAACATTAGAAACTGATGATATAGTGGATTTTAGTTCATTTAAAAAAGGTATTGAAATATTGAAAAAATACAAAATAATTTTTTAATAAAATCTTTCTGTATTAGCAATTTAAAAGTATTAATTAAAAATTATGTGTGGTTTTGTCTCAGTAATAAATAGTAATTTAAACAAAAATTTCTTATTCAAAAAATTTCAACAAATTAGAGGAATTAACAAACACCGTGGTCCTGATGATATTAAAATTTTATCTAAAGATAATTACACAGTTCTTTTTAGAAGATTAAAAATTATAGATCTATCAAATAAGGCAAATCAACCATTTTCTATCTTAAATGGAAAAATTTCATTAGCATTTAATGGCGAAATTTATAATTATCTAGAATTAAAAAAAGATTTAAAAGATTTAGGATATAAATTTAAAACTAATTCAGATACAGAAGTTTTAATTAAAAGCTACCTTCATTGGAATTTAAATTTTATTGAAAAAATTAGAGGAATGTTTTCAATAATTATATTTGATGATATAAAAAAAAAGATTTTTTTTTTTAGGGATCATATAGGTCAAAAACCTATATATTATTCAAGATTTAATGAGGGTTTTATAATATCTTCCGAAATAAAGGATATTTTACATTTAAAAAAAAGTTTTATAGAAAATGAAAAAACAGTTACAAAGTATTTAGTAAGAGGCTGGTGCGATGATGACACAAGTACATTTTTTAAGAATATATATTCTCTACCAGCTGGTAATTTCGGTATTATAGAAAAAAAATCCATTAAAATCATTAAATATTGGAAATTAAATATTTCCAAAAATAAAAAACTTCTTCCAGATGAGTTTGCTGAAAATTTTAAAAATAACCTAAATTTACATTTAAGATCAGATGTTCCATTAGCTTTTACTTTATCAGGTGGATTAGACAGTTCATCTTTACTCAAAAATGCTATGGATCAAAAATCTATTAACTATAAGGCATTTAGTATTAAATCTAGTTTTAAAGAAGAAGATGATGAAAAAAAATATATAAATAATTTTGTAAAATGTTTTAATGTTAATCATAATTATTTAAGTATACATAAAAATTTCAATAACAATGTATTAGAAGAGTTATTAAGTTTTCATGATGAGCCAATAAATTCAGTATCTTGTATAAATCAATTTTTGCTTAGAAAACAAATAAAGAAAGAAGGTTTTAAAGCAATTATAGTTGGTGAGGGTGGAGACGAAGTATTGGGTGGTTACAATAGAATGTTTATTCCATATTTATATAATATATATATAAAGCAAAATAAAAAAATCCCTATAGATGTAAAAAAAAATATTTCTTTATCTTTAGGTAAAAGTTTTAATCAAATTCTAAAATCTATTAAAAATTATTATTTAAATTTAAAAAAAAATGATCATGACATCGAAGATCTAAGTGTATTTGATTTCTTAAAATTAAGTGAGAAAGAATTAGCAAATAATTTGAAGTTTTATAATACTTCTAAACCAGAGCAAAAAAATTATTTTAAAAGCTTTTTATCTTCACATTTGTTAAAAAGAGATTTGCCACACACTTTAAGAATGGAAGACAGAAATTCAATGAGCCAAAGTATTGAAAATAGATCTCCATTCGTGGATTATAAATTTATTGAGTATATTTTTTCATTAAATGAAAATTATTTTATGAAAAACGGTTTGTCAAAATTCATGCTGAGAAATTTTATGAAAAACAAATTACCTGAAAGTTATTTTCGAAAAAAGAAAATTGGTAGACCTGGAAATGCGAAAATATTAATTTTTAAACATTATTTTGAAAAATTTTGTGATTATTTAGATACGAATAAATATCACTGCACTTATTTTGATTCAAAGTTAATATTAAAAAATATTACTATGGAAAAAAAAGCAAATAGATTTAGAAGAGATAATAGATTTTATTTTAGGGTATTAAATTATCTTATTTGGAAAAAAAACATTCAAAAAAACTATCTTTTCTGAGCTATATAATCGTAATATTTGAGTTTATATTTTATAGTTTCAAAAGTTTCATTTTTTCCATAATCAATTGATTTTTTGAATTGTTTTCGAATTTTATTTCCTACGAATCTTCCAAAACAAAAATATCCTCCCTTTCTCGTTGGTCCACATATTGGATATTTTGTGGTCAAAAAAGGTTTCCATCCATGCTTCATCATAATTAATTCCAATGTATTTCCAAAAAAATATCTATGATGACTTTGATTAAAGAAATCTTTAATTTTACCTTGAGGGTCACCTCTAGACTCTAGTACAAGCAAACCATTTTTTTTCATACCTTCTGCACAAATTTTTAAAACTTTATTTGGATCATAACAATGTTCTAAGGATCCCATTATTATAATAAGATCATAAGTATTTTTTTTTAATCTCATATTTTCTGCTTGCAAAAATTCAACTGGTAATCCATATTTTTTTTTTCCATATTCAACAAAACTTTTAACTGGGTCATTTGCTAAACAATCCCACCCTTTTTTTAAAAAGGGCAATAGAAATAAACCAACTGAAGATCCCACATCCAACATTCTTCCTTTTTTAGGTAGAAAAGGATTTAAAAAATTATACAATTTTTGACCTCTACTTTTCATATCTTTTAGATATTTTTTTTCTGGTTTTAACCCACTCAAAGTAATTTCTCTGTATTTATTTTGGTAATATTCTAAATAAAATTTTTTGCTAAAACGTGGGTTTTGAAATACAAAACCGCATTTAAGACAACAATGAACAGGCAGAACTCCAAATTTTTGATTATTCCAAGAAATTTTTTTTTGTAATATTTTTGTATTTTTAGAATTACAAATCTCACAATTCTTAATTACAGGTTTATATTTTTTTTTTATTTTTAGATATTTTAGATATTTTTTAATTTCTGAATTATTCATTGAATAAATTTTATTTTATACACAGATATCCTTTAAAATTCATCCACTGAAAAATATTAATATAATCTACAAAACCTGCTCTTTTTATCAAACCAGTATTCCCAAAATCTGAAAAAGGTTCTAAAATTCCTTTTAAACTTCTTGATTTTGATATTATTTCATTTGGAGAAAAACCATTTTTTAATTTGAAATCATTATAAATTAAAGAATATATATCTTGAAATCTTGCATCTGAAGCTCTTATTTTTTCAAACATTATAAATGCTCCACCCCAATTAAGAGATTTATAAATTCTGTTTATAATTGTTTGCCTAAATTTAGGTTTAATGAATTGCATGGTATAATAGGAAATTATTAGATCATTTTTTTTCAAGTCAAATTTTTTAATATCTTTATGAAAATATTTAACTGAGGATTTTTTATTTTCTTTTTTTGCTTGCAAAATCATTTTTTTAACCGAATCTACACCAATAAATTTTATTTTTTTGTTTTTATGTCTATGCTTTACTTTATTTAATAAAGTTCCAGTCGAACAACCCAAATCATAACAAGTTGAATTATCTTTTAAAAAAAAATCACTTAATTCACATATTAAATTATGACCCTCTTGATAAAAAGGAACAGATTTAGAAATATGTTTGGTAAAAGTTTTAGGAACTTTTTTATCAAAACTCCAAGATGCATTCTTAGCGTATATTTTATCACCTGTAAGATTTCTTATTTTTTTTATCATCAGTAATATTTATCTCTATTAATTATTTCTTTACTGTTCAATTATTGAACGTTATACATAATCAATTAATTATATGATTTCAAGAAAAAATAGAATATAGATTGAAATTTGATGAATTATCATTTAGCTCATTTAAAAATTGGAAGAAGAATAATAAGTCCAAATCATGAACCTTTAGTAATTCCTGAGATTGGGATTAACCACGGTGGCTCTCTTCAAGTTGCATTTAAAATTGTAGATGCTGCAAAAAGAGCTGGCGCTGAAATAATTAAACATCAAACTCATATACCAGCAGATGAAATGTCTAATGAGGCAAAATTTATAAAACCCGGCAATTCAAATAAAAATATATATGAAATTATTTCAAATGCATGTTTAAACGAAGAAGAAGAATTTAAATTATTTAATTATGTAAAAAAAAAGAAAATGATTTATTTAAGCACTCCATTTAGTAGAGCGGCTGTAGATAGACTTGTGAAATTTGGAGTAAGTGCCTTTAAGATCGGATCTGGTGAAATGAATAATTTTCCTCTCTTGGATTATGTATGTAAATTTAGAAAACCTTTAATTATTAGTACTGGAATGCAGTCTATTTTAGGCGTAAAAAAAACTGTAAAATTTTTGTCTAAAAAAACAAATAAGTTTTCATTAATGCACACTACAAACTTATATCCTACCCCAAATAATTTGGTTAGACTAAATAGCATTACTGAACTTAAGAAAGCTTTTCCAAATAAGATCATAGGGCTATCAGATCATACTGAGTCAAATATATCTTCTCTAGGAGCTATAGCATTGGGGGCTTGTATTATAGAAAAACATTTTGTTGATACAAAAAAAAGAAAAGGACCAGATATTAGTTCTTCAATAGATGAAAAAGAACTCAAACAACTTATAAAAGATTGTAAAACTATTTTTGTACAAAAAAATGGATCCAAAACTTATTTAAAGCAAGAACAAGTCACAAGAAATTTTGCATTTGCATCTGTTGTTTCTATAAGCGAGATACATAAGGGAGATAAATTGACTAAAAAAAATATATGGGTAAAAAGACCTGGCACAGGAGATTTTAAAGCTATAAATTTTAGAAATTTATTAGGAAAGAAAGCAAATAAAAAGATTAAAAAAAATTTTCAAATAAAAAAAAATGATATCAAATAAAAAAAAGATAATTTTTGTTACTGCTACAAGGGCAGAATTTGGGAAATTAAAATCATTAATAAAAACTTTAAAAAATAGAAAAGAATTTAAAATTTATATTGTAGTTACAGGAATGCACATGATTAAAAGATTTGGATATACTTATTCTGAAGTTACCAAAGTAATAAGAACTAAAATAATAAAATTTAAAAATCAATCACTAGGAGATAGATTGGAAATAATTTTAACCAAAACATCTGAAAAATTTTCTAAAATTGTTACAAAAATTAATCCTGATCTAATAGTGATTCATGGCGATAGAGTTGAAGCATTAGCATGTGCTGTTGTTGGATCTTTAAATCACATATTAACTGCACACATTGAAGGTGGAGAAGTTTCAGGAACAATTGATGATACTATTAGACATGCAGTAACAAAGTTAAGTCATGTACATTTTGTTGGATCAAATATTGCAAAAAAAAGAGTGGAAAAAATGGGTGAAATAAAGAATCATATATTTAATGTTGGATCACCCGATGTAGATATTATTTTGAACAAAAAACTACCATCATATTTGTCAGTAAAAAAAAGATATTCCATAGAATTTGACAATTTTTCAATTTTATTATGGCATCCAGTTACTTCTCAAGTAAAAAACTTAAGAGATGATACAAATAAATTGATCAATTTTTTAAAAAAATTAAATCAAAATTTTGTAGTTATTTATCCAAATAATGACCCTGGGAGCAAGATTATATTAGATTGTTACTCAAAAATTAAAAATGAAAAATTTAAAATTGTAAAAAACCTGAGATTTGAATACTTTTTAACTCTTCTTAAAACAGCCAAATATATTATTGGTAACTCTTCATCCGCAATTTATGAGGCTCCAGTTTTGAGAACACCAGGAATTGATATAGGTGAAAGACAAAATAAAAGAATTAGAAGCAAAATAGTTAAGCATTTTAGTATTGATGAATTGAATGCTGATAAAATTCAAAGATTTTTAAATACTTATAAACCTATCAAAAAGAAGTTCTATGGCACAGGAAATAGTAGTCAAAAAATATTGAAAATTTTACAAAAAAATAACTTTTGGAAGATTCCAACGCAAAAATTTTTTTCAGATATTGATTTAAGTTAGAAAAAATGGTCAAAAAAAAAAAATTAAAAGCAATTCTTAATTCTGCGAATAAATTAATTCCAGGCATATCACAATTGCTTGGTAAAAGACCTGAAATGTATCTTAGAGATAATTCTTGGCCAACCTATTACAAGAAGGCCAAAGGTATAAATATTTGGGGGATAGATAATAAAAAATATTATGATTTTAGTATGATGAGTGCAGGAACGTGTGTGTTAGGTTATGCGGATGATGATGTCAATAAAACTGCTTTCGAAGTATTAAAATCAGGATCGATTTCTACTTTAAATCCTCCTGAAGATGTTGAATTGGCAGAGTTATTAATTAAAGATAATCCATGGGCAGGAGGTGTTAAGTTTGCAAGAACTGGTGGAGAAAGCATGTCGGTGGCTGTTAGATTGGCAAGGGCTTATACAGGTAAAGAAAAAATACTTTTTTGTGGGTACCACGGGTGGCACGATTGGTATTTGTCTACAAATCTTAATTCGTCTAAAAATTTAGATTTTCATTTACTACCCGGATTAAATCCTTTGGGTGTACCAAGTGGTTTAAAAAATACTTTGATACCTTTTAAATTTAACGATTGGCAAGATTTAGAAAAAAAAATAAAAAAGCAAGCAAAATATTGTGCAGCAATAGTAATGGAACCTTGTAGAGAAAGTTTGTTGGATAAAGAATATATAGGTGAAATTAAAAAAATTTCTGCTAAAAATAATTGCCTTTTGATTTTCGATGAAATTACATCTGGTTTTCGTTTAAACTCAGGAGGAGCACACAAATTGCTAAATACTTTTCCT
>MDSW01025840.1_pt1 | contig 10157 bp, 8 predicted proteins | sample 811171 | NCBI WGS metagenome assembly MDSW01 (sample SAMN05326641, study PRJNA326480) | marine metagenome | isolation source: seawater | place: Atlantic Ocean: North West | collected 2012 | reverse complement strand
CATATCGTAGAATATGAGCGGGACCTAAGTGTCCACCCTTGCATTGGAAGATTCCATCAAGAACGGATTTCTACAAGGGATGGAACTGCAGAGCCAATTCTATCAGTATTGTATCTATATGTCCAAACAGACGAACATGGATTCCCGGTGATAATGACAAGTCATTACACACCTGCAAGTCAACTACACGAACATTCTGCTGACTTATTCCTATACCCGAGGCTTGAGGCGCAGGCCATTCACCTTTTTGCCCACGCCGAAGGCGCAAACGATAGAGTAAACGATTCACGGGCATATCTCGAAGGTACTGATGGGAGATTAGCTGATCTTGGAAAATGGTCAGACGGGACTACTGTCAAGCCGATTTTATTACGAGATGACGCATTGAATGAAGGGCTCCCAGATGGATTAGATTGCATCCAATACCGGGCACCACATAATGAATGAAGCACGGAAAAAATCCCAGTTTCTACGGGGCAGTTTCATTATCCTCATCCATCACTGACCACCATGGTACCCCCCGGGCCTCCACGTGGACCCCCCAAGAAGCCTCCAAAGGGGCCACCTATGCCTGAGGATAAACCCGATTTAGATCAGCAAAATTCAGGCGATACAAAGATTTCAGGACCCCCGATTAGCAAGCCATCGGGGCCACCAAAAGGACCACCTCGTGGCCCTCCATCATCTGGCCCCCCATCATCCGGCCCACCTTCCTCTTCACCCCAATCACCTCCAACTAAGGGCCCACCAAGTGGACCTCCTGCTCGTGGACCTCCCTCCAGCGGACCTCCTAAGATGGCTCCACCGACAAGCGCTTTTGAGAAAAAGGAAGCTGAATCAGAGGTCGAAGACCAAGAGGAAAATCCTGAAGCAGAGCCGGAAGAAGAGGAGGAAGACACTTCTGAAGTAGAACCAGAAGAAGAGGAGGAAGAAGCTCTAGTAGTGGATTCTGAAGAAGAGGACTCTGACGATGATGATGCCGATTCTGAGGAAGTAGTATCCGGCGGCCCAATGATCATCGATAGATTCGGAACCGATGAACGCAAACCGATGGAGATTACTGTAGAGGCACTGGATGCACTACCGAATCGAGTCCCGCTTTCTGAAGCCGAACCAGATGAAGCCCCCCCTGCAGTAATTACTCAACCTCGCGAAGTTCTAGCTCCTGCTGGCTCCGTGTATGACGATTTACCAAAAACTGAACGAAGCGGGCACATAATCCCATATGCCCTATGGCCACGGACTGCCGTCAGGTCTTCAGCATCTAACCACCACCTTCTACTCGACATGATGGATGATCTCCTTACACTCTTGGAAAGTAATGAAGAGACATTTCCTAGTTTTGATTTAGATGGTCAGACATTACTAATCGAAGATTACCTCCGCTCAAGACCCGAAAATCGAGGCAGAATCATATCTTTAATCGACTCAGGGCGCCTAAACATTGGACCATGGTATAATCCTCCTGCTCAGTTCCTATGTGGCAGTGAATCGCTCATTCGCAACCTGATGCGTGGCCAAAGTGACATCAAGACCCTAGGCGGTAAGATTGGTTCAACACCAATGCCTCGATCTTCTTCTCACATCAGTCAATTGCCTGCACTCCTTAGTGGGGTCGGATCTGACGAGGTCATTTTCTCAGGAGGTGCTGGCCCTTGGATTCAAGACGCTCGCGGGGTGTTCAAGTGGACGTCACCTGGAAACCACGCCTCTGTGCTCGCAATCAAACAGATACCGAATGGACGCCCTCTGGCCGGCTGGGGATTTGAGAAACGAATGACTGATTCGAAGGATAGTTCCGAAATAGACCTCCATTCTGGGACAAAACGGATCGAAGACATCTGCAATATGCACCTTGAGAAATATGGCTGGCTTCCTCCTATGATGGGTTTTGGTAATTCAACTCGACATGGGATGGCTCAAACGAGTTTGCCTCGCCTGATTGCTGAATCAAACAACGCGATGAAGGGAGATGTTCACTTTGAGCACTCCTCGTTCACAGGATTCGGAAAGGAAATCCGCAAGTGGGTTGGACGAAAGACACTGTATACGTACGATGGAGAGATGCGACATGGATGGGATCATGCATTGCACAGTGGGGCTATTTCTGCTCGAATGTATCTCAAACGAATGAATGATCACACAGTCCGACTTCTGACACATGGACTTGAACCACTCTGTGCCATGAGTTGGTTCCATGGAGGACGTAATCGAAATGACCGACTCAGGAGCGCGTGGGATATTGTCCTAAGGAACCATGGTTCAAATGAGCTCGGTGGGCTAGGCCCAGATTCCGTACACATGGACATGGAAGATGACTTCCGACATGCTCAGGAAACTATTGAGATGGTTATGGAAGATGTACGAATAGAACTTGCAGATTCAATGAATCTCCATCATATCGATCGGGATGCTGTGCCTCTGCTAATCAACAACCCGTTAGGAGTTGAATGGTCAGGAATTCTCCCTGTAGATCTAGCTGTTCCAGCCTACAGAAGTTGGCTAGATAGCGGAAACCCCGTGCACCTAGAGTTTTCCAAGGCACCTAGAGGTGCCGAACTAATCAGTGATATTGTACAAGTTGCACCGGAACCAGACACACATCTCCATCGTGACCATCACGTTGACCTTGAATTACCTCGAATTCGTGGCCGCGTCCAAGTACACAAAATCCCTCCAGGAATCCATGTCCTACATGCAATCCCTGGACATGCTAGCCCATCGACACTACCTGATGCACCTGTCTCTACAGAAGTTGACACGGGTCAACTCCGAGCAATGGAAAACGGCCACCTCCGCATCGAATTCCTACCCGATGGACGCTTTGATCTCATCGATTTAGCAACTGAACGACGCTTTCCCGGAATTGGTCGATTGGAAGATGTTGAGGACGCAGGTGATGCTCATGACCACAGTGCTGGCGGTCACCCCGGACCTCAGGAAACTCCGATGAGCCTCCGTGTTCAGCCCTTAGATCGTCGTCTTCACGATAGTGATATTACAAGAATTCAAACCACCACCATGCTCCAGAAATCAGACGAATGGTGCGCCACAGCTCATATCCGCATCGTCTGGAGTGTTCCAGCCTATTTCGATCCTGCAACACAATCTCGAAGCGTTGAGTTTGGAGTCGTCGTAATCGACCACTTCGTCAGCCTTCGCCTTGGAGCAAAGACGGTTGATGTTGAAACGTGGGTCGATAATCAGGCTGAAGATCATCGTCTTCGGATGATCATACCTACTGGGATGCACCTCACTCATGCAAACGTTGGTTCTCCTTTCGATGTTGTGCGACGTCCTGTTCTTCACCCACATGACCCTACATGGCATCAACCACTCGTACCAACACAACCTATGGAACGATTCATCGCCGTCGAGGGAACTGAAGATGGGAAAAATGATGGCGGCTTCGCTCTGATTGCACCTGGAGTAAACGAATACGAAGTTGTTCTCTCTGATGATTCGGATCCTGGCGGCTATGACCTTGCTCTGACACTGGTCCGTTCCGTTGGATGGACTTCACAAGCCGGCTTCGGGTCGAGGCCAAGTGCTGCTGATGCGATTATCGCAGCTCCCGGCGCACAGTGCATGGGATCCTCGATCATACGATGGTCATTGATGCCCTATACAAGCGGATGGAGTGAAGCCGATGTACATGGCGAAGCAGAACGATTTTCCACGAATGCAACCCTTCAATCAGCCATGAAGAAGCCGCTTCCAAACGGATTCTTTGATGAAGCACTTACTCCGGGCACAATTGGACGAAGTATGACTCACTTCCGATTCGAGGGAGATGGTGCAGCACCGACACTATCCTGTTTCAAGCCGTCTGAAGATGGTGGAGCAATGATTCTGCGCGTCTACAATCCGACAGAGACCGACTGGAATGGACGAATCTTTTCGGACATAGATTTAGATCGAGTACACGAATGTAGTATGATTGAAAATGCTCGTAAGAAAAAGATCGAATTGAAGAACGGTTCCTTTGAGGCCAGCGTTCCTGCTGGAGCAATCATACAGTGGCGCTTATCCTGATTTCGGAGCCGAATAATATGAAGGCACGCGCACCAACAAGAATTGACCTCGCAGGGGGTTGGACGGATGTACCTCTCTATGCAGCAGGATTTGGAGGAGAGGTTGTCAACTTCGCAATTAATCTCTACGCGACTGCTTCTGTGACCACAGATGAAGATGGTTGCCTGATAGCTAATCATCGGAGTACAACGCCACTTGGAGGAGGACTTGGTACGACTGGAGCAATCAATGTAGCAATGATTGGTGCTATTGATGGAGGGAAATCAGACCCTCTAGAAATCGCTGAAAACGCTTTCCAATTCGAGATGAAACTAGGAAACACTGGTGGACGACAAGATCAGTGGGCTGCGGCCCTTGGAGGTTTCAATCACTTGATGTTCATTGGTGATGATGTCGAACCTCTACCCCTTGAACCTCCTATGAGTGTAAGAAACTGGCTTTCCAAACATCTACTTCTATTTGATTCAGGTTTACGCCATGTCTCAGGAGATCTCCACGACTCGGTTTGGAAACGATTCAAGGAGAACGATGAGAACGTTCACTCAGGACTCCTTATTCTTCGACAAGCGGCACGAACTATGTCGGAGGGACTCAACAGAGACCGTCGCGATAGTGTCGTGGAAGCGTTAAATCGAGTCTGTGAGGGTGTAGATCTAATTGATGAAACCATACACGAACCATTCAAGACGGTCATCGAACCATTACAGGCAACAAAACAGGTCATGGGTTGGAAAGCAGTAGGGGCCGGCGCTGGAGGTTGTGCTATCCTCCTTGTTCGACCAAGCGCACAAGACGTTGTAACTCAAGCCTGCACAGAAGCAGGTTGGTCCCGAATTGAGTGGGACTACGATGATGAAGGTCTCGTCATTGATTCGTGAGGTTCAAGACCATCCAATCAATGTCCATCTATGGCTCTCGACCAGCATCTGGCATCAGAGGAGGACTTTCTCCTAATTACGACCAATGTCTGCTGGTATTGTGTTCGAGCGAAGCGGATTCTTGAGACTCGGGGTCTAACATACATCGAAGTTGATGCTCATCAAGATCGTGATACTCACATGGAAGCGACTGTCCAAACCGGGTGGAGGACTGTACCCGTAATCTACGATCTAAGGGGAGATCAACCTGTTTTCGTAGGCGGCTCTGATGAACTCATACAACTACTGAACTGACCCAATCAACTATTTTCGCCTTCTGCGAAAGATCCACCATGTGACCTTTTTCATGGCGCAGATCAAGAAGTGGACAACTCGCTTCATTCAATACGTCATACACTTCTATCCCCTGATGCATCGGAACCATCTCATCACGATTCCCATGCATCCAAACAGCAGGGACCGGGTAATCTTGCAGATGTTTAGCCACATTCTGATACCTCAGAACCTTTCCAGATATCAGAATCAGCCCCTTCACAGAATATCGAATTGAGGGATGTTGCATGACTTCGAGAGCCATTGCAGCCCCTTGAGAGAATCCACCAAGGATGATATCATCGTCAGGAGCCTGTCGAAGAATGAGATCTACAATCATCTCTACTGAGTCCTGAACCTGCTGAATTGAAGCATCATCAAGTGGATCCGTAGGCGGGGCATCCCTAAGCCACCAGGCAAAACCTCGATTGGGGTGAGGAATGAGAGCCTGGGGGAGTATCAAACACATCTTTGGAGCAAGTAATGATTCGGCGAGAGGACGAATCATTTCAGCTGTACCAGTGAGTCCATGCATCATTACGAGTGTAGGCATATTGCAACCTCATAATGTCCAAGAACGAACAAGAGCACCGGCGACCTTGAGATGAACAAAGGAATCCTGACCTCTCAAAGTTACAGTGATTGAATGATCGCCGGAGTTAGATGGAATTGTACCAAATGAGCCCTTTTCTGTTGCTCCTGCACCCCAAGCTCGAGTCAAAGGAGAAGCACCTTCGTGATCTTTGATACTGAGTGAACCTGAGCCACCTTGCTGACTGATTTCAACATCTAAATACCAAACTAATGTATCCCATGCCTCATTTGGAGAATATCCTTCGTCGAGGAATGTGTCATAAATTTCTTGATCATTTTCCTCATACAGATTGTCATGTATGTCTCCGGCACGATAGAAGAATACATCTCCAGAATAGTCAGTTTTCTTTTCATTGAGATTCATTTGCAAGTGATCTACACCCTCATTGTCAGTCCAAAGTAGACTCTTGATGAAACCCTCTCTACCACTAAACACGTAGCGGAGGGTGTGATCTTCAGCGGATGTAGCAGAAACTGTGACTTCTCCATTGAAGATATTCTCGGTATTAGCAATCCAATCTTGACCTAAGAGTCTGAAGTTCCAAGTGTTACCAACTTCCCAAGGGAAATGAAAAACTGGCTGCGGATCTCCATTCTCATAAACAGACAAACCATCCATTGTAACTCTGCCTAAGAATGGATTATGATTGATTACTGCATGTCTTTGAGCCTCGCCTTCTGACGAGATACCTAGCATGAATAAGCCATCATCCTCACGAATATCTGCGACTACTAAGCGAGTACTATCTTCTCCAAACTCTGGAGTGATGAATGTATACAGCCACTGATCACCAATTTGCCATTGAGGTAATGCTAATTCGTCAGTGGTAGTATTGCCAATATCGGATCCTGTAATTGCTTCATCACTGACGCACCCCGCAAGGCTAACTGTCATCATCAATAGCGACAACAAGCAAGCACGCATGTGTATGCCTACAGGGATGCTATTTTTCAGCCTTCACAAAAATCTGCGAAGTATTCACTACATACCTATGGTTGTCAAGTGCGAGTGTAAAAGATAGGATACTAACGTAGGTGGAGTCAGAACAGACCGCTCGAAGCACCTACTACTGCCACTATCGACATCAACTTGATCAAGATGTTTAGCGACGGCCCGCTGGTATCCTTGAATGGATCACCGATGGTATCTCCGATGACTGCTGCATCGTGAGATGCATCACCTTTGACTGCACCCTCGATGTGACCTTGCTCGATTGCCTTCTTTGCGTTGTCCCAAGCCCCACCAGCGTTAGCCATGAATAGGGCCATTAGAACACCGGCTACAAGAGAACCTGCTAGCAGACCTCCGAGAGCTTCTGCTCCAATTACTATTCCGACAATGATTGGTGCGGAAACTGCAACGACACCAGGCATTATCATCTCACGCAAAGCAGCTTCTGTTGAAATCTCGACGCACTTCTGGCTGTCGGGCTTAACACCCTCTCTACCTTCTAGAAGACCGTCGATCTCTGCGAATTGCCTTCTAATCTCTACTACCATATCATTGGCAGCCTTGCCGACTGAAGTCATGGTCATAGCTGCTACGACGAATGGTAGAGCCCCTCCAATTAGTAGACCGATTACAACTTCCGGGTTAGTTAATGCCAAATCTTCTGCACTCAGGTTTGCTGCAGTTCCGAATGCTGCGAAAAGAGCTAATGCAGTCAGAGCAGCGCTACCAATTGCAAATCCCTTGCCAATGGCCGCGGTAGTGTTTCCGATTGAATCCAGGCTATCAGTAATCTCTCTGACGTCTGAGCCTAACTCTCCCATCTCAGCTATTCCACCGGCATTATCTGCTACAGGGCCGTATGCATCGACGGTCATAGTCACTCCAACAGTTGCTAGCATCCCCATAGCTGCCATGGCGATACCATACAGCCCATGAGCCGATGTGGCGCCGGCCGGCGACATCATGACATTGTTAGCAACGTATATTCCTGCAGCAATCAAAAGAATTGGCAAGAAGGTTGACATCATCCCAACCGAAAGTCCAGCGATGGCATTGGTAGCAGGGCCAGTCTTTGACATCTGCCCGATATGCGGAATTGCCTTGACCTTGAATCCAAAAACATCCTCGATGCCAGTGTAGTACTCCGTTACTAGACCGATTAGTATACCGACCAGTGAGCCAGCGATCACAGCAAGCATCGGCGCTGTACCAGTTGTTAGACCGAAGTAATCGATTCCGAACCAACCAGCGGCCCAAAATAGGGCTGCTGCAATGAAAGTAGTATTCCTTAACGCTGCAGCAGGATCGCCACCCTTGAGTAACTTCATGCTGAATACGCCGATGATTGATGCCGCGTATCCTACCAACCCCAACATGATTGGAAGTGTGATGTAGTCTGCACCCATATCCGCGGACTGGGCGATTACCATAGCTGCAATAATTGAGCCTACAAATGACTCAAAGATGTCAGCACCCATACCCGCAACATCACCGACGTTATCTCCAACATTATCTGCAATTACGCCAGGGTTGCGAGGATCGTCTTCTGGAATTCCAGCCTCAACCTTACCCACCAAGTCTGCACCCACATCAGCGGCCTTGGTGTAAATTCCACCTCCAACTCTAGCAAACAAAGCAATGGAAGAGGCACCCATGCCGAATCCAGCAACATTCTGAATCTCTGGTCCGTTACCTAACCAGAATGCCATCAAAGAAATTCCTAGAAGGCCCAATCCTCCTACGGACAGACCCATTACTGCGCCTCCATTGTATGAGACCTCTAATGCCTCTGGTTGACCTCCCGTGGATGCTGCCATAGCAGTCCTACCATTGGCACTGGTAGCTGCACGCATCCCAGAATATCCTGCCGCAACGCTACAAATGGCACCTGCTAGGAAAGCCACTGGTGTCGCGTACTCGAAATCGTTGATGTAAAACAGCAATCCTGCAACTACAACAACGAATATCGACAAATACCGATATTCGGCTCCTAGGAAGGCCATGGCCCCCTTCTGAATCTGTTCAGTAATGTCTGCTACTGTTTCGTTTTCTATCTCGATTTTCTGTATCTGAGAGTAAAGGTACATTGCTATTAGAAGGCCAAATGCACCTACTCCCATACTAATCATTGCGATATCCATTTCATCACCTATGGCTCCCAGCGACATGGGGCCCATATTTAATTGGAATCTTGGTGAAACCATACTATCCCTAATTTCGAGATGTCAATTAAATGACGGATGTGTAAATTCCATTGCATGAAGATGCGTTTATTGATAGAGGATGACGACTTCCGGTGAATAATGGTCGATAAGCAGCTCATCTTAGATTCGGTCGGTCCTGTTCAGGCTGTACTTGATGCTCATGATGGTATTGTGAATGTTGTCGATACCACAGATGGAATTATCTCAATCTCATTAGAAGGAGGCTGTACAGGTTGTGGTAGCACTCCAATGACTGCCATGCAGATATACTATTCATTGATGAAACTCGATGAAGTCAATGATGTGATATTCCTGAATGGTGAATTACCGGAATATATGCGTCAATTCATTGATGAGAAACTATCTCACGAAGCCGATGAGTAAGATATTTGATTGATTCATTACTCAGATTCTCTCTCTTTTCGAGCCTTCATCAAATGATGTGGATTTGGCTCCCCTTGAATTTCTTCGCCCCGAATCGGAATAATCTGACCCACAACACCCATCACTACGAGAATGAAGGCAAGGAAATTAGCCATTGGCTCAGAATCCCAAAACTCTCCTCCTAGGCGATCAAAGACGACCAAACCAACCGCTGTGAGGAAACACAACACTGTCATGGTATTGTGTGCAATGCGTTCTACCCGCACCGATCTTGCAAGGGTTCCTATCGAAATCCAGATGACTACAATTGTGCCACAAGACCATGAAAGAAGAGTCTCGGCGAGTTCAAGCATCCCATGACCCATCCGGAGAATTATCCCAAAGGGCTAAAATTGATTGTATCAACGATGCATTTTCTCTGCGTCCAACGATTCGTTTGCTAAGGGCTCTAACACCTCTTTATACCACATACGACATCCATCCTAGATTTATGGGATTAAAGAATCCACTGAATTTGACACGCCGAAGTGGCGCAATGTTTGCGCTCCTATTGACTGCCTTGACCATGATTGGTACCGTCGCCGCAGAAACAAGCTTGTTGCGCGAAGATGATACCGTGGGCGCATCCTTCTGGATTGCTACAGCGATGATGTTTGCAGCAACTGCATTCTTCATCATGGAGCGCGGAAGTGTTGCTCCCAAGTGGCGCACATCGATGACTGTTGCAGCACTAGTTACCGGTGTTGCTTGGTATCACTACACATACATGCGAGAGGCATGGGCGCAGACATACGCTAT
>MDSW01190629.1_pt1 | contig 10158 bp, 8 predicted proteins | sample 811171 | NCBI WGS metagenome assembly MDSW01 (sample SAMN05326641, study PRJNA326480) | marine metagenome | isolation source: seawater | place: Atlantic Ocean: North West | collected 2012 | reverse complement strand
TTTAATATTAGTTTATTCCTAGTTCTGTTAGCTAGTACGACAAAGATTTTGTATGTAATATATTTCTTACCTCTAATAATTATTTACATAAATTATTTAGGTTTTAAAAATTTTTTTAATCATATTTTCAATCGAAAACTCTTTTTTATAGCACTGTTAAGTTTATTTTCTATCATATTTTTTAATTTTACTTCTTCAGGATGTCTGATTTATCCGATATCGAAAACCTGTTTTTATGATCAATTTTCATGGACTTTAGAAATGGATACAATAATTCACATGAGGTCGCATTATGATGCTTGGGCAAAATCTGGAATTGGAGCAGGATATGTTGTAGATAATCTAGATAATTTTCTGGAAAATTTTAAATGGGTAAAAAATTGGTTTAATACATATTTTTTTAACAAAATATCTGATTATATTTTCTTAGTAATATTTATAATGTTACTTTTATTTATAATCGTGTTTAAAAATCTTAAAATTTTTAAACAAAATATTATTTTAAAAAAAAGATTTTTTATTTTTTACTTATCAGTAATAATAATTTTACTCTATTGGTTTTTTAATTTTCCAACTTTAAGATATGCAGGGTACTCAGTAGTATTTATGTTTATAACTCTCCCTTATATTTATTATCTTTCTTATCAATTAGATCTATCTAACAAAAAAGTTAAAACAAAAGTAAAAATTTTATTTTTATTATCAATTGCAATATTTAATGTCAGAAATGTAGATAGAATTTACAATGAATTTTCTTTAAATATTAATGAACATCATAATTTTTCAAATTTCCCTTTTTTTTGGGTGGAAAACATAAGTTATAAAACTATTGATGAAAAATTAATAAAATTAAATTTAATAGAGCAAAATAAATCTTGTTGGGCAACTCCTAGTGTGTGCGTTACAGTTGATAATCTTAACATTCAATATACAAAAGGATACATAATATATACACGAAAATGAAAAAAACTTTAATTACTGTCATAATGACTTACTATAAAAAAAAAAAATATTTAAAAAAAACTGTAGAGTCATTAAACAACCAATCATTAAAAAACTTTCAGCTAATATTTGTTTACGATGAAACAAACAAACAAGACCTTCATTTCGTTAAAAAAATTTTATCAAAAATAAAAAATAAAAAATTAATAATAAATAAAAATAATATAGGTGTTGCAAAATCTAGAAATAAAGCAATTAAATATATCAAGGGTAGGTTTACTGCCTTTTTAGATTGCGACGACATTTGGTCAAAAAATAAGTTAAAAACTCAATTGAATTTTATGATAAAAAATAAGTTTAATATTTCTTGTACTTCTTACTTAATAATAAATAATAGAGGAAAAGTTATTGGAGAAAGATCTTTATCAAGCCATATATCGTATAAAAAATTAATTAAACGTTGTGAGATTGGACTTAGTACTGTTGTATTAAATTCTGAAATTTTAAAATTATATAAATTTCCGATTCTTAAAACACAGGAAGATTTTGCGCTATGGTTAAAGCTTCTAAGAAATGGTTATAAGTTTGGTTTAATTAATTTATATTTAACAAGTTGGAGGAAAGATGATCACTCGCTTTCCTCAAATACGTTACAAAAAATCAAAGATGCATTTAGACTTTTTTATAGATTTGAAAATAAAAATTTAATTTCATCGATTTTTAGTGTAGTAATTTTATCAATTAATAAATTATTAAATTATAATCAGTAGTTTGAAAAAAAAAGCTTTAATAACTGGTATTACGGGACAGGATGGTTCATATTTAGCTGAATTCCTTTTGCAAAAAGGTTATGTTGTTCACGGAATAAAAAGAAAATCATCGACATTTAATACTTCAAGAATTGATCACATTTATGAAGATTTTCATGAAGCAAAAAACTTTTTTTTGCATTATGGCGATCTTACAGACTCTAACAGTCTTGTTAATATATTAAGCAAAATTAGACCTCATGAAATATATAATCTTGGTGCACAAAGTCATGTAGGACATTCATTTGAAATTCCTGAGTACACTTCAGAAGTAAGTGGTATAGGATCTTTAAGAGTACTAGAAGCAATGAGGTTTCTGAAGTTGAAAACCACAAAATATTATCAGGCAAGCACCTCTGAATTATTTGGAGAGACTTTTGGTAAAATTAATTCTTTCAATGAGAATTCATTAATGGTGCCTAAATCTCCCTACGGTGTCTCAAAACTTTACTCTTATTGGATTACAAAAATTTATAGACAAGCTTATGGATTTTACGCATGTAATGGAATACTTTTTAATCATGAAAGTCCAAGACGAGGTGAAACATTTGTAACAAGAAAAATTACAATGTTTTTCGCAAAAAAAATTTGTGGATCAAATGAATTACTTTATATTGGAAATCTTGATGCTAAAAGGGACTGGGGTCATGCGAAAGACTATGTTGAAATTCAATGGAAAATTCTTCAACAAAAAAAACCAGATGATTATGTAATTGCCACAGGAAAAGCTATTAGCGTTAGAGATTTTATTAATGAATGTTGCAAATATTTAAAACTAAAAATTAAATGGGAAGGTAAAGGATTAAATGAGAAAGCATATCTAATTAATAAAGGTAAAAAAAATTTAATTATTAAAGTAGACAAAAAATATTATAGGCCATTAGAAATTGACTATCTAAAAGGAAATCCAAAAAAAGCACTTAAAAAGCTGAAATATAAATTAAAATATAATATTAAACATCTTGTTAAAGAAATGTTGGATGCAGATATTGGATTAGCGAGAAAAAACAAACTTAAATGAGAAAAAATGATTATATTTTTTTAGCAGGACACAAAGGACTTGTCGGTAGTTCAGTTTATCGGGCATTAAAGGCTGAAGGATTTAAAAATATTGTAACAGTTGACAAAAAAAAACTAGATCTAAGAAATTCAGATAAAACTGAAAAATATTTTAATAAAATAAAAATTGATTATATGATTATGGCTGCTGCTAGGGCAGGTGGAATATTAGCTAATAAAAATAATCAAGTAAATTTTTTTTTTGAAAATATAGAGATTCAAAACTCATTATTAAAGCTTGCATTGAAAAAAAAAATTAAAAGAACTATTTTTCTAGGCACGTCATGCATCTATCCTAAATTTGCTAAAAACCCTATAAATGAAAAAAGTCTTTTAACTGGTGAGCTAGAAAAAACTAATCAATGTTATGCTATTTCGAAAATTGCTGGAATCAAATTATGTGAGGCTCTATATGAGGATCATGGTTTAAATATTTTATGTCTGATGCCAACAAATGTTTACGGGATAAATGACAAATTTGATATTGTGAATGGTCATGTAATTCCGGCTATGATTTCAAAATTTATAAAAGCAAAAAAAAACAATGAAACAAAAATAAAATTACTTGGGACTGGCAAACCTATTCGAGAATTCATAAATTCTGAGGATCTTGCGCAAGCTATTCTAACTTGTCTAATTGCTTCAAAAAAAAGTTTAAAAAAAATTTTTGGTGAAAATTTACCAATTATAAACATTGGGTCGGGTGAAAGTGTATCTGTTGCAAAGCTTGCCGAAATAATATCTTATACCCTAGATTATAAAGGAAAAATAATTTTTGATCATAAATCACCAGATGGTACTTTTATTAAAAATTTGAATTCGAAAAAAATCCGCAAGCTAGGCTGGAAACCTAAAATTAAACTTAGAAATGGTCTAACCGAAGTAATCAAAAGTAAATTAAAATAGATGTTTTTATATGAAACTTTATTTTTAATATCAGTTTTTCTAATTCTTTTTGTTATTTTAAAAAAGTTCAATATTTTGAGAGATAATACTGATTATTCTAATCATAAAATTATAGGCTCAGAAAATAAATCACCTGTTCTTATTGGAGGAATATTTATTTTTATATCTTTACTTATATTTGTTAAATTTGACGATAATTTAATAACATTATTTTATTTACTTATACTATTACTTGGAGTTTTATCTGATATTGATTATTTACCCAATCCTTCATTAAGATTAATTTTACAAATCATTATTATAACTTTTTTTGTGATCACTCAAAATTTATCAATTGATAGTCTGAGCTTAGGATTTTTTGATGAACTATTAAGATATAAAGAATTAAATATTTTTTTTACAGTATTTTGTTTAACAGTCTTATTAAATGGTAGTAATTTTATTGATGGTTTAAATGGTTTATTATCAGGTTATTTAATCCTTATTTGCTCTTCTGTAACACTTGTTGCCTCAAGTTCAAATTTTATAAATATTCTATACCCAGATTTGTTTGAAATATTTACGATATCAATAATAATTTTTTTTGTATTTAATTTACTTGGGAGGGTGTATTTAGGAGATAGTGGGTCATATTTATCCTCATTTATTATCGGTACTACTCTAATAAGCATAAATTCAGAAAATATTTTAATTTCACCATATTATGTGGCATTACTGTTATGGTATCCTGCATTTGAAAATTTGTTTTCTTTGATGAGAAGAGTGCTTATAAAGTCAAATATATCTATTGCAGATAAGTTACATTTGCATCAATTGCTTTATAGATACATTAGGAAGAAAAAAAAATTTAATCTGAAAATTGTTAATTCAATCTCTGGAATGATTATTATTATATTTAACTTACCTTCTTTTATTGTTGGTACTTATTATTTTTTCCATACTAAAATACTGATTGTTATATTAATATTAAATGTAATATTATATTGTCTATCTTACTTTATTCTTCTTAAAAATTTTAAAAATTATAAATAATTTTATCATTTCTAATAAAATTAAAAAACCATCCTTAAAAGCATTCACTTTCTTTTTTCCAGCAATTCTCTTTTTTTCATATGATGGTAAACTGGTATAACTCATGCCAAATATTTTAATTTTAATCGGAAATTCTACACAAAATCGAAAGTCATTTGATTTTATGTCTAATTCTTTAAATTTAAAAGTGTTTCCCATCACAAATGTGTACAATATATCGCTGAGATCTAATGAAAATAAAATCTTACCTAGAAAAGAAAATATTTTATTTCCAATATAAGTTGTAATTGTATCATCATCACTTCCAGCTCCTTTAAGATATCTTGACGCAAATACAAAGTCAATTAGCTCACAAGATTTTAACATTTTTTCTAAGTCATTAATTTCAAAAGATCCATCGGCATTAAAGATGCAAAAAAATTTAGTTTTACATTGTTTGATACCTTCGATAAGAGAATTACCGTAGCCAGAACCTTTTTGTTCATATATTTTAATATTAAATTTTTTAATTGAGTTAATAGTTTCTAAATCGTCTTTTTTTAAAGAGACTATAACATCGTAGTTAGATTTTTTTAAAAGTTCTAATACTTTCGGAAGAGATTCTTTCTCATTTTTTGCCGGGATTATAAGAGTTAAATTTGTCATTAATTTTTTTCCTTATCTTTCTGAACTCAAAAAAATTTAAAAAAATTTATTCATATTAGTAGGTTTCTATTTAATAAATTTATTCCAACAACATATTTTGAAAATTTTTGAAACCTAAAATTATTTTTTGAAATTATACATTCTCTAAATAATTTATCTTTAGAAATTGGATATTTGAACTCTAAAATTTCTTTGTCATATTTTATATTAAAATAAGTCCTTACACTTGAGAATTCGAGCTTAGTATCAATCGTAGCTCTTATATTGTTATAAGGATTTTCATAATATTCTCTTAGATATTTTGTTTTTAAAATTGGAAAAACATTTTTTTTAAAAATTTTGTTTAAAGTTTTTTCTAGTTGGCTATTTGAATAATTTTTTAAATCTTTTTTTAAATAATTAATATTTGATAATTTAATTGTATTCTTCCATCCTAAAAATCCATATTTATTTTTAATTTCTAAATATAAATTTTCAATATTTTCATCATACCATCTTATTCTAATTTTAAATCTTCTGGGATTACCGTCAATGTTATCTTTAAATGATGTAAAATTTAAATCATCAAAGTACAAGGAGTTAATAACTCTTTGATTATATTTTTTCGAAAAATTTCTTAAAATTAAAAATTTTTTGAATAAATAAGAATTATTTAACCTTTCAGCAAATTTTCTCTCAAATCTTTTTTGTATTATGTTATCTTTTAGTTTGCTTTCCATATAAGTTTCCGTACATCATTCCCTCAATATATTTTCCATCAAGTTTTCCTAAAATTTTTTTTTTATTTATTTGTAACTTACTAATTTTATCTACTAAGAAAATATCATTACTATTTTTTAAAACTAAATTTTCAATATCAAGCATTGCTGGTCCATACTCATTTTTTTTTACAAAAACTGCAATTGGTAAAGTGCTATTATTAATTTTTATATTCGATATATTTGCGATTGAACTATCTTTAACAGCTATAGCAATTTCAGCATTATTTAAATCAATATTATTAATTTTAACTCTAGACTTTTCTCCCACACTTATAGATTTATCCTTGATATTATCTGCAAAAAATTTTTCACCTATAATTTCAGAATTTGAAGAATCCAAACAATCATTTCCAATATTATTACATTTCAAATTAAAAAATTTTAAATTTCCTTTGTCTACATCTATAGCATCAGATGTTACATTTTTTAATTCTACATTTTCTAATTCTGAGTTGGAATCAATGAAGTTAATAAAATCTTCTGAATAAGATTTATCAAATAACGTGTTTTTTATAATATTATTACTATTTACGAAATTTAGAGCACCATAAAGTGTGAAACCTTTTAAATCTGGTGCTTTTAGATTACTAAAAATTGCATTTGAAATTTTATTGGTATTCTCATTAAACAATAAACTTCCGTATCCAGGACTTATACCTAAAATTTTTGATCTACTATTTTTGTCACCTTTAATCTCTAGATCACCAAACATAATCAATGTCGCTCCATTATATAAATAAATATTTTGATTTTTTCCAATTTTTAAAATTAAATTTTTACTTAAAACTGTGTTTTCTTTAATTAAAATATTTTTATCAATAGGTATAATTATATTATTTTTTTTTTTATGTTTAATCGTTTTTTCCAAAGGTATAAAATTAGTCAAGTCTGTCGGTAAATGATTAGAATTTAATTTTGGATTATTAAATAAATATAAAAATTTATTGGTACCATCAAGAGTACTAACAGTTATTTTTTTGCAAGATGATTTCCATTTTATAGATGAATTTTTGTAAATCCAAAAATTTTGTTCAATATTTAAATCTTCACATTCGTGCGATATTTTTATTGGAGTAGGTTTTAAAAAACCATCAATTTTTAATTCGTCATTAACTTTAGAAAAAACAAGATTATCCAAATTTGTGCTATTAATTTTTTCTTTAATAAATTTAGCTCTTTCGTATAAAAAGTTATTGTTGTAAATATATGGAGCTATGCCTTTCCAAAAAATTTTGTCTACTTTAGAAAAATCCTTATAAAATGCCTGATTATAAAGATTTATTTCAAATTCATACTTTTTAAGAAAATTTTTGATATAAGCTTCATCTGTAATTATTTTTAAATGTTTAATATAATTTTTTAAAAAGTCATTACGTAATTTTTTGTCTTCTTTAAAGAAAAATTTTAAAAACCAATCTCTTTCATCACAAATCCAAGAACAATCTGATTTATCAAGTAAAAAATCTAATAATATAAAATTTGAAAAATTTCCGGTACCTTTATGACCATCAAAACTGATAGGATCAATTTTTCCTATAATTGGATTATAATAAAATCTTACGCTTCTAGGTAATGCTCCGTGATATGTTTCAAGCAAATCTGAAATTGCAAAATATTTTGCCCATTCATCCCAATTAATAAAATTTTCATAATTTTTTAATTTCCCATTTTTTAAAGAATTTAATATTGAATATCCTGATTTAATTTTATCAGGATCATTGATATACCAATCGAGTTCTGAGTACGCTTCAAATGTTATTTCTGGGAAATCCCTTCCTTTTCTGTCATCTATTCCAAATATCGGACCATTTCTTTTACCATTTTTTTCTAAAAGTTCTTTAGAAAAACCCTCTTCTACTATAAAGATACCTCTATCAATTCCATTGAAAAATAAATTTACTACTGAAAAATCTAAAGAGATCAATTCGGCTTCTTTGTTTAATTTTTGAAACAAATATTCATATATATAATTTCTTGTTATAGGCTTTTGAATTGAAAATTCCTCAAGACCATTTAGTTTTTCATCTGAAGTAATATCGATTTTATATGATGTAAAATTTGGCTCGGAAAAATGTATCTCTCTGTCACCTTTAACTCTTAATTTTATTGGATATTCAAAATTATTGTATAATAAATTGCCATTAACGTATTTTTCGACAAGCTTTTTATCTTCTTTGCTTAAATTTTCATAATTAGCTCTATTTTGTCTTTGAAACTCAAGTGTTACAACAGATTTTTGGTTTATATTAAGGTAAAGCCTCGGTATATCTGGTGGTAATAAATTATAGTAAATGCTTTTAAAGTAACTACTAATATATTCTAAAGAATTTTTTGGTTCAAGTCCTGTTACTTTAAAAATACTTATGGATATTTTATCAAAAATTTTTTCAGGGGTATGAATTTTTTTAATTGGGCTGAATTGATACCAAAAAAAAAAGCAAACTAATACTAAAACTTGAAAACAAAATAAATAAAAAACAATATTTTTAATACTTTTAAACAAATTATCTTTTATAATCTTAAATGAATTTTTTTTTTTAATAATCATTTATTCACTTAAATTTTCATTCGAATAAAATGATGCAATAAAGTTCTTTTGATTAAAATTTTTAATTTTCTCAATACACTTAAATTCTGCTTTTTTATTTTTAAACTCAATCCAAAATAAGTAAACTTCTAAATTTTCAGACAAAGTCGATGATTTTAAGTTTAAATAATTACATTCTTTTTCCAAAATTTTAATTATTTTTTGAATATTTATTGATTTATTCCTAATTTCTAATTGCAAAACATTTATATTTTTATTTTCTGATAATTGATCACCTGACCTCCTAAATCTACTGAAAATAATTAAAGCAAGACTTATGAAAAATGTAGCTGAAATAGCAACAATATATTGATTAGCGCCACAAGCTAAGCCAATACCAATAATAAGAAAAAGATATATTAATTCCTCAGGTTCTTTAATTGCCGCTCTAAATCTAACAATAGACAATGCGCCAACTAACCCAAGAGATAATGCCAGTGAAAACTTAATTACTGTGATTACAAGAGTTGTAGTAATTGAAAGAGGTATGAAAAGATCGGAAAAATAACTTTTATTGCTTAAAGTCATTGCGCATTTCAAATATATAAACTTAACTAAAAAAGCTAGTACTGCAGAAAGTAAAAGTGAGATTAAAAAACTGTATATATCTATTTCAATTGATTGATTTAAAAAAAAATCCTTAAAATTATCTAGGTTTTCTAATTGAAAGTCCATTAATTTTTCTTATTATTCTCCCAATGTCCTCTTATTAATTCATATGGCTCAAATGCTTCTCTAATAATTTTTTTTGCATCATCAATATCTCCGTAACCATTTATAATAATATTACTATTTAATTTATAATTTCTAAACCATATTTCAATTATTTCTAACGCTCCAGGATAATTAAGCCTTAAATCATTTAAATTATTTAATATAGAAGCATTAAATGCAAAGCTATCTAGGTTTACAGCAACTATTTTACTATCATTGTTGCCCTCATCAATCATATTTATAACTCCTAATATCTTACTCTTTATAACAGAACCTCTCTTTATTCTTTCACTGATTAATATAACATCTATTGGATCACCATCTCCACCTATCTCCTTAGAAAATAAAGTTTGAGGAATAAATCCATAATTAGATATGTAAGGAAGATAATTTATTTTTCTAAAACTATTATTTTTAAATTCCCATCTAATAGATCCATCTTTTTTCCACAATTCCCATTTTTCGTTATCTCCAGCTGGAATTTCAATTACTACATTAATTGTTCCATCATCATTAAATGAATTGTATTCGTGAAAATAATTTTTTTTTCCTATAATTTTATTTTGACTGGAAAAGCTTTTTTCTATTATTAATGAATAGACAAAAACACAGAATATAAATAATAAAGTTTGTCTGTTTAGCAACATAAAATAATCCTTTATAGATAATAAGAGAGAAAAATACAAATATTGGTTTATCAATT
>MDSW01121027.1_pt1 | contig 10158 bp, 10 predicted proteins | sample 811171 | NCBI WGS metagenome assembly MDSW01 (sample SAMN05326641, study PRJNA326480) | marine metagenome | isolation source: seawater | place: Atlantic Ocean: North West | collected 2012 | reverse complement strand
AGGTATTGCTACAAGCATTTTGTTTTTAAGTTCCATTATTGGCTTTTTTCTAGAATATCATGCTCTTTCACTTTGGTCCTTTTTCTTTGGACTTATTTTTGCGAGTTCTATCTTGATTTGTAAGGACGTCAAACAATGGTCTCCAAGCACCATTATCGGCTTGATAATCGGAGGACTGATTTCATTTCTCATCAGCTTTCTATCTCCTGCAGAGTCAACACAAGCCCTACCCTATCTCTTTCTCTGCGGAATGTTGATGATCATCGCCATGATACTCCCAGGCATTTCCGGAGCATTTATTCTAGTTCTTCTAGGTGCCTATGAAACTGCTCTTGAAACTATTGAGCTCGTTCGTTCTTTTCGCATGCTAGGGTTTTTGAATCTTCTTGTATTTGGATTGGGGGCAATCACTGGGCTTAAGCTATTTGCGCACTGGGTAGGAAAACTCTATCTCAATTATCGGAATCTTTTGCTTGCGACGATGTCTGGGTTTATGTTTGGTTCTCTGTACAAAGTCTGGCCTTGGAAGCAATTCATAAACGTCGAAAATCGTGACCAAATCGCTGTTTTACCTAACATTGAACACAACAATTCCGAACTGTGGATTAGCCTTTTGTTTATGCTTATTGGGAGTTTCGTAATCTACGCATTTCACAACATGAGTCAATCCCATAAGCGATGAATCAAAGAGGATTATATGATCAAATTTTGCTTGTTATCAAAGGGCTGGCTATGGGCATTGCCAACAAAGTGCCTGGTGTGTCTGGAGGTATTGTCGCTATTGTTACTGGCTTCTATCCAGAATTTTTATACTCGCTAAAGCGATTGAATTTCAAAGCATTATATATGCTTTTAACATGTCGGTTTAAACGCTTTTACCAATACACCAATGCCTTGTTTTTGTTATTAATCGCTTTGGGGATATTACTGAGCTATTTCACCGTTTCTAGAGTACTTGATATCGCATTATTACACTACGAACAACACGTAAAAGGTCTATTTTTTGGAATGGTCGTCATGTCTGCTTTTGTATTGATAAGAGACTTTGGGAAATGGAATTTGAAATACATCTTCTACAGTTTGCTAGGGCTTGCGGTGGGCTTATCCTTAACATTTTTAGAGCCAGCTCCAGAAAATAGAAACCTCTGGTTTGTCTTTTTCTGTGGGCTGATCAGTATAATCGGCATGACACTTCCAGGACTTTCGGGCTCTTTTTTACTGATTCTTCTTGGTAACTATACCCTTCTATTGGTTGATGCTGTCAATGCAGTTTGGGAATTTAGCATTCAACTGCTTCAGGACCCTTCTGCGTTTGCAACTCTATCGCAAGAGTACAATGAGTTACTCATCATTTTAGTTGTCTTTGTTGGCGGTTCGGTTGTTGGATTGGTCAGCATTTCCAACTTACTACATTACATTATTATGCGATTCGAACACAAACTAAATGCTTTGATTATTGGATTTATCGTTGGCTCCCTATCAATCCTTTGGCCTTGGTCTGACTTTCGCCTATTGACAAATGAAGCCATGATAAATACTACCAGAGAAACCCCTGGGTTAAATCAATATTTTTCTCTATTTTGGATAGGCGTTGGTCTATTCATTGTTCTTATTTTAGACGTCTATGACCGAAAGCGACAGTAAACTTTTTGGATTATTAGGAAAAGATATTGGCTACTCTTTTTCGAGAAATTACTTCTCAAATAAATTTAGAGCTGAAAATCTCCAACATGAGTACGTTAACTTTGATCTTGAAAATCTATCAACCTTCAAAAGTCTTCTCAAGCGAGATGATATCTATGGCATGAATGTAACGATTCCTTACAAGCAGGAAGTCATCCCTTTTCTGGATGAGATTGATCCAGTTGGAAAAGCGATTGGTGCTGTCAATACCATCGTTTTTAAAGACAACAAACGATTAGGTTACAATACAGACCATATCGGATTTCAAAATACCCTTCTGAATTATCTAAAACCTCACCATGACAAAGCGCTTGTTTTAGGAACTGGCGGGGCTTCAAAAGCGGTTTGTTATGTCCTGGAACAACTGAAAATACAAGTCTGTAAAGTGTCTCGAAGTGAAGGGCCAGACAGAAAGGCATATCACCAACTTTCAGCCAAAGATTATAAAGAACATAGCTTGCTTATCAACTGCACTCCACTTGGCACCCATCCGAATATAAACGCTTATCCACCAATTGATTATGAGAAAATCAGCAAGAAACATTTGCTGTATGATCTGATCTACAACCCTGAAGTCACCGCCTTTATGAAAATGGGGAAAGCCAAAGGTGCTGAGGTTGTAAATGGTTACCAGATGCTCGTAGACCAAGCAGAGGCTTCGTGGAATTTGTGGATGGATTAAATCTAAAAAAGTAAACTCACAAAGTTTTACTATCTTGTGATTGTCAAAGTTAATCAAGACATGCTAGATAATGATGCCAATTTGCAAGACGCAAATGAAGACATAGTGGACGAAAAAATCCCTGAAACTGAAGACCAACCGAAGCAGGAGATGACTCAATCTCAGCCATCAACTGATGCAGGGGAATTCGAGAATGCCGAAGATCAACAGGGTGAAAATACGACTTCAGAAGATTCAAATCTTGATGAAGATGAGCTTTCTGTAGTGAAAAGTGAAGAGGAAAACTATGACGATCTGAATCTCGAGCAACTCCTAAAGGCACTAGATAAAAAAGTATCTTCAGGAAAAATACATCATCACAAGCGTGATGTTGAGGCACTCTCCAAGCAAATCGAGCCAAAACTCAGCCAGATTTTCGAGAACAAAAAAGAAGATTTTATTAACGCTGGTGGAGAGCTCAAGGATTTTGATGCTAAAATTCCACAAAAAACAATCTATAACGAGCTAATACGTAGGTATAAATCTGAGAGAGCAAGGTACTATCAAGAACTCGAAAAGTCATTTCAAAATAATTTGGTTATTAGAAAAAACCTTATTGAAGAACTCAAGGGGCTCATTGGAATTGATCAACCCATTTCAGAGACTTATAAACAATTTAAGAATTTGCAAAGTAGATGGAGAGAATCAGGGCATGTGCCAAGAGCAGAAGCAAACAATATTTGGAAAACTTATCATCACCACGTTGGTATCTTTTATGACTTTCTTCATCTGAATCGTGAGTTCAGGGAGCTTGACTTTAAATACAATTACGAAGAAAAATTGAAAATTATCGAGCAAGCCGAAGCATTGAGTAAAATGGATAATATCCAAAAGGCATTTAGGGACTTACAAGAACTTCACAAACGTTGGAAGGATGAGTTGGGTCCAATCGCTAAAGAACACGGCGAAACACTCTGGGAACGATTTAGCGAAGCAACTAAAGTTATCCATGAAAAGCGTCAGTTTTTTCAAAAAAATCAAACGGAAGTTTATCGGGCTAACTACGAAAAAAAGAAAACAATAATCTCACAAATGCAGCAACTTGCGGAAGTTGAAATCAAAACCCATAATGAGATGCAAAAGATGATCCGTGATATGGAGAGTTTACGGACTTCATTTTTTGAATGTGGTCATGTGAGTCGAAGTGACAATGCAGAAATTTGGGCGATGTTTAAGGATGTCATGCGTCTTTTTAGCAAGAAACGAAATACATTTTACAAGTCACTCAAAAAAGAATATAGCGAGAATTTCAAACAGCGTATGGAACTGGTAAAACAAGTCGAGGCTTTTTTACAAACAGAAGATTTTGCAGCGACAACGCCCAAAGTGATCGCTCTACAAAGAAAATGGAAAGAAATGGGTGCTGTTTCTAGAAAACAAAACGACAAAGCATGGAAACTATTTCGCAAAGCATGTAACGATTATTTTGCGCTTCTCGATGAACGAAAAAACAAATTATCGGAAGTTGAACAACAAGCATTCGAAGAAAAAGATGAGTTATTGAAAAAACTCCAATCAAAAGAAGGCCTTGATCGCACCAGTATCGATCATTTGATTGAGGAATGGACCAAAATTGGATCTGTAGGTCGGAAAACAAATCAGATTAACAGCGAGTTTGTTGCGGCCATAGAAAATTCGCTCAAACAACTCGGTGAGGATAAAGAATCCATTGCTTCATTCAAGTACGAGCTCAAAATCAAGTTGATGGGTGACCGCACAGAACTTATTCAGAAGGAAAGATCACAAATCAAGCAACGCTTAGACAAAGCCAAACAAGAGTACATTCAACTCGAAACGAATATGGAGTTTTTCGCTAAAAGTTCATCCGAAAACCCGGTGGTCAATAAGGTTATGAAGGACCTTGAAAAACAGAAGAAAATCATTGATGGTTTACAACAAAAGCTAGACGCATTTAAAAGAATGTAATCTACGTCTCTGATTTTACCTCTTGCCACAATTTTTCCCAGTCATCAAGTTTTAGTTGGTTCATATTGATTTGACGTTCTGATATTTTTTTCTCCATTTCTACAAAACGACTGCGAAACTTTTGATTAGTCCGCGATAAGGCATCGTCTGGGTTGATACCGATAAACCGAGCATAATTTACCAAAGAAAACAGCAAATCTCCAAATTCTAATTCTGCAGATGATTTGTCATTTCGATCGACTTCATCATAAAACTCCTGCAATTCTTCTTCAATTTTTTGCATAACACCTGCCGTGTGATCCCAATCAAAACCCACACCAGCGGCTTTCTCCTGCATTCGATATGCCTTTACCAAAGAAGGTAGCGAATCGGGAACACCGTCGAGCACCCCCTTGCGGTCATGCTTGAGTTTAAGCTGTTCCCAGTTTTGCTTTACTTCTTTTTCATCCATTACTTCAACATCTCCATAGACATGCGGGTGGCGCTGAATCAGTTTGTCACAAATTCGATTGGCAACATCTGCAATATCAAATGAAGATTGCTCACTACCAATTTTTGCATAAAATACAATGTGAAGAAGCAAATCCCCTAGTTCGGACTTGATATCGTCAGAACTGCCTTTCAACAGAGACTCGCTCAATTCATAGGTCTCTTCAATCGTCAAATGGCGTAAACTCTCAAAAGTTTGCTTGCGATCCCATGGACACTGTTCTCGAAGATCATCCATTATGGTCAGCAGACGATCAATGGCCTCCAACTGTTTCTTCCGATCAGTCATTAGAATTTGTTTTTTTGCTTGGTGGGAAACTCCATGGGATAATCAACTGTGATGTTTCCCTTTTCAATTTGAAGGAGCTTTGATTTCAATATCTTTCGTTTGAAAGGACTGAGCTTATCAGTAAAGAGTTTTCCCTCAATATGGTCATACTCATGCTGAACAACGCGAGACGCCAAACCAGTTAATTCTAACTCATGCTGGTTGAACTCAAGATCATAATATGAAATCGAAATTCCGTCTTCACGTGTCACCTCACCCCGAATGTCTGGAATACTCAAACAGCCCTCATTAAAGTCAACTCCCTCTCCATGAAAAGTCGTAATCGTGGGGTTGATAAAAACATGCTTGAAATTTTTGATTTGTTGTTGTTCTTTTTCGCTTAGTTCAGGATCAGCGGCAAACGGACTGGCATCGACTACAAATAACCGCAAAGCAAGACCAATCTGCGGAGCTGCCAAACCCACCCCATTTGCATTGTACATGGTTTCCCACATACTCTCAACCAAAGAGTTTAGATCGGGATAATTCGTATCAATTTTCTCTGTTTTTTGACGAAGAATTGGATGCCCATAGGCGTATATCGGAAGCGTCATGATGTTTTGGTTTGCTGATGTGATAAAAAGGACTGAAGCAAAAGGGTTGCACTAACTTGGTCAATGAGACCTTTATCTTGTCGAATTTGTTTTTTGGAACTTGCTCTTGCAATCTCATGCGAAGCGATTTTTGAAGTAAATCGCTCATCATAGGTATAAAACTTAAGAGATGGAAACTGCGACTTACACTGCACAATAAATTGATGGATATCGTTAGCAATTGACGACAGTTGGTTGTGAAGACGTTTAGGCATGCCCACTACAATCCCCGCTACATTCTCTTTTTGTGTGTAATCTATGAGATAATCCAACAAATCAGAAGTCAAAACCGTATCGTGGCCAAAGGCAAACACCTGATCCAAATCGGAGACTGCTATTCCACATCGTTTTTTTCCATAATCTATCGCTAATAAACGGCCCATTGATGCAAAAATACACTTATTGTATCGATTTTGTGAACTGCTCTTTTTTTTGATAAAATGAAGTTATCTTTGAAAAAAATTTGCAAGATGAGTCAATTTCAAAATACCATTGAGGAAGCATGGGAAGACCGTGCTTTATTAGAGGATAAAAGTGTTCAAGAGGTCATCCGTTCAGTAATCGATCAATTGGACAAGGGAGACCTCCGCGTTGCAGAGCCGACAGCCAACGGATGGCAAGTCAACGAGTGGGTGAAAAAAGCTGTTGTCCTGTACTTCCCCATTCAAGGTATGGAAACATTGCAAGCTGGACCATTGGAGTTTCATGATAAAATCCCATTGAAAACAGGGTATAAAGAAAAAGGAATTCGGGTTGTTCCCCATGCTGTAGCTCGCCATGGCGCATACATCTCTCCGGGAACGATTCTGATGCCGAGTTACGTCAATATCGGTGCTTATGTCGACAAGGGCACTATGGTTGATACATGGGCAACTGTCGGAAGCTGTGCGCAAATCGGTAAAAACGTCCATTTGAGTGGTGGTGTAGGTATAGGCGGGGTTTTGGAACCACTTCAAGCTGCGCCTGTCATAATTGAGGACAATGCGTTTATCGGCTCTCGTTGTATTGTGGTTGAAGGCGTTCGTGTAGAAACAGAAGCTGTTCTCGGAGCAAATGTTGTACTCACTGCCTCGACAAAGATAATCGATGTTACTGGTGATCAGCCAGTCGAATCAAAAGGACTTGTACCAGCGCGCTCTGTTGTTATCCCTGGGAGTTATACCAAATCGTTTTCTGCAGGAGATTTCCAAGTACCATGTGCGCTGATTATTGGAAGGCGGAAAGAAAGCACAGATAAAAAGACATCCCTCAACGATGCCTTGCGAACCTATGATGTATCTTCTTAAGTATTCGAACATGATCAGCTAAATATCATATGGTACTTCAAAACAGTTTGGACGCATTGGGCCGGTCGGGAGTCGTTTTGTTTCCCTCTGATACGGTTTTAGGACTCAGTTGTGATGCGACAAATCAAGCTGCTGTTGATACGATTTTTTCAATCAAAAACAGACCGCAAAGTAAATCTCTGATCGCTTTGGTTGCAGATATGGAGATGTTGGCAACTCATGTCGAGTCCATTCCAGAGGCGGTTCACGAGATTTTAAAAGACGTTAGTTCACCTACTACAATCGTGTATCCCAAGGTAAAAGGGATTGCTCCTATGGCCATGGCTGAAGATGGATCGATGGCTTTTCGAATTCCAAAAAGCGGATTTGCTCTGGACTTGGTCAAATCCTTTGGCAAGCCCATCATTGCCACCTCTGCCAACCTCAGTGGTGCGCCCATCCCTGAAAATATAAGTCAGATAGATTGTCGAATTTTGGAGCAAGTAGACTATGTTGTACCTTTGAAATCAGACACTTATCCAGTTAGACCCTCAAGAATTTTACAGTTGACAACTGACGGGAAAACAAAAACGATACGCCCTTGACAACAAACACAACTTTGCAACAAGTATTTTCAGACCCAATGTTCTCTGCGATTGGAGAAGTTGCTGAAAAGATGCAAACCCGTGCTTTAGCCATTGGAGGTTGTGTTCGAGATGCCTTGTTGCAACGCAACCGATCTCAAGATATCGACATTGTTTGTGAAGGCAGCGGCATTGAATTGGCCAAAGCGGTTGCTGACAAACTCCCTAATAGTGGAAAAGTAAGCGTTTATAAAAACTATGGAACGGCAATGGTTCGAATTGGTTCATATGAACTTGAGTTTGTTGGAGCCAGAAAAGAGAGCTATCAAAAAAATAGCCGAAATCCAGTCGTAGAAAGCGGCACCTTGGAGGATGATCAAAAGCGGAGAGATTTCACAGTCAATGCCTTGGCTATTGCTTTAAACCCAAAGGAGTTTGGGACACTGATTGACCCCTTCAATGGACTTGAAGATTTAGATAAAAAGATCTTGAAAACCCCATTGACTGGTACGGAAACTTTCTCTGATGATCCCTTGCGCATGCTTCGAGCCGTTCGTTTTGCTGCACAACTCGATTTTACAATTGACCCTTCTACAATGAAGGCCATCAAAATAATGGCTGATCGCATTAAAATCCTATCTCAGGAACGGATCGTAGATGAGATTCATAAAATTTTATTGACCCGAAAACCTTCAGTGGGATTTTTGCTTTTAGATAAACTCGGTTTGCTCCAACATATCTTTCCCGAACTCTGCTCATTAAAAGGAATTGAAGAGGTCGAGGGCCAACGGCATAAAGACAACTTTTATCACACTTTTGAAGTCGTTGACAACATTTGCCAAACCACCGACAACCTGTGGTTGCGATGGGCTGCTTTACTTCATGATATTGGAAAAGCACCCACCAAAAAGTTTAATCAAAAAATAGGTTGGACTTTCCACGGGCATGAATTTGTTGGCGCCAAAATGGTGTACAAGTTATTTAAGCGTCTCAAAATGCCTCTCAATGAAAAGATGAAATACGTACAAAAACTCGTCTTAATGAGCTCTAGGCCCATTGTGATATCGGAAGAAATTGTGACTGATGCAGCTGTGCGACGCTTGGTCTTTGATGCTGGAGATCTAATAGACGATTTGTTACTATTGTGCGAGGCAGATATTACGACCAAGAATCCGCGACGGTTTGAAACCTATCACAATAACTTTAAAATTGTACGTCAAAAAATCATAGACGTCGAAGAAAAAGATCGAATACGAAATTTTCAACCCCCTGTTGATGGAGATGAAATCATGAAAACTTTTGGGGTTGGTCCATGTCGTGAAATTGGATTGATTAAAGAACATATCAAAGAAGCCATACTAAACGGTGAAATTCCAAATGAATATCAAGCTGCTCATGGAATGATGTTAAAAAAAGCAGCAGAACTCGGTTTGCAACCAAAACAAAATACAAATGAATAAAGCTGTATTTTTTTGGTCAACATGGGCATTATTGTCCGTTTATCTGGTCATCCTTGCAGGTGCAGTGGTGCGAATGACTGGTAGCGGTATGGGCTGTCCAGACTGGCCAAAATGTTTTGGCTACCTCATCCCCCCTACTGAACGCAGTCAGCTTGATTGGCAACCAGACAAAAGCTATAAGAAGGGAAATGTGATCATTCTGGATAATACTTTACAAGTGGCAATCCAAACTTTCGAAAGTGGTGACACTATCAACTTGAAAAATTGGGAAGTATACACCAAACATGATTACACAACTTTTAATGCAACACACACTTGGGTTGAGTTTATCAATCGCTTGCTTGGAGCGATTTCTGGTTTGATTGTACTCGGTTTGTTTATCCGCAGTCTTTGGGGGATCCGAAACCAGCCCTCGCTGTCTCTCTTTTCTTTTTTTGTAGTTGTTGGAATGGGTGTACAAGCGTGGTTAGGAAAAACCGTCGTGGACTCGAACTTGCTTCCAAGCAAAATCTCCCTACATATGATCATGGCACTACTAATCGTCAGCATATTGCTATTTGTACGTGCAAAAAGCCATGGAAAACAAATTCAACAACCATCCAAATCCTTACTGATAATGATTGTCGGGTCTTTTGCCTTGACACTGATTCAATTTGGACTCGGGGTTGACGTACGCCAGTTTATCGATTACCAAATCAAACAAGCAGGATTTAATGCTCCGCAGCTGTGGCTCAACCATCCTGAAATCTCTTTTTACGTTCATCGCTCCTTGTCACTCATTGTTGTGGTGCTTAGTATCTGGATTTATAAACGGGTGATAAAAGAAGGTTTAGCACAAAAGTATATTCAATTTATCATTGGGTGTATCCTTGCAGAAATCGCACTTGGTGTTTTAATGTACTATGCTGATTTCCCTCTGGGAACACAACCCCTTCACTTACTCATTGCAGCCCTGTTATTCAGTGTCCAATTGTATTGGTTATTCCGTATAAAAATTAAACCTTATGATCTACCGATTTAGAATTGTTTTAGACGCAGAAGAAGATATTTTCAGAGATTTGGAGTTGGAGAGTAGCTCGACTTTCGAAGATTTACACAATGTCATTATT
>MDSW01106729.1_pt1 | contig 10158 bp, 10 predicted proteins | sample 811171 | NCBI WGS metagenome assembly MDSW01 (sample SAMN05326641, study PRJNA326480) | marine metagenome | isolation source: seawater | place: Atlantic Ocean: North West | collected 2012 | reverse complement strand
TAAGCGGCTACAAAAGTATTTCTATTGAAGATATAAAAAATTTTAGACAATTAAATTCTATTTGCGCAGGTCATCCTGAATATAAAAAAGGTACAGGAATTGAAACTACCACAGGACCATTAGGACAAGGTTTAGCTAATGCAGTTGGAATGGCAGTAGCTGAAGAAATATTTAGAAAAAAATTTGGCTCTGAAGTTATTAATAACAAAACATATGTAATCGCCAGTGATGGTGACTTGATGGAAGGTATTAGTCATGAGGCAATGAGTTTAGCAGGTCATCTAAAATTAAAAAATTTAATAGTTTTTTTTGACAATAATAAAATTTCAATAGACGGTTCAACTTCCTTAAGTGTCTCTGATGACTATAAAAAAAGATTTGAGTCATATGGATGGAATTTTATTGATATTAATGGTCATAATGAAAAACAAATATCAAAAGCTATATCAAAAGCTTCAAAGTCAAACAAACCTACCTTAATATCATGTAGAACTGTAATCGGGTTTGGGTCTCCCAATAAATCTGGAAAAGCTTCTTCTCACGGTTCTCCATTAGGCAACGAAGAAGTTTCCTTAGTAAGAAAAAAACTAAAATGGAACAATAAACCGTTTGAGATTCCACAAGATTTGTTAAATGAATGGAGAAAGATTGGTGAGAAAGGTGAACATCTTGAAAAAAAATGGCTAGAAACGTTTAATAAAAAAAATGCCAAAATTAAAATTGATTTAGAGAAAAATTATATAAATTCTGATTTAGGAAATTTAGAAAGCCTAATTGAAAAGGAGAAAACCAAATATTTTGATACAAAACCAAGTTTGGCTACTAGACAATGCTCTATGGCTGCGATTGAGAGTATTTCATCTATTGTTCCTCAACTTATAGGAGGTTCAGCAGATTTAAGTGGTTCAAATAATACGAAAACTAATAATTCAAAAACTATTAATTCAAAAAATTTTCAGGGTAACTATTTACATTACGGGGTACGGGAGCATGGTATGTCTGCAGTAATGAATGGGTTGGCTTTATATGCAGGGCTAATTCCTTATGGTGGAACATTTTTGATTTTTTCTGACTACTGCAAACCCTCAATTAGATTATCTGCTTTAATGGGATTAAGGGTAATATATATTTTTTCACACGACTCAATTGGTTTAGGGGAAGATGGGCCTACTCATCAACCCATCGAACAACTTACAGGCCTTAGAGCTATTCCTAACTTAAATGTTTTTAGGCCCGCGGATATTAATGAGACATTAGAGTGTTGGGAGATAGCTTTAAAAAGTGTCGGAAATCCAAGTGTTATAGCTTTATCTAGACAAAAAGTTTCATACATTAATCCTAAAAATTCAAAAGAAAACAAATGTGAAAAAGGTGCTTATATAGTTAATATTACTTCACATGAAAGTAATGTTACTATAATTGCATCTGGTACTGAAGTTGAGTTGGCTTTAAAAGTTCAGGAGAGGTTAAAAGAAAATAATATTCATTCAAAAGTTGTTTCGATGCCGTGTATGGAACTTTTTGATAAGCAATCAGAGGATTTTCGTAAAGATATTATAGATCAAGATTCATTAGTTGTTACATTAGAAGCCGGTAGCATTATGTCTTGGCAAAAATATATAAAGAATAAAGGGATGAACATAGGTATTAATAGTTATGGAGAAAGCGCGCCCTACAAAGAGGTATACAGCTATTTTGACCTAACAGAGGAAAAAATAACAGATTTCATTCAAAAAAAGTTAAGAGAATAATTTAAGTTAATGGATAAAATAAATTTTTTTCCTGATGATTTAGATATTAGAAATCAAAGAATAATACTAAGATTAGATTTGAATGTTCCTATAAAAGATAAAGAAATCACTGATGATACAAGAATATCTATGTGTTTACCTTTTATAAAAAAATTAGTCGAAAAAAAAGCTAAAATAATAATTATAAGTCATCTTGGACGACCTAAAGGTATTAAGGATCCAGAACTAACTTTGAAGCCAATTTATAAGTATCTTAAAAAAAATCTAAAAACTAACGTTTATTTCTTTATGGGCGATTTTGATCATCAAGTTAAAGAAAAATTTTCTCATTTAAAAGAGGGAGATATAATATTGGTCGAAAATATTAGATTTTTTAAGGAGGAAACGGAAAATGATGAAAATTTCTCAAAAAAACTAGCTTCTCTTGGTGATATTTATATTAATGATGCTTTTTCATGCTCTCATAGAAAACAATCGTCAATTCATAAAATTACTAAATTTTTGGACAAGAGTTTTGCTGGACCACTTTTAAAAAAAGAAATTAATGCAATCAATCTTGTGATTAAAAATAAAAAAGAACCAGTTACATGCATTATTGGTGGATCAAAGATTTCAACAAAAATAAATATAATTTCAAGTCTTATTGAAAAAGTTAATACTCTTGTGATTGTTGGAGCTATGGCTAATAATTTTTTCATCTATAAAAATTTAAAAGTTGGAAAATCTTTAATCGAAAGAGACACTAAAGAAATTATTGAAAAGATTTACGATAAAGCAAACAAAAATAATTGTAAGGTGATAATTCCAGAGGATTGTGTTGTCGGAACTAGCTTTGATGGAGTTGGAGAAAATAAAAATTTTGAACAAATTAAAGAAAATGAAATTATCTTAGATATTGGATTAAATACAGTCAATAAGATTAAAGAAATTATTAATAAATCTAATACAGTATTATGGAATGGGCCTGCAGGATATTTTGAAAATAAAAATTTTAGTAAAGGGACAATTTCAATAGCTGAAATAATTTCTAAAAATACACTTGAAAAGTCATTAATTTCAGTTCTAGGTGGAGGAGATACGATAGCGGCAATTAATGAGAGTAAAAATAAACTTTCTTTTTCTCACTTATCAACAGCAGGTGGGGCATTTTTAGAGTACTTAGAAGGAAAAGACTTGCCTGGTCTTAGTGTTTTAAAATAAATAATCTTTTATGACTTTAAATGAAATAGCTAAAAAAATGTGTGCAAAAGGAAAAGGGATTTTAGCGGCAGATGAAAGCACTGGAACGATAGCTAAAAGATTTAAAAGCATAAATGTTGAAAATTTAGAAAAAAATAGATTAAGTTTTCGCCAGACATTATTTAACTCTAGCGCAATGAAAGATTTTATAGGTGGAGTAATTTTATTTGATGAAACAATTAGGCAAACAACTTCCTTGGGACCAACTGTACCTGAGTTAATTTCAAAGCACGGCGCGATTCCAGGTATAAAAGTTGATAAAGGAGCTAAACCTTTAGCAGGTTCAAATGATGAGACGGTCACAGAAGGTTTGGATGGTTTAAGAGAGAGACTAAAAGAGTATTATAATTTAGGAGCCCGTTTTACTAAATGGAGAGCTGTTTATAAAATAACTGATAAATTTCCCTCGGTTCAGTCAATAAAATCTAATGCGCACGCACTTGCAAGATACGCAGCTTTAGTGCAAGAAGCAAAAATGGTACCAATCGTTGAACCAGAGGTATTAATGGACGGCTCACATAATATTGATAAATGCTATTCAGTCACTACCGATGTTTTAAATGAATGCTACAATGAGCTCGAGATTCATAAAGTAGATTTAAAGGGAACAGTTTTAAAACCTAATATGGTAATTCATGGATCTGATTGCCCTGAAAAGTCTAATTCTAGCGAGATAGCAAAAAAAACTTTAGATTGTTTAAAAAAAAACGTCCCTAGTAATGTCCCTGGGATAGCTTTTTTATCCGGCGGTCAAACAGAAATTGAGTCTAGTAAAAATTTAAATGAAATTAATAAAATAAATGACAGTAATTTTTTGATCACTTTTTCATATGGTAGAGGATTACAAGCTAGTGCCTTGAAAGAATTTGGGAAAAATCAAAATAATATTGAAAATATCCAAAAAGCATTCAATCACAGAGCTAAAATGAATGGTTTGTCCTCAAAGGGAGAGTGGTCTGCAGACTTAGAAAAAGAATCTGCGGCTTAAAACTATTGAAGAGATTTATATACTTAATTTCGCCAAATAAAATAAACAAAAGCTTTTATGAAGACTTAGATAAAGTTTTATCTTTTAAAAATGTTAAATTTTTTCAATTGAGATTAAAAAATATTAAAAAAAATAATCTTATTAAAATTTCTTATAAAATCAAAAAAATCACAATAAAACATAACGTAAGATTTATTTTAAATGATAATTTTTCTTTAGTTCGTAAAATTAAAGCTGATGGTTGTCACATGGGTCAGCTTGATGGTTCTTTTAAAATTGCAAGAAAAAAGCTTAAAAACAAAATCTTGGGAATCACGTGTCATAACTCGAAAAGTCTTTCAAAGAGTGCTGTTAAATTAAATGCAGATTATATTGCTCTAGGATCATTTTATAAATCAAAACTTAAGCCAAATGCAAAAAAGGCAAAATTAAATATTTTAAAATGGTCAAGAAAGAACATCAATAAACCAATTGTAGTAATTGGTGGAATTAATAATTTAAACTATAAAAAATTATTAAAAGCTGGTGCAAAATATATTGCAATATCAAGTTTTATTTGGGATAACCCAAAATTAAAACCTGAATTAGCAATAAAAAAATTTAAATGAAAATTACAGCTAACGAAATAAAAACTGGTATGATAATTGAACATAAGAATGATTATTGGAATGTTCTTAAGACTCAGCATGTAAAACCTGGTAAAGGTGGAGCGTTTAATCAAGTTGAATTAAAAAGTGTTATTAAAGGAACAAAATTAAATGAAAGATTTAGATCTAATGACACTGTAGAAAAAGCAGAAGTGGATGAAAAGAAATTCAACTTTTTATACGTTGACGGAGAAAATTGCTGCTTTATGAACAATGAAACTTTCGAGCAAGTAGAAATTCCGAAGAATATTATAGGAGAACAATACAAACTTTTAAAAGAAAATTTAGAGGTGACTATTTCCTTTATGGAAGACAAACCAATTTCAGTAGAACTACCAAATAATATTGAATGTACTATTCAAAGTACTGACGCAGCTATAAAAAATCAAACAGCATCTTCTTCGTACAAGCCAGCAATTCTAGACTGTGGCATAAAAGTGAACGTTCCTCCATTTGTTGATAGTGGTGAAAAGATAGTTATAGATACTCGTACTTTAGAATACGTTAAGCGAGTAAACTAATGAAATTAAACTCTCCAAAAATTAATATTATAACTAGAGCATGTATAAAAGCCTCAAGGTCGTTAATAAGAGATTTTGGTGAATTAGAAAACCTGCAAGTTTCCTCAAAAGCTCCTGGTGACTTTGTTTCTTCAGCAGACAAGAGAACGGAAAAAATTCTTATAGAGGAATTACAGAAAGCACAACCAGAGTATGGAATAATTTCAGAAGAAGCAGGTATTATTAATAAGTCTAACACTCAAAATCGGTGGATAATCGATCCTATAGATGGAACACTCAATTTTTTAAATGGAATACCTCAATTTGCCATTTCAATCGGATATGAGGAAAATGAGGAGATTAAATGCGGAGTTATTTTTAATCCAGTAACCAATGAAATGTATTATGCCGAAAAAGGTAACGGGGCTTATTTAAATAATTATAGAATTAGAGTTTCTAAAAAAAAAAAAATTGAAAACTCTCTTCTAGTTACAGGTGGGCCAAGGCAATCTAGTAAAAATAAGGATAAAATTTTCTCTGAATATATAAAAGTTTCAAAAAAAGCTACTCATGTAAGAAAATTTGGAAGTGCTGCTTTAGACATGTCCTTTGTAGCTTCTGGAAAATTTGATGGATACTGGCAAAGAGAATTAAACTATTGGGATGTAGCTGCAGGAATAATTATTATTAAAGAGGCAGGAGGATTTGTTGATTTTTTTGAGGAAGATAAAAATAAACCGCTTAAAAAGAATATTATAGCGACAAATTCTAATATTCATGATGAATTGAAAGATTTAATAAGCAAAAAAGATATTGAGTAAAACTAATTATTAATATATGACTCCGCCAATGAAAAAAAATATACACCCAAATTACCATAAAATTAAAGTTGTAATGACTGACGGTACAGAGTTTGAAACTCGATCCACTTGGGGTAAAGAAAATGATATTTTGAAATTAGATATTGATCCAAAATCCCATTTTGCTTGGACCGGTGGTACACAAAAAGTTTTAGATAAAGGAAGAGTAAGTAAATATAATAAAAAATTTAGTAACCTTAGAACAAAAAAATAATTTATGACAGACGCTCCATTCATGCCAAAAGCAACAGCTGTTTGGCTAGTTGAAAATACTACTCTTACATTTAAACAAATAGCTGAATTTTGCAATCTACATGAATTAGAGATTAAAGGTATTGCGGATGGTGATGTTGCGAAAGGTATAAAAGCTTACAACCCTATTTTAGCTGGTCAACTTTCAAGAGAAGAAATAGAAAGCTGTTCCAAAGATCCTAATAAGAAACTATCGCTATCTAAAAAAATTGAGGAAGTAGAAGTAAAGGAAAGAAAAAAGCCAAAGTATACTCCACTTTCAAAGAGACAAGATAGACCAGATGCAATTTTGTGGCTATGTAAGAATGCTTCAGAACTTACAGATGGTCAAATATCTAAACTTGTTGGAAGTACCAAGGGGACAGTTTCTCTAATTAGGAAAAGAAGCTATTGGAATTTTTCTAATTTAAAACCAAGAGATCCAGTAATTTTAGCCTTGTGCACCCAAGAATCATTTCAAAAAAGTTTAGATAAGGCCAAAAGAAGAATAGAGAGAGAGAAAAAAGCTAAAATTAGAGAGGAAAAAAAAGCACAGAGAGCTACTATCTAGACAAACTCATAATCAGATGATAATTACAAAAAAAATTAACTGGAGGTTTTTATTAAAATAGAGGTAAAAGATAATAACGTAGAACAAGCTATTAGAGTCCTTAAGAGAAAGCTTCAAAAAGAGGGTTTTTTTAAAGTTATGAAAATGAAAAGTACTTATGAAAAGCCTTCTGAAAGAAAAAAAAGGATACAAACTGAAAACTTAAAAAGAATAAAAAAACTTCAAAAACTAAAAAATAGATATTAATTGAAATGAGAGGATTAAAAATGCCATCTGGTAAGGTAAAATGGTTCAACGCCAAAAAGGGTTATGGTTTCATAACTGATGATAAAAGTAAAAAAGATATTTTTCTTCATGTATCTTCATTGGAGGACTCTAAACTTAGAGTATTAAAAGAAGACCAAAAAATTTTTTACGACATAAAGGAAGAAAAAGATAAACTCCAAGCAATAAATATTAAAAAGAACAAATAAATAACGCGGGGTGGAGCAGTCTGGTAGCTCGTCAGGCTCATAACCTGAAGGTCGTAGGTTCAAATCCTACCCCCGCAACCAAGATGACTAACACTATTAGAAACATAACAATAATTGCACACGTAGATCATGGTAAAACTACTTTAATCGATAGTTTGATGAAACAAAGTGGTTCTTTTAGAGAAAATGAAAATATAGAAGAACGAGTAATGGACTCTGGAGAGTTGGAGAAGGAAAGAGGAATTACAATTTTGGCAAAACCTACTTCAATAAACTGGAAAAATTCAAGAATAAATATAATTGATACTCCTGGGCATAGAGATTTTGCTGCTGAAGTTGAAAGAGTGTTACATATGGCTGATGGAGCATTACTTTTAATTGACTCTGCTGAAGGGGTGATGCCCCAAACAAAATTTGTTCTTTCAAAAGCACTTAAGCAAGGACTAAAACCAATTGTTGTAATTAATAAATTAGATAAAGCTGATCAAAGAGCAAATGAGGTGCTGAATGAAACATTTGATCTTTTTGTAAATTTAGATGCTAATGAGGAACAATTAAATTTTCCTGTATTGTATGCAAGTGGCAGATCCGGATGGGCTACAAAAGAGATGGAAGGTAAAAGAGAAAATTTACAACCTCTTTTAGATCTGATTTTAAGTCACGTAAAACCAAATGTTACAGATAAGACAAAACCATTCGCGATGTTATCTACTTTATTATATGCAGATAGTTTTTTAGGGAGAAGCTTAGTGGGTAGAATAGCTCAAGGAACTGCAAAAGCTAATCAGCAAATTAAAGCAATTAATTTAGAGGGTAAAAAAGTTGATGAAGGAAGATTGACAAAAATTTTTAGATATGAAGGAACTAAGAAAGTTCCGATAGAAGTTGGAGAAGCTGGTGACATTGTAATTATTGCTGGATTAGAAAAAGCTAATGTAGCAGACACAATTTGTGATTTGGAATTGAATGAACCAATAAGTGCAACTCCAATCGACCCTCCAACTATGTCAATTACAATTACAGTTAATAATTCTCCATTAGCAGGAACTGAGGGAAATAAATTGACAAGTACACAAATACGAGAGCGATTGATATTAGAAGCTGAAAATAATGTTGGTATAACTTTTGCAGAAAATAATAATAAAGACTCTTTTTCAATAAGTGGTCGTGGTGAATTAATGTTAGAAATTCTTTTGACTCAGATGAGACGTGAAGGATTTGAAATGACTGTAAGTCCGCCAAAAGTTTTAATAAAAGAGATTAATGGAAAAAAACAAGAGCCAATAGAAGAAATTACCATAGATCTGGATGAGGATTACTCTTCAAGAATTATTGACTCAATGAATAGAAGAAAAGGAAGATTAATTGAATTAAAAGATACCGGGAAAAATAAAAAAAGATTAATTTTTCACGCGCCAACAAGAGGTTTAATGGGATATTCAAGTAGATTTTTAACTTTAACTAAAGGGACCGGGGTTATAAATAGAACTTTCCACTCTTACGGAGATTATACCGGTGATATGGAAGGCAGAAGAAATGGTGCTCTTATATCAATAGAAACAGGCAAAGCAGTTGCGTTTGCGATTTTTAATTTACAAGCTAGAGGTGAGATGCTTGTAACTCACAATGACCCAGTATACGAGGGGATGATTGTTGGCATTTCTTCTAAAGCTGAGGATCTTGAAATTAATGTTATGAAAGGAAAAAAATTAACAAATATGAGAACACAAAATACAGATGAAAACATAGTCTTAACTCCTGTTAGGAAAATGGCTATTGCTGAACAGCTGAGTTTACTAAATGCAGATGAAGCTCTTGAAATTACACCAAAATCATGCAGACTTAGAAAACTAATTTTAGATCCACACGAAAGAAAAAGACTCTCCAGAGCGAAAGCTAAAGTTTCTTAAAGGTTAAATCTTGATTTTTTACTGTCGTTTAAAAAACCTTTTACTGTATCAAGCGTCATAGACTTAAAACTTTTTCCAAATCCATTAATTTGATTTATAATTTTAGGTGGCATAGTTATTATATTACAATTAATTTGTTTAGCTTGAGTGTAGTTATAAGCCTCTCTAGTACTAGCCCACAGAATTTCAATATTTTTATTTTTTTTAGTTAAAGAAATACTTTTTTTAAATATTGGAAGTGGATCCTTACCTTTATCCGCCATTCTTCCAGCAAATATAGAAATTATAGATTTAGTTTTTTTACTTAATTTTTTATAAATCAGTTGTGTCTGTTTAAACGTATAGACTGCTGTTATATTCAGTTTTATTCCTTTATCGCTTAACTCTTTAATTACTGATCCAGTGAACATTCCTTTTGAATTGACAACGGGTATTTTAACGTAAACGTTTTTACCCCAAGAGTTTATTTCATAGGCTTGTTTAAGCATGTCTTTTGAATTGTCTGCAAATACTTCAAAAGAGATTGGTTTTTTTTTACAAACCTTTAAAATTTTTAAAGAATAATCTTTATAATTTTTTGCACCAGCTAATCTCATCAAACTTGGGTTAGTTGTAAAACCATCAACAAAAAATTTTGTATTAAAATATTTAATTGTTTCGTAGTCAGCTATATCGCAGAATATTTTTGTTTTCATTAATCTAAATTTTTAACAATATCCTCAGTCATTTTTTTAGCATCAGCAAATAACATTAGGGTGTTATCCTTATAAAATAACTCATTGTCTATTCCAGCGTATCCAGGAGATAAGCTTCTCTTAACAAATAAAACTGACTTGCATTTTTCAACATCAAGCACTGGCATACCAAATATCGGGCTTTTAGGATCTGTTTTAGCTACAGGATTTGTTACATCATTTGCTCCAATCACAAATGCAACATCGGAATTAGCAAAATCATTATTTATATCTTCTAGCTCAAAAACTTCATC
>MDSW01051768.1_pt1 | contig 10158 bp, 9 predicted proteins | sample 811171 | NCBI WGS metagenome assembly MDSW01 (sample SAMN05326641, study PRJNA326480) | marine metagenome | isolation source: seawater | place: Atlantic Ocean: North West | collected 2012 | reverse complement strand
TTTATGGATACAAATTTTTAGTGCAATCTTCATTTAAGGGAATATTATTAACATTTGGACATTATCTTAAGTTTTACTTTAAGTACGTTTCAAGATTAGAAAAGAAAATAAAATTCACAAGAAATATAAACACCAAAAAGAAGATGGCGACAATAAATACCAGGGGACAGCTTAGTCAAAGACCGTAAAATTACGAAAAAAGAATGAGTATTAATGTTGAAAAAAGAAAGAATAGTTGTTATTAGTTATTTTTAATTATGCTTAAATCTCCTTTTACACCAAGAAAACCTAAAGATTTCAGAGTCTTAATACTGTATCCAAATTTACAAATGTTGGCTTTAATGCCACAAGTAGTTGGCATATTTACAGCTTTGCTTAAAAGAGAGGGATACACCATAGATGTTTTTGACTGCACTTATTATAAAGATATAGATTATATCAATCTTGAAGGTTACAAAAATCAGCAAGATGAAATTGGACAAAGAGTAAAGAAAAGAAATGCAGCATCTTACAATAGATCAGATTGGTTTAAAAAAGCTGGCAAAGAACCAAAAACTGGATTACGAGAAGATTTTAAAAAAAAAGTTCAAGATTTTAAACCTGATATAATCTTAGTTTCAGCCTTAGAAAGCACATATCTTTTATCAATTCATTTATTAAACGGAATTCCTGAAAAAGATAAAACTTACAAAACTATCTTCGGAGGAGTTTTTCCTACATATGCTGCACAAAAAATTATTAAAGATAAGAATGTAGATTATATTTGTAGAGGAGAAGGCGAGTTAGCTTTAATAGAAATGTGCAAAAGATTAGCTACAGGCGATAGAATAGACAATGTTCCAAATTTTACAGTCAAAGGAGAAGGTCAAATTTTTAACAATAAACTTGGTCTAGCTATGAATATGGATGATGTACCTATTCCAGACTGGGATTTATTAGATTCAGAAAGTATATATAGACCGATGCAGGGAAAAATATGGAGAGCAGTTGGTATTGAAACTCAAAGAGGCTGTCCTTATACTTGTACTTTTTGTAATTCTCCATCACATAACGTTGTTTACAAAAAAGAAGTAAATAAAATCTTTCACAGAAAAAAATCAATAAAGAGAGTAAAACAAGAATTAGATTTTTTAGTAAAAAAATATAATCCGGAATTAATTTATTACACTGTAGACACTTTTTTAGCTATGTCGAACAAGGAATTTGATGAATTTAAGGAAATGTATTCAGATTACAAGATACCATTTTGGATGAATACTCGAGCGGAAACTATTACCGAACATAGAGCTGATGGTTTAGAGGAGATGAATATGCTCAGGTGTGATATAGGAGTTGAACATGGCAATTATAATTACAGAAAAAATTATTTAAGCAGAAACATATCAGACGAAGTTCAGATTAGAGGTTTTGAATTTCTTTCTGGGCACAAATATACTATGGCCGCAACCACTATAATTGGGATGCCCGATGAAACTAGAGATTTAATTTTTGACACAATAAGATTTGTAAGAAAACTACCTAAAGATGTTGATGCTAATGGAGCTTCTATTTTTGCACCTTATCATGGTACACCATTAAGAGAGTTAGCTATAGAAAAAGGATATATTACAGGAGATGAATTGGTTCCTTCCTACTTTTCTAAAAGTATATTAAAAATGCCAAGCATATCTTCTGATGAAATTTCAGGAATCCATAAAACATTTTCATACTATGTTAGGTTTCCAGAAAGCAGATGGGATGAGATTAAAATTGCAGAAAAAGAAACCCCAGAAGGTTTGGCAATGCATGAAAAACTAGGAAAAGAGTTCGATGAAAAATATCGAACAAAAGACGGAAAGCCTGTAATTGAAGGCATGCATACTTAATTTTAATATCTGATTAATCTCTTTTCTAACTCAATTGCTATTCTTTTTTGAGCTTCAAAAGTCATAGCTCCTATATGAGCAGTAAAAACAGCATTATTTAATTTAAAAAGTTTATTTTTTCTTTTTTCATGTAAAAAGACATCAGAAGCAGCGGCGAAAATTCTTTTTATTTTTAAATGATTATATAAATCTTGTTCATTTACAATTCCTCCTCTGGAAACATTAATTAATATGGAGTTTTTTTTCATTAAATTTAATTTTTTTTTGTTTATAAGATTGAATGTATCTTTAAGTAATGGAACAGATACTATGACAAAATCACTCTTTTTTAAAAGTTGATTTAAAGTTAGTAAGAAAATTTTTTTTCTTTTAAGTAATTTTTTTCTTTTAAGACTATTTCTTTTTACATTTGCATAGATGTTCATTCCATATTTTTTTCCTAATAAAGCAATCTTTTTTCCTATTTTACCAAGACCAATGATACCAAGATTTTTTTTTGTAATTTCAAATCCATATATATCACTTTTTTTCCAAAGATTTTTTCTAAGCAGTCTGTCACAATAGACTATTTTTCTTGAAGCAGAGTGTAACAAACCAAATGCTAGTTCTGCCACAGATGAAGCACTTTGTGCTGGTACATTAAAGCATTTTATTTTATTTTTTTTTGCTTGCAGTAAATCTATATTATCCATACCAACACCAGCTCTAGCGATGATTTTTAAATCTTTTCCTTTATTTATAATATTTTTGTCTAATTTAATTCCGCTTCTAAGAATAATAATTGAGTAGAATTTTATAATTTTAAATAAGTTAGAATATTTGATTCCTGGCTTATAATCTACTTTGTAATTTTTTTTTCTTAAATTTTTTATTAGTATTGGATGAACAGGGTCAACAATAATAATTTTTTTCCTTACCTTCATTAAGATGAGCTTAAAAAGTTTAAAGATTCTCTTATATTGAAGTTAAAGATTAAATTCATATTTTGTATAGCAGAGCCAGCTGCTCCTTTCATTAAATTATCTAAAACAGAGATAATCTTTATGATTTTTTTATCTGATTCAAAGTCTAGACCAATTAAACAGTTATTTGTTCCTATAACACTAGAGAGTTGAGGATAAATTAAATAATCCTTGTCATTTTTTTTGCCTACTTTATCTAAGTCATTAATAAAAATAAAATCATTGTTAAAATTTTTGTCATTATAATATTTCTTATAGATCTTTATAAGGATATCTCTATTAATATTTTTTTTTATTTTATTTTTTAATTCTAAACTGGTTTGCATAAATATACCTCTTTTGAAATTTCCATGAGCTGTATTAAGGTCTATTTTTACATTTTTTAAATTAAATAAAGATTCTAGTTTTTCTTCTATTTCTGGCGCATGACGATGACCATCAGCATTGTAAGCCAGCATATTGTCTGAAAGATTAGTGTGCATAATTTCTTTCTTTAAAGTATTTCCTGCACCTGTTGATCCATTAATAGCATGAATCTTTATTATTTTTTTAAAATCTACAATTTTTTCTTTTATTAATGGCGCAAGACCTATAAGAGAACATAATGCATAACAACCGGGGTTTGCAATTAGTTTAGATTGTTTTATCTTATTTTTATTAAACTCTGTAGCTCCATATGCTGAAAATCTTAACAGTTTCTTTTTTGAATGATTTGTTCCATAGGCTAATTTATATTTTTTAATAGTTTTAAACCTGAATGCACCACTTAAATCTATTACAAAAATATTTTTTTTTATAAATATTTCCGCGTACTTCATTGACTCATTAGATTTTGTGCATAAAAATACAACATTAATTTTTTTGTTATTAATTATGGAGTCAACGGAGCAAAAATTTAACTTTGAAAATGATAAATTGGGATGTGTTCTTTTAAAGCTTTTTTTAGATCTAGATGACGGAAAAATCTGACTTATGTTTTTATGATTTAACAATAGTCTACATAGTTCGCCGCCTACAAAACCGCTGCCTCCAATTATTCCGGCATTTATTTTTTTCATAATTTTTATATTTATGGTTTTAGTATAATCTTTGGTGAAGCACATCTACCTTCATGAATTTCTTTAAAAGCTTCAGGGCCTTTTTTTAAATCACGATAATCAATCCAATTTAGAGGACCTATTTTTTTATTAGCCAAAATATCAATTGTTTTTTCAAAGTCCTTATTCGTGTAACAATAAGTACCAACTAGTGTAATTTCGCGAAGGGTTAGTTTTCTAAAATCAAACGAACCTGTTGGCTCATGTAAACCTATATGGACAATAGTTCCTCCTGGAGAAACTACAAAAATCGCTTGTTGTCTAGTTATCTCCGAACCTGCAGTATCAAAAACTATATCAAACTCATTTTCTTTTAATTTTTTCTCTTTAGGGTTAATAAATTCGGCCTTCAAATATTTCGCACACTCATCCGATCTTAATTTATTTGGATCAGACATAACAATATTTTTACAATTTTTTTCATATGACAAAATCAATCCACAAATTAACCCTATCGCCCCACAACCTTGAATTAAAATTTTACATTCTGACAAAGGTTTTTTTAAAGTATTTTCACCTAATAAAACGGCATGTAAGGATACAGCTGTAGGTTCAGCAACTGCAAATTCTTCGATATTTAGTTCTTTTGGAACTTCGTATATGTTTTTGTCAGGCACTGATACATATTCTGCAAAACCTCCTTGTCTTTTTGTAGGCTTGCTCATTCCCAACAAAACTCTTTTACCGCAAAGATGTTCTCTTCCATTTTTGCAGTAGTTGCAATTTCCACAAGTTAGTAGAGGATTAAGAACAGCATTTTTGTTTTTTAATTTGCCATTTTGTATAACACCACTTATTTCATGGCCTAAAATTAAAGGAGGTATTCTTCTTTCATCTTTGCCGTGATAAGCATGCATATCAGAACCACAAATTCCTGAAGCTTTAATTTTTAATATGCTTTCACCATCTTTTTCTATAGGATTTTTTTCTTCTCTATAAACGATAGTTTGTTTGGCTGTGTATACTAAGGCATGCATATTTTTTATAATGAATTTGAATATATTTCTTTTATCAATTTTTCATCCTTATTTTCAATTGGATCATTTTCTATATTTCCAGATATATTTTTAATGAAAATCTCAATATGATCTTTTTTAACATTATAGTCAGACAGTTTATTATTAATTTTAATTTTGTCCATAAACTTTATAATAAATTCTATACCTTCTTCATCATTTTGGAGGAATTTTTTTAAATTTTCTATTTTTTGCTTCCTATATTTATAAACTTTATTTACCCAAAAAGGATACAAAGATGCTAATCCTCTAGCATGAGGCTGATGTATTTCCTTTACTGATCCCATGGCTTGCTGAAGCCTATGTGGTAAGCATGTGCTAGCATTGCCTACATTTATACCACCCAACAATGCTGCAAAACATATTTGGCTACGTAAAATCAAATCATTAGGTTTGTTCAAAGATTCAGGAAGTTTAGTTAAAACTATTTTCAGTCCTTCAAGTGACAACATGTCTGTAAAATAATTTGATTTTTTTGCCAAATAAGATTCAAATAGGTGAGTAAATGCATCAAATCCAGTTGTGGCCGCAACATCTCTAGGCATAGTTAAACTTAATAATGGATCTATTATAGCAATCCTAGGAAAAATTTGCTTTCCTCTAATTCCAGACTTAAAATTTTTATTTACATCAGTAATAATTGCACCTTTGGTAACTTCTGAACCAGTTCCAGCTGTAGTTGGAATAGCGACTAATGGTATTGATTTTTTTTCATCTTTTAAATTTGTTCCAATTAAAGATTCTATATTCTCAATATCAAAACCTACTGATATAGCTTTGGCAGCATCTATTGAACTTCCGCCACCTAATCCAATTATAAAATCTATATTTTTTTTTCTACAAATTTCCGAAGCTGCATTTACTTCAGAAGATTTAGCATCATTTGAAATATTGTCGTAAATTTCTACTTTATAATTGTCTTCAATAAGAATTTTTTTTAACTTGTCCAAATGGCCGAACTTTTTCATTGCTTTTTTTCCCGTAACTATTAAACATTTTTTTCCTAAATTTTTTACATGTTCATTAGTGCTTTTAAAAGTATCTGCTCCAAAGACAACTTGTGTAGGTGTGTGAAAAATAAAATTCATTTAAAAATTCTTTTATTTTTATAAAGTTCTGTGATTATTTCAAGCCTATTATTTGAGATATATTTTAGAGATGACCCGCCTCCAGATGAAACATTTTTTCTTCTCTTTAAATCATTGGCACTATCTCCTCCTAAAATCAAAATGTTTGACTTTATATTTTTAAAACGTTTAGAAAGATAACGTGTTGGCTCCACAACCTTTTTTTTAACTAAAGATGGCGTTCCTGAAAATAAAATCTTATGAATTTTTTTACATTTTTTGCTTAGTAAATTATCGAGTTTTTTTGTATGCAAGTAACCAGCTATAGTATCTGTCTCTTTTATTTCATTTAAAAATTTAACTTTTTGCTTATTTTTTTTCTGTTCTAAAATTAAAAATCTTGAAGGTAAAATTATTTTTTTTGTATTTTTTTTCAAAAAATTATTAATAACATTTTTTATTTTTGCTTCTTTAAAATACAAAGACTTTCCAATCTGAAAACCTTTTGCTTTTAAAATTGAATTTAAAACAACACCAGAAGGGACAATATAGTTAAATTTTTTTCCCAAATATTTTAAGCCAATCATGACTTTTTCTTTTTTATTTCCACCTATAAAAAAGATAAAGTTTTTTTTTGAATATTTTTTCCATTTATCTAATTTAATTAGTTCATTTACTATTCCATTTGAAAGAAAAGCTTTTACATATTTTAAAATAGCGTTATTAGAAGCATTTTTTCTATGAGCTTTAGAAAAACCGCCTAACACTAATTTATTTGCTAGAATAGAATAAACTTTAGCTAATTTAGAAGAGTTAGATTGTTCACCTGCTAAAAGCCTTGTGTTTCCCACCAGAATTAATTCACCAGGATTTATTTTTTTTTTTAAAATTAAGAGTTTATTGATAGAAATTAATCCAGAATAATATTTTACACTGGTATTTAGTTTTTTTTTTAAAATTTTAGCTAAATACGGAACGTGAATTGAAGTTTTTTTTTTAAAATCACCTTGATGTGTTAAAATGAAAACTCTGCATTTTTTTTTAATTAATAATTTTAAATCTTTTAATTCTTCGTTAATTCTACTTAAATTATTAGAATCTTTTTCTAAATTGAATCCTGCCGAATATATCCAAAATTCATTTTTGTTGATATATTCTGGTTTTAAAACTCTCAATTTTTTCAAATTAGACATAAAAATTATTTTTTTTAACTACTTTTATAGCTTTTTTATAATCTGCATGAGTGTCTATTTCGAATCTTTCTTTTTTCAAAACGGATATCTTAAAAGAATGTTTTTTAAATAAATTTGAATATGTGTCTTCATAACATGAATTATCATTTTTCCTTTTTTTTCTGTGGATATTGTTTAATTCTGAAAAAAAAGTATTTTTTGCTTTTTTTGACATTTTTATTACACTTGAAGCGGCATAAAAATTTTTTCTTTTTTTATGTTTTTTTTTTACAAAAATATCTGTAATCTTCTTTTTTGAATTTACTTTTAGTGTTATGTCATCTTGATTGTAATTATTTAAGGGATTTGTCATTACTAAATTTCTTTTTCTTTTCATAACAAATCTTTTTAATTCATTTTTAGGCAATATAATATCTCCATCTAATAATATCAGATCATCTTTTATTAAGTTTCTAGCTAAAAGAACTGAAAAAAAATTACCTTTATTTTTATAGAACTTATTTTCAATAAAGTGGATATTATTCATATTTTTTTGTAAATGTTTTTTAATTAGGTTTTTCTTAAATCCCACTACAATATAAATATTTTTAATATTTTTTAAATTATTCAAAATTAAGTCTAAAATTTTTATATTTTTAAAAACGTTTAGCAGACACTTAGGCTTGTCTTTTCCTAAGTTACCAAGACGTTTACCAATACCTGAAGCAAGTATCAAAGCATCCATTAAAAATATTTTTTTTCTATTATTTTGAAAATCCCTTCTTCAATAATACTTAAACCTTTTAGTAAATCTTTTTTGGAGATTACTAACGGAGGACATATGTAAATCATATTATACCTTGAGTAGCAGAATAATCCTTTATTCCATAAAAAATCTAACAAATTCTTTATGTCTTTTTGTTTTTTAAAATGATTTGTATAACTCCATTCTACCAGTCTTTCTTTTTTTTTATTTTTGACAAATTCAATAGCATAAAAAAGACCTTTTCCTCTAAAATCTCCTATACAATTAAATCTTAATTTCATTTTTTTTAATTTTTTTTCAATAATTTTTCCAAATATTAGAGACTTTTTTATTAATTTTTCATTTTTATAAACTTTTATAGCTGCTATTGCTGCAGCACACGATATTGGGTGAGCATAGTTAGTTAATCCAGTTGGAAAATATTTTTTGTCATAAAATTTAGAAATTTTTTTAGAAATCAAAGTTGCTCCTAAAGGCATTAATCCGCCTGTTATACCTTTTGCCAAAGTTACTATATCCGGCTTTGCTGACCAGTGGCTTGCCGCAAACCACTTTCCCGTTCTTCCAAAACCACTCATCACTTCATCAAATATTAATAAAACTTTATATTTGTTACATATCTTTCTAACTCCTTCGTAATATCCTTTTGGCGGAATAATTCTTCCTGCAGAACCTGTTATAGGTTCCATAATTACAGCTGCGATTGATTTATTTTTTTTAAATATTTTTTCTAGTTCTTTAGGAGAAGATATTTTACACCCCGGATATGTATTGCTTGTTGGACACGAGTGTATTATCGGATCTGTAAAGAAGATACTATTTTTATCAGTTGCATTTATCATTTTTCTTCTCGCGTCTCCGCTAAAAGAAGCTGAATAACGGGTAGCTCCATGATAAGAAGTTATCTTTCTCGCCAAAATTTTATTTTTTCCAGTAAATTGTTTAGCTATAATGCAAGCCACTTCATTTGCTCTCGCACCACTATCAGACAAAAATACTTTTCCTATATCGGAAGGATATAAATTAGACAACATTTTAGACAACTCTTCTCTTTTCTCATTTTTAAAACTTGGAGATATATAACTAATTTTTTTAGTTTGTTTAACTATAGCTTTAATAATTTTGGGGTGCTGGAAACCTAAATTTAAATTAACTAGCTGAGAACAAAAATCTAAATACTTTTTTTTTTTAATCCAGAAATAAGAACCAAAAGTTTTATCTACTTCTTTTTGAGATACATTATTTTGAATTGACCAAGGTATTAAATTATATTTTCTCATTATTTAATTTGTGTCTTATATTACAGTTCAAATTTGAACAAATCTACTTTTTAAAAAATTTTAACTATTCTTAGCTATAATATTAGCAATATGATGACAAACAATAGATACTGTATTAGATATATTTAAACTTTCCATTTTTTTATTAATATTTATTTTAAATCGGAAATCAGAATTTAATAAAGTTTTTTCCTTTAAACCATAACCTTCCGACCCAAAAAGCAAAACATTTCTTCCTTTCCAATCATGTTCTGTAAAATTTTTCTTAGCTGATACGTCAAATGCACTAATCCAAAAATCTTTTGTTTTTAAATATTTTAGCGCGGTATTAATATTAGAAACTTTAAATAAATTTATATATTCAACACCACCACTAGCACTTTTGTACAGTAATTTACTTTTCGATGGAAATGATCTTTCTTTAACAATTATACCTTGAATACCAAAAGAGACAGCACTTCTAATTATTGAGCCAATATTTCTAGGGTCAGAAACTTCCTCAATAGCAATTAAATTTATATTTTTATTGTTGTTTTCTGAAAGAAATTCTTTTAACGTTAAATCTTCTAATTGCTCTAGTTCAGCAACAAATCCTTGATGAATTACTTCATCGCGCCCACATAAATTATCCAATTCCTTTTTTGATTTATAAAAAATACGAATATTTTTTAATAAATTTAAAGGCTGATTTTCTTTATTAATGCTTTTTTTAGAATCTTCAGTTAAAAAAACTCTTTCAATTTTTCTTCTAGGGTTTTTTAACGCTTCTATCACAGCATGCTTCCCAGCGATCAAAAATGTTGTTTTTTTCATATAAAATAGGTCTTTTTTACAAATAAATAGCATATTTAAATACAAAATGATTTATTGCTTTTATTTCCTAACATGCTTATAAAACCCTTGTTGTTAAATACTTTTTAAGTTATTGGGTAT
>MDSW01018367.1_pt1 | contig 10158 bp, 12 predicted proteins | sample 811171 | NCBI WGS metagenome assembly MDSW01 (sample SAMN05326641, study PRJNA326480) | marine metagenome | isolation source: seawater | place: Atlantic Ocean: North West | collected 2012 | reverse complement strand
TTGCCTTTGATATGAATTCAGATATTAATTTTTCATCTTTTATACCCTCTGAATTCTCAACGCCAGAGCTAACATCAAAATATTCTGTTTTTTTTAAATCCAATGCATCTGATATATTGGCAGTGTTGAGGCCACCTGATAGAAAAAATGACTTATTCGGGGAAAAATTTCTTAGAATTTTCCAATCAAATGTTTGGCCAGTTCCTCCAGGCATATCTTTCTTTTGTTTTGAGTCTAATAGAATATGGTCAACGTAAGGACAATATTCTTTTATTTTATCTAAATCAGACTCATTAGATATGTTAAATGATTTTATTATTTTTAGATTATAAGCTTCATTGATTTCTCTTACCTCATTTACACTTTCATTTCCGTGCAATTGAAGATGTGTAAACTTCATTTCTGCGTAAGTCTTTAAATCACTATTAGTTGGATTAACAGTTACTGCAACAGTATTCACTTTGCCATTTATTTGATCTAAAATTTCTGTACATTTACTGATTGATATGTTCCTGCTTGAATTTTCGAAGAAAATAAAGCCTAAAAAAGACGCACCACATTCGATTGCGTGTTTAGCGATTCTAATATCTTTTATACCGCAAATTTTAACGTGTACTTTACTCACTTTATACTTTGTTGAAAAAATTTAGCCGCATCAGCAGGTGAATTGGCTTTTGTTATTGGTCTTCCAATTACAATAATATCTGCACCATGGTCAATTGCTTCCTTAGCTGAAAGTGTTCTTTTTTGATCATATAAATTGTCTGATTGGTTTCTTATACCGGGTACAACCACATCTAATTTAGAGCCAAATGAATTTTTAACATCTTTAATCTCCATGGGGCTGCAAACAATTCCATCCATGCCTGTATTAAGCGCAAGATGAGATAGTTTTTTAACATTTTCATTTATTGATTTATTAATACCAATTTCATTCATTGAATTATCATTAAAACTCGTTAGCATTGTGACACCAATTAACTTTGTTGAACTATTTAATTCTTTTTTCAAGTTAACGCACTCTCTGAGCATATCAGATCCACCTGATAAATGCAGCGTAGTGTAAGTGGGCTTTAATGATAGAATGTTTTTCAGTGATTTTTTAACTGTATTTGGGATATCGTAAAGTTTTAAATCTAGAAATAGTGGTATCTCAGATTTAGCAATTGTTTCAACGCCTTCAATTCCGCAGGAAGTAAAAAATTCTAGACCTAATTTAACACCACCTATATATGGGGCTGTTTCTTTTACAAGTTTTAGAGCATCATCAATGCTACTTGTATCAATTGCACAATAGATTGGATTAGTATTCAAAATTTATTTTATTAATAAATATTTTTAACTCTCTTCAGGAGTATTTTCTTTTTTATTTAATTTTAATCTTAATTCTTTACCCGTTTTGAAACGCGGAATAAACTTTTCCTCAACATTTACTGCCTCACCAGTTCTTGGGTTTCTGCCAGTACGTTGCTTTCTATGTTGGACTGAAAAAGCTCCAAACCCTCTTAATTCTACTCGTTTTCCATCAGCAAGTGATTGAGTAATCTCGTTAAAGATTGTGTTTACAATCCTCTCAACATCTCGAACAAAAAGATGTGGATTGTTCTCAGTGATGTTTTGAATAAGTTTTGATTTAATTAAACTCATATAAATAATTATATGACATTAACTTGTATTGTAAATAATTGATTGTAAAGAATATTTAATCTTCTTTTTTGTCTCTACCCAATGCTTTTCCTAGGATCGCCCCCAAAGAGGCACCTGAGTCTTTGGATCCATACTTTTCCATAGCCTCTTTTTCAATTTCCTCTTCCATTGTTCTTATTGATAAATTGACTTTATAGTTCGGGATATCAATATTTGTTACCGAAGCATCTAATTTATCATTGCGAGCCCAACGATCTGGTCTAGCATCTGTTTTTCTCAAAGCAAGTTCAGATTTTTTAATAACAGTTATAGGCCCTTTATCTCCTATTCTAACTTTTACTCCATAATCACCAGTTTCGAGAACACTGCATGTCACAATATCACCCTTTGATTTATCTTTAATTTCATCGAATGGATTACCATCAACTTCCCTTATTGAAAGAGCAATCTTGTCATTTTCATGGGAGACAATCTTCACCTTTATATTGTCACCAACTTTATATTTCTTGATTTCGTCTTTTGGATCTGCCTCCCAGGACAAATCCTTACTAAAAACTGCACCGTCAATATCTCCGTCTAAATTACAAAACAATATGCCATCTTTAATGTTAGTAATTGATGTATCTAATATTTTTCCAATGGGATTATCCTCACTGAACTTTTGCCACGGATTCGGAGTTAATTGTTTTATGCCAAGACTTAGTCTTCTTTTTTCATGATCTATTTCAAGAATCTGGCAGTCCACAGATTGAGATCTTGCATACAAATTTCCAGGTTTTGAATTTTGCTTTGCACTCCATGTAAGCATGTCTTTATGACATAGCCCTTCAACTCCGTTTTCAATTTCAATAAATATTCCATAGTCTGTCACATTTGTAACTACTCCAGTCACTTTATCATTAACATTAAACTTATCTTTGACTTTATTCCACGGATCTTCCTCTAATTGTTTCATCCCAACTGATACACGGTTTTTTTCAGGATCTACCTTAATAATTTTAACTTTAACTTGTTGATCAATTTTCAAGACCTCTGATGGGTGTCCAATTCTCTTGTATGTAATGTCACTACTATGAAGCAATGAATCATAGCTGCCTAAGTCAACAAATGCTCCGTAATCTGTAATTGCTTTTATTTTACCATCAACTATATCTCCAAGTTTAAGTTGTAAAAATCTTTCTTCTCTAACTTCTTTGTGCATTTCCTCAAGAACTGCTCTTCGACTTACAACGATGTTATTCCTTTTTAGGTCCATTTTTAAAATTTTAAATTTTTGCGGTACATCTATAAGGTGACTCACGTCTCTTACAGGTCTTGTATCAATTTGACTGCCAGGTAAAAAAGCTGTGACACCTATCTCACAAGATAATCCACCCTTAACTTTACCAGTTATGACACCTTCTATGAGTTCTCCAGCCTCGAAAGATTTTTCAATCTCGCCCCATATTTCTTTTGATTTTGCTTTTGATCTTGAAAGTATACATTCGCCATTGTGATTTTCAATTTTATCAAGATAAACATCAATTGTGTCACCAATTGATAGTTCATTTTGATCTTTCTGAAATGCGAATTCTCGTTTAGATATTCTACCTTCAACTTTCGCGCCAATATCAACTATTATTGCATCATCCTCAATTTCAGCAATCGTTCCTTTGATAATAGTGCCCTCTTTTAATTTAGAGTTACTAATAGATTCCGCTAATAATGAGTCAAATTCAGTTAGGTTATTTGGATCGGTAGACTCTTGTTTCATACTTATTTTTCAATATTATTTTTATTGCATTAAAAGTCTGTTCTATATCAAGATAACTTGTATCTAGCAATACCGAATTTGCAGCGGGTTTCAAAGGTGCTATTTTTCTATTTAAATCTTTATTATCACGTTCAATAATTTCTTTATAAAGCGTGCTTAGATAAGCTTTTTGGCCTTTTTTTTTGATTTGCTCATATCTCCTCATCGCTCTGATCTTTGCATCTGCCCACAAAAAAATTTTATATTTGGCATCTGGAAATATCTCGGTACCGATATCTCTTCCTTCAATAATTACATACTTTTTATATTTATGATACTTTTTCGAAAATTCTCTCTGGTAGATCTTTAATAGATCTCTCAAATATTTTTTGGCAGATATTTTTGATGATATTCTATCTATTTCACTAGAAAATAGTTTCTTAGAATTTAAATCAACGTCCGTAAGAGATTTTGCAATCTTTGTAATACTTGATTTATCATTAATATTTATGTTTTCATTTTGTACTTGAAATGCAACTGCCCTATACAATTTTCCACTGTTAAGTAGGGGTGAGCCATAATAATTTGATATTTTTTTTGCTAACGATGATTTTCCTGATGAAGCCGGACCATCAATCGCAATTATATTATTCATTATTTAATCATGTTAAGTAATTTAAATGTTTTTCAAAATCAGGGTAACTGATCGAAATGCATTTTTTATTATCTATTTTTAATTTTTTATTGCACAAAATATTTAGAATTGAGAATGACATAGCTATTCTATGATCATCAAAAGACTTAATCCTAATTGTTTTATTAATATTTAATTGTTTTCCTGTAATAATTAAATTATCTTTGCTTTCTAAGATATCTATACCTAATTTTCTAAAATTAAATACAATACTTTTTATTCTATCACTTTCTTTGTATCTTAATTCTTCTAACCCTTTCATAAAAGTTTTACCCTTTGCTTGAGATGCTGCTATTGATAAAATTGGATATTCATCAATTAAAAAAGCTGATTGAGAAGATGATATATTAATACCTTTCAAAAAACTATGCTCAACATTTATATTGCCGACATCTTCGCCGCAGACACTTTTAGTTTTTTTAACTTGTATTTTACCTCCCATTTTTTTTAAAACTTTTAAAAATGCAACCCTTGTGGGATTAAGCATTATATTCTTTAGTGTAATTTTGGATTTTGGAATTATTAGTGCTCCAACAATAAAAAAAGCTGCACTAGAGGGGTCTCCAGCGACCTCAATATTTTTTGATTTAATTTCATAAGGTCCATTTAATTCAATTTGTTTAATACCTTTATTGAGCTTTTTTATTTTAATATTTACATTTAAATATCTTAGAAGTCGTTCAGTATGATCTCTTGTTGGAATATTCTCAATAATTTTTGTTTTTCCTTGTATGTTAAGCGACGCAAGAATTAATGCTGACTTAATTTGTGCAGAAGCTTTTTGAATATTGTGTTTCATTGGTAATAATTGATCACTTCCAGATATTAGTAATGGCAAGTAATCTTCATTTGTAATATGGACAGTAGCACCTATTTTTTCTAAATGTTTTGTTACCCTAGACATAGATCTTTTACTTAGAGATTTATCACCAATAAAACTGCAACTAATTGGATTTGATGACACAGCGCCTATCATCAGACGTGCAGTTGTACCACTGTTTCCGCAGTTAAGACTTTCCTCTGGTTCAATAAAGCCTGAGGTACCATTTCCATAAACTAGCCACTTATTTCCATCTTTTATTATTTTGATACCTAGTTGTTTCAAAATTTTCAATGTTCTAATCACATCATCAGATTCTAGTAAGTTAGATATTGTTGTTTTTCCAGTAGACATCGCTGCTAATATCAGAGCCCTGTGCGAAATAGACTTATCTCCTGAAATTTTTAATGATCCTTTGAATTTAAGCACTTTTATATTGTCAATTTACCTTGTTAGTCTAAAGTTATATATTATTTATTTTTGAGTTGTATCAAAAATTTTATATCATAAATATCTAAGGGTTAGTTATGCCAAAAGTTGAGTGGGGGAAGAAAGTAGTTTGTCTAAACTGTGAAACTAAGTTCTATGATTTAAATAGAAAACCAGTAATTTGTCCTAATTGTGGAACTGAATATACTGAGCCTTCAACAAATGAAGTGGCATCAAATGCAAAACAAGTTTTCACTGATGAAGTAGACTCGACAACAGATAATAATTTAGTAGGAAGTGATGCATCTGAATCTATTGCGGAAGTTGAAGACCTTGAAATGGAAGATGCTATTGATGATGATACAATAAGCCTTGAAGACTCTGAAAATGATGTTCAGGTAATATCTGATGAAGTTGATGACTTAGATATAAATGAAAATAACAATGAGAATATCGATGATTAGTTGCTGGGGCTATAGCTCATCTGGGAGAGCGCGTCGCTGGCAGTGACGAGGTGGTCGGTTCGAGTCCGACTAGCTCCACCACTAATATTTAAAAGAATCTCCTAAATAGAATCTGCGTGCATCTTCGTTGCCAAGTATAGTGTCACTCTCACCTCTTGCTATTATTTCCCCTGAATGCATTACATACGAGTAGTCACAAATATCTAGTACTTCTCTTACATTGTGGTCAGTAATTAAAACTCCAATATTTTTACTCATTAATTGTTTTATTAAAACTTTGATATCATCTATTCCTATTGGATCAACGCCAGCGGTTGGCTCATCCATAAGTATGATACTCGGATTGGAACAGAGACATCTAGCAATTTCTGTTCTTCTTCGCTCTCCACCACTTAACATATGAGGCATTGCACGTCTCAAATGTGTGAGGGAGAATTCGGTTAATAATTCTTCTAATATATTTTGCTTCTGTTCCTTTGGATGATCTTGTGTCTCAAGAATAGATAGCAAGTTATCTTCAACAGACATTCCTCTAAAGATGGATGGCTGCTGTGGAAGAAATCCGACGCCCAACCTAGCCCTTTTATACATAGGAAGATCTGTAAGGTTAATATCATCAAGTAATATTTCACCTCCATCACACTCAATTAAACCCATGATCATATAAAAAGTTGTAGTTTTTCCTGCTCCATTAGGACCTAACAAACCAATAGTTTTTCCTCTTTGAAGTTTCAAGCTTACATCTCTCACTATTTGTTTTTGTGAGAGAGATTTTCGTAAGTTATTAACTATAAGTCCATTGTTTGACGAAACTAATTTTGGTTTTATTGACATAAGTTATTTAATTACTAATTATAAATGCTTCTACTCGTTTAGCTGAATTGCTTTTCATTATACTTGTAGAGTTCTTTATATCCAGGAATAATTCGTCACATGTCACATAATTATCATTCTGTAGAATTTCTACATTTCTATACATGTTTAAAGTTTCAGTTTCAGGGTAATATATACTCATTTCTCCAGTTGCAGTCACTCCTCGATTAATAATTTTAACTTCATCTTCAGCATGTATTTGCTGAACTTTGTCTTCATTTTTATTGAACTGTATTGTCAATTTGCTTGACCATATTTCTAAATCTGAACTATGTGCATATACACTCCCTGAAAATATCGAAATTTTATTTTCACGGTCAACTTCTAAGTTATCTGATGTTATCTTAAATTCAGTTGAATGAGCGCATATGATAAAGACAAAATGAAAAATGAATTGATATAAAATCTGTTTAAACATTTATTTTTGATTTCTTATTATTGAAATAACATTACCTTCATATGTAATTTTTTTAAAATTATGAGTAATTATGGAAGCATCTGACAAAACTAAACCATCTGTACTTTCATGTCTTACATTTTCATTTAATTTGATTATATCACTTTTTATATCAAAAATTGCGTTATTTGATTGAAGTCTATCCCCATCTTCAGTATAGAAAACTATATTTTTTTCTAGTTCTATAAAACCGTTTATCTGAGAATAATTTCCTTTATCAGCAACTAGATAAATCCATTGACCATTTTTTTCTGTTTTAAACTTACCTTCGACTTTAAAAAGTTCTAGCTCATTTTCTGATTTTAGTCCTCTTTGCGCTTTAATCTCGTAAACTTTGTCATTTAAACCTTTTTCAGAAAATTTTGGGTTATCTATTTCAATTATCAATTCTTCACTTTGTACAAGAAAATTACTAACTGGAAATAATAGTATAATTATGAAAAAAAATAATTTTTGAAAAATTTTAATTAACATATCTAATGCAATCGTGAATATGAATAATCCCAATCGGGGACTTACTTTTTTCTTTGTCTATAACAAATAAACAAGTTATCTTATTTTCATTCATTGTATTTAGAGCATCAATTACAAGTGAGTTTTTATTTATTAATATTGGTTTAAAGGTCATGATTTTTTTTGCTTTAAGTTCAATTAATTTTTTATCTATGTTTCTTCTTAGATCTCCATCAGTTATAATACCTATTAATTGATTTTTTTTATTTTTTACACCAACATGTCCAAATGATTTTTTAGTCATCTCAATTATAACAGACTTCATATTTGCATTTTCTCCCACAATTGGCATTTTTTCTTTTGAATGCATAATATCCTGAACCTGAAGCATTCTTACCCCAAGCGATCCACCAGGGTGCAATTTTTTATAGTCTGAAATCTTAAATTTTTTTAACTTCATTAGTGATACACACAATGCATCTCCTAATATTAGAGCCATTGTAGTTGAGGTCGTTGGGGCTAATCCGATTGAACACGCTTCAGTAGCATTTGGCATAACCAAGCAGATATTTGAAGCCTTAATAAGATCGCTCTCAGAATTTGAAGATATTCCTATAATTGAAATTGAATTATTTTTAGCAAAACTCAATAAATTTTTTAACTCATTACTATTACCCGAATTTGATATCACTATAAGTGCATCTTTGTTTGAGATAACTCCCAAGTCTCCGTGACTCATATCTGTTGGTGAGCAGTACTGAGAGGGGGTTCCAGTTGAACTCATGGTGCTTGATATTTTACTTGCAATGTGACCAGATTTACCTACACCCGTTATGATTACTCGTCCCTTAACTTTTGCTAGTGTTTTAACTGCCCTGTCAAAATTTTTATCTATAGTCTTACTTAGTTTTCTAATACCAATCAATTCGGTGCTGATTACTTTTTTTCCATAACTAATGATTGAGTTTTTTTTCATATCTTAACTGGAATGTGAAAATATATCGTTATTCCAACCTCTTAAATCTAATTCAACCCGTGTAGGTAAAAATTCTATGCATGATCGAACAAGTTGCTTTCTATTTTGTCTTTCTAAAATTTCATCTAATTTTTCCTTAATTCTATGCAAGTATATTACGTCTGTAGCGGCATAATTAATTTGTTCTTTAGATAGATTTGGATTTGACCAGTCACTTGACTGATGTTTTTTAGAAATGTCTATATTCAAAAGTTCTTTGCATAAATCTTTATAACCGTGCGCTTGCGAATAAGTTCTAGCTATCTTTGAGCTAATTTTAGTGCAATAAACGTTTTTTATCATAATATTTAAATCGTGCTTTATAGCGGCTAAGTCATGTCGTGCATAATGAAAAATAAAGGTTCTGTCGCTGTTTAACAATCGTCTGAGATTTGGTGAATCAAAGTTTTGATCTAAAAATTGTACAAGATGGCAGTCACCTTTCCCATCAAAGAGTTGTATCAAGCAAAGAGGATCACGATTCGGTTGTAATCCCATCATTTCGCAATCTGCTGCTACAATATTAGAAAAATCAATGCCATTACTTAGATCGTTTTTATGTAAAATAGTTTGCATTGTATATGATTTACCCTATTTCAAATGTGTACATAAAGGTATATTTATCAAATATGAAGAAAAAAATGATTACATTAATTGGTGGATCAGGGTTTTTAGCTAAATATTGCATCTCTGAACTACTTAAAGCTGGTCATACACTAAAAATTGTATGCAGAAATCCTCATTTGGCTGGCCATTTGAGAATGATGGCACCCATTGAGCAATTAGATATTGTAAAGGGAAATATTTTGCTTAAGAACACAATTGAGCCACATATAAAAAAAGCTGATGTTGTTATTAATTTTGTGGGCGTTTTAAATGATGGTTCTGGTGGTCAGTCATTTGAAAATTGTCATGCTATAGGCCCTAAAAATATCGCAGATTTATGCGAGAGATATAATGTTGAGAAATTTATCCACTTTTCATCCATTGGAGCTGATGTAAAAAGCGACTCAAAATATCAAAAATCAAAGGGTATGGGAGAGCAAAATATTCAAAAAAGTTATCCCAAAACAATCATAATTAGACCATCAATAGTTTTTGGGCCTGGTGACGGTTTCTTTTCAGTTCAAGCCAAATTATTAAAAAGTTTACCTGTTGTACCGTTGTTTGCTAATAACAAATACCAATGTGTTTATGTTAAAGATATCGCCGCAGCTATAAACAGACTTCTTTTGGATGATAAATATGATGGTAAGATTTTTGAATTTGGCGGACCGGAAAAAATGAGTCTAAAAGAAATATACCAATTAATTTTAGATACCTTAAAGATTAGAAGAGTAATAGTTCCAGTTCCATTATCGTTTGCAAACTTTATTGCGTTTATGATGTTGCCCTTACCCTCTCCACTAATAACTTTCGATCAAGTAAAACTTCTTAGAAAAGACAATGTCATCTCTAAAACTGAATATAATTTAGAAAAACTAGGAATCGAACCAAGTTCACCAAGAAGTATTATAAGTACATATATTTGATAGTTTAAGTGAAATAAATCAAAATTATCGATCCAAGTATTA
>MDSW01174524.1_pt1 | contig 10159 bp, 6 predicted proteins | sample 811171 | NCBI WGS metagenome assembly MDSW01 (sample SAMN05326641, study PRJNA326480) | marine metagenome | isolation source: seawater | place: Atlantic Ocean: North West | collected 2012 | reverse complement strand
TTGGGATAAACAAATTGAACAGTTTCTGGAGGTACAGGGACACCTCGATGAGGAAGTTGAGGAAACACGCCTTGCTCTTCGCATATCTGCTGATGAAGCAACGCTTACAAAATTAGCAAGTGTCTCCGGAAGACTACTGGCATTAAGAAAACGAGTCCTACCTGCTCGTAGAGTATTGGAAGAGTTAGTCTCTCGAAAAACCACACTCGTTAGTGAAGCTACACTGCAATTTATGGGAAACATGATTGGGACACTAGAGCGACTTCTTGCCGACATTACAGCAAACCGAGAAATCCTAGAAAGTGCAATGAATTTTTCCCTCACTGTCATGACACATCGCACAAACATGACAATGAATCGTCTGGCTGTTGTGAGCACTATCTTCCTGCCGCTTACTTTTCTATGTGGCGTCTATGGAATGAATTTTGAAATCATGCCAGAAACCGAGTGGGTGCATGGATATAAGATGTTCTGGATTGTTTCAGCGATCATTACAGTTACGCTGACATTCGTGCTTCGAAAAGCGCGATTATTATGAAACGACTTTCTGTCGCCACTAAATTTTACAAGAGAGCCTCGTAGACCACTTTGGTTTGAATGCTCTTAATATGGGACAAATACCCATATCTACCACTTATTCTGGTAGTAGGGATTATGTTGTTTTCCATCATCTACAAAAACTTTGCCGCATACGTCAACTTTCCACTTTGGCAATGTATCGTTGAGATGAAGCAGTGGGTGACACGGCTCTTGCTGCAATGCGTTCAGAAGATTTGTAGAGTTTCTTTATGGCTGACAACGAAGAGTTCATCTCAGAATTTCTAATCGAGGCGTCAGAAAACCTGGACCAGCTCGATCAGGACCTCGTTGCGCTTGAAAAGAACCCTCATGACCCCGACCGTTTGGGGAGTATTTTTCGGACAATTCACACGATAAAAGGCACGTGTGGTTTCTTCGGATTTACAAAATTGAGCAACTTGTCACATCATGGAGAACATCTTCTTGGCCTCCTTCGTGATGGAAAACTTCACTTCGATGAACAACTGGCATCCCTGCTTCTTGAACTCGTTGATGCCATCCGAACATTCTTAACGGCTATCGAGTCAACTGGCAAAGAAGGTGATGCCGCGTTTCCGGATCTCTGTCAGAAAATGGATGCCACCTGTCTATTAGCTGCTGCTCCTCCTAATAATCAAACAGAAGAACGTCTTGCATCACCATCTTCTAGTACAAATCAGTCCAATCAACCAGATGATTACACGACAACAGTTCCTGAGGAACGGCCCGTCGTATCGACCATTTCAAATGACCCCGCTGAGGCTGACAAATTAATACCTGCAGCAAACCCTGATATTCTGTCACGCTCAGAAAGCACTCGTTTCAATAACACTTTCGATGCAACTATACGAGTCGATGTACAACTACTTGACACCATCGTTGATCTCGTCGGTGAACTCGTTCTAGCCCGTAACCAACTGCGAACAACGGCGACCAATGAACCTGCATTATTAAACGCAGTCAATCGAATTCACGCAGTGACCGGCGCGCTACAAGAAGTGGCCATGAAGACACGAATGGCTCCAATCGACCAACTGTTTAATAAGTTTCCCCGCATTGTTCGTGATGTGGCAGCAGCATGTAACAAAAAAGTTAACCTTCATATCGACGGCTCCGACACTGAGCTTGATCGGACTCTTATTGAAAAAATACGCGATCCACTTACCCATCTAATTCGAAATGCGATAGATCATGGTATTGAATCAAAAGACATGCGGTCTGTCGCTGGCAAGTCCACTTCGGGAGAAATCTCTTTACGCGCTTTTCAGGAGAGTGGCCAAGTCACTATTGAAGTGTCGGATGATGGAGCAGGTATTTCAGTCGATGCTGTGAGTCAAAAGGCAGTTGAAAAAGGTCTCGTCACGGATGATGCGGCTTCCGCTATGTCTGACGAGAGAATTTTTCAGTTTATTTTCGAACCTGGTTTTTCAACGGCCAACGCCGTGACTGACGTATCTGGTCGCGGTGTCGGCATGGACGTTGTCCGTACAAACATCGAATCTATTGGTGGAACTATTGATATCAGTAGCCAACGTGGTACTGGCACTGTCGTTCGTGTGCGAATTCCACTTACTCTTGCGATCATACCAGCTTTGATTATCTCAAGTGGTGGTGAACGTCTTGCGATACCGCAGTCGTACATTCAAGAACTCGTAGCTCTTAGAAAAAATGGCACGAGTCATATGATTGATGGGCTTGAAGGTGCGCCTGTCTTACGACTACGTGATCGACTCATTCCAGTTGTGTACCTTGACCGGTGGCTCGGACTTCGCGACTGGAAAAAACGACCAACATCAGGCACTGTTGTTGTTGTCAAAGTAGATAACCACGAATTTGGCCTGGTGGTAGACGCTGTCACAACGTCTGAAAACCAGCACAGTCATGCTACAGAAACAACTGGACTTTGGTTTATTGTTGTCAAAGCAATAAGCAGTCTTTTAGCACCGATGGGTATTTATTCCGGCGCAACCGTTATGGGTGATGGTAGCGTGGTCCTCATCCTTGACCTCCGTGGAATCACGATGGCCGCCGATATTCCAGCCCTCACTCGTCATGCAGGCGATCTCAAAAGCACATCCGAGGAACGTCGAGAGGTTGTTCAGGAATCTTCTCGCTACCTTGTGTGTGAAACTCATAATGGCCACCGTGTTGCTGTTCCTTTGAACCAGGTGCAACGCCTGGAGAATTTCCTTGAGTCAGAAATTGACCCCGCCGCAAACTCCCGTTTTGTAAAACGGAATGGTGAATTGACACAACTCATTGATCCCGATCGGGTCTTACATACGCCGAAGGAACTCGGAAAAGAATCTACTGGATCCTTGGTCGGCATTATCCTTCCCAATGAACTAGGAAATAAGGCGATTGCAGTTCGAAGAATTATTGACGTTGAAACAGGCCATGGCCCGCTTGAGAAGACAGCAAAGAAAAGAGGTCTCTTGGGCACTCTTCTGGTTGGAGGCAGCGCAACTGAAGTGATGGATATTGTTTCTGCAAGCCAGTGGTCAGAGGAGAATCCTCTCTCATGAATTCCATAGTTATAAATACGTCTGAAGCAAGAATGGACCAAAAACGCTGTTGTACATTTCTCGTTGAAAATACATGTTTTGCAGTTGAAGCAGATGACGTGACTGAAGTTCTACAAAGAGGTGTTATCAACAACGTCCCTTTGGCATCACCCGCTATCTCTGGACTACTCAACCTTAGAGGACGAATCGTCCCAGCTATTGATCTTCGGATTTTCTTTGAGTTTCCTGCTGCACCACCCTCCATTAAGCAAATCAATCTGATAGTTGATATCAACGACGAATGGTACTGCTTTCTAGTAGATAAACTTCTCGATGTGAAGGCGTATGAACCTCATCAAGTTACCCCGCCCACCAATGACTCTTCGAGTGTTCTCACAGGTGTGCTCCCTGATACTGACCAATTAATTCATTTTTTGTCACCAGAGAAAATATTAAAAAGCCTCTTGAACATTCGAACCGAGCCACTGTCTGTCGGCTGAACACAAACAACTAACTTCTTTACCAATTGAACGGTACTACAATGATGAATTCCGATTTACACGCCACCCGTGACAGCACTCAAACTGACACAACCACTTTGAGTTCAAGGCTTCTTGGATTTTCCAAAGATCGTCTGCTTTGGTCGCTGCTTGCTGTTTCTATGTTGCCCTTAGCCTTCATGGGGTATGCAACCTATTCGTCAGCAGCAAAAGCGATTGAAGCCCAATCACTACGGAAATTACAAACGGTCAATAAGATCACTGCAAAAGCTGTTGATAGTTATTTCTCCTCGATGGAAGAACAGCTCAAGATTACTGCTGAAAATAGAATGACTCTCGAAGCACTTGAAGCCTTTGCAGCTGGATTTCAGAAAATTGAGAGTGATGACAATCTTACGGAATCATTGATCCAAGATGCTCGGAAAGGTCTCTCGACGTACTACACGAGTGAATTCTCAAACGAATACATGAGACAAACCGAGAACGAGCCACCTACTACAATTTTCCTTGAAAACCTATCTGATTCATCAGCGTACCTCCAGTATCTTTATATCCGGAAGAATGAGAATCCTCTCGGTTCAAAAGAATTACTAAATGCTGCAGATGATGGATCCTCATACTCAGCAGCTCATTCCTTGTATCACCCTATCTTTCGAAATTTCTTGAAACGACTTGGGATTTATGACTTTTTCCTTGTCGATGCTGATGGAATAATTGTCTATTCAGTCTTTAAGGAGTTGGATTTTGTCACATCTCTAAAGACGGGATCTTTTGCAGGCACGAATTTTGCGAGTGCTTTTCAGGAATCTATAAGTGGTGGCCGTCGTGACGCTGTTGCTTTCGCAGACTTTGAAAACTACTTGCCATCATACGAAGCACCAGCAAGCTTTATTGCTGCACCAATTTATAATGGCCGAGAACTGAAGGGGGCAGTCATCTTCCAGCTCCCCGTTGACAAAATCACGTCAATCATCAGCGAAACAACAGGAATGGGAGAAACTGGTGAGACTTATGCAATTGCTGGTGATGGACTTTTCAGAAGCCAATCACGGTTCCCAGAAGACCTTGGTGTCAAATCAACTATTATTAACTCGAAGGTACGAGTAGACACTGACGCCGTTCGTTCGGCTCTAGATGATGGAGAATCCGGTACAGCAGAAATAGTAGATTACCGTGGAATTGATGTCCTCTCGTCATGGCAACCTGTAACTATCCATCAGGATTCACGGGGTGGAAACAAAAATGTCACCTGGGCTCTCATCTCAGAAATTGATAGGGCTGAAATTCTTCAACCCGTACACAGCTTGTTTAATTTCGCTACAACAATCTTTATTCTCAGCACAATTGGCGTTCTGCTTGTTTCAGTCAGCATTTCACGCCGGTTCTCCAGAGAAGCCCGTCGTCAAGCATCCTTAGTGAGTGGCATCATAGATAATACGAATGCACTAGCGGGCTCCTCTGAAGAGTTGACGAGCGTAAGCCAGCAGATGAGTGCAACTGCTGAAGAAACAACTGCCCAGGCAAACCTAGTTTCTTCAGCCGCTGAGCAAGTCAGTGGTAATACAAAACTTGTCTCATCATCTGTCGAAAATCTAGTTTCGAACATTGGTGAAATAGCTCGCAGTGCGCAGGATGCTGCCGCAGTTGCTCGACAGTCTGTCGATATGGCTCAGAAAACATCCTCAACGATGGATGAGCTTGGACAGTCAAGTAGCGAAATCGGTCAAGTTATAAAAGTCATTACTACCATTGCCGAACAGACGAATCTGCTCGCACTTAATGCAACAATCGAGGCTGCTCGTGCAGGTGATATGGGAAAAGGATTTGCTGTTGTTGCTAATGAGGTCAAGGAACTCGCTCGAGAAACAGCTAAGGCAACAGAAGACATTGGAACAAAAATTGAAGCTATGCAATCTGATACTGAAAAAGCTGTGAAAGCTATTAGTGAAATCGCATCAGTCATTGAAAAGATTGATCTCCTACAAACGAAAATTGCAACTGCTGTCGAGGAGCAATCTGCAACAACGAGTGAAATCAGTCGGAATATTACAGAGGCAACAACCGGCTCCACTGAGATCGCACAAAATATTGTTCAGGTGGCCAATGCTGCACAAAATACGGCTGAAGGGGCGAACAATACTCAGCACTCTGCGCAGGAACTTTCACACATGGCTCAAGGTCTACAACGATTGGTTGATGAATATAGTCGCTAGGATAATCTAGAGAACGACTGCTAGACTGTTTGAGATAAAGCGATGCGAATGACATTAAAACACTGAACTCTATGTCGGCTTAAAAGCCGATTGTTTGCTCTAGCAGACACGCTAGGATTGAAACCGTGCATGCACTTGTTATCGACGATTCAAAACCTGTACGTAGTATCCTCACAAAAGTACTGAATAGTTTACAGTTTCAATGCATTGAAGCCCAGAATGGTGTCGAGGCGCTCGACAGGCTTTCCCACATGCCTCGCCCAACACTCATAACGCTCAACCGTCACATGCCTGAGATGGACGGGTTTGAGTTGCTTGGTCGAATTCGTCGGAGCCAACAGTACAAAAATCTTCCCGTTGTGATGATTTCTACTGATTCGACAAAAGCTAGTATCGAAGCAGCGATGCGACTCGGAGCGACGGACTTTATTGCAAAGCCGTTTACACCAACCGAACTTATAGCACGACTGAATACCCTTGGGCTGACTCAAGAGACAAACAAAAAGAGTAAACAGCAGCCAGATCCTCAACCTTCTTCATTATTTGATCCACACACGAATCAACATGCTCAAATCGACTTAGAAAACAAACCCATTCGGATTCTCTTAGTTGATGACTCCGCAGCAATACGAGGAATACTTTCCAAGACACTGCGTGAGATACCTGGCATCAAAGTCATTGGAACCGCTGCAGATGGTGAAAAAGCACTGACTCTTTTAGAGAAAGAGCACGTTGATATTGTTCTTCTTGATATTGAAATGCCTGTTATGGATGGCATTGAGACACTTCGTCACATTCGAAAAAAATATCTACGGCTGCCTGTTGTAATGTTTTCAAGCCTTACCGAGCGAGGGGCGAAGGCAACCTTGGAGGCACTGGTTGCGGGTGCGAACGATTACGTCGCAAAGCCAACTGCTACAGACAAAGATAGTATCGTGGCAAGAATCGAGTCTGAGTTAGTCCCAAAGCTTAGGGCAGTCTACAGACCACCCAAAAAAAACAAGGATCCTGCCAACAGCACGGCCTCCAAAAAATTGACGACCCCAGCCCCTTTTAACAAGAACTCACAGAATATCTCGGTAATTGTTATTGGCGTATCGACTGGCGGTCCGAGCGCTCTCGCAGATATTCTTCCACATCTAACTGTTGCAAATGCTCCACCTATTGTAGTTGTGCAGCATATGCCAAAGGAATTCACCGGGCATCTTGCCAACCGACTATCCAAAATGTGTAAGCACCGGGTCTGTGAAGCGCATCACGGGCAAGCCCTTGAACCAGAACATATTTACCTAGCTCCTGGTGGCTCGCACCTCGAAATTCAAAAACATGGCAAAGAGGCCAAGCTTGTTCTCCATGATGGGCCGCCTGAGAATTCGTGCCGGCCATCAGTTGATGTACTTTTTCGTTCGGCTGCCAAAATATTTCATTCCGACACGTTGGCTCTTGTACTTACTGGCATGGGGAATGATGGCCTTCAGGGATGTAAACTGATTTCATCGGAGGGTGGTGTCGTCATTGCTCAGGACGAACCAAGTAGTGTTGTATGGGGCATGCCTGGTCATGTTGTTCGAGCAGGCCTTGCAGACATGGTGCTTTCTCTCGATCACATTGGGCCAGATATTGCCAGGCGAATTTGCCGACAACAGAAATAGTCTTTCCCAGTTTCTTCATTTCTTTCATTATGAGACGAGTTTTTTCCATATGCAGGTAAGCCCGCCGCAGTTCTCTTACCTCCGTGGGCTGCTCAAGAAAAAAACCGGGGTTATCATTGACGACAGCAAACAGTACCTCGTTGTCGCTCGCCTCTTACCGATTGTCAGACAACGAAAACTTCCAAGCCTCGACACTCTCATTGATCGCATTCAGACAGCCAACGGTAGTCCGCTAGAGAATGATGTCTTGAACGCCATGATGACGCATGAGACAAGTTTTTTTAGAGACAAAACACCTTTTGAAACCTTAAAAAGTATCATTCCTGAATTTGTGAACAAACGAACTGCTACGAAACAACTCACAATCTGGTCCGCAGCATGCTCAACAGGCCAGGAGCCGTATAGCATTGCAATACTATTAAATGAGCATTTTCCTGATCTCCTTGCATCATGGAAGGTTCGTATTGTTTCCACTGATATCTCAAACGCAGTTTTGGATAGGGGCCGAGAAGGCGTATACAGTGAACTTGAAATTGTTCGTGGCCTCCCACGGCCGCTTCTCAATAAATATTTTCATCCGTTCCAAAGCAATTGGAGCATTACACAGTCATGCCGGCAGCTTGTGGAATTTCGCCAGCTAAACCTCACTGATGCATGGCCAATCATGATGCCGTATGACATCGTTTTCCTACGCAATGTCCTGCTGTATTTTGACACCAAGACCCGAGGCGAGGTACTCGAAAAAATGGCTCGTGTGATCCGCCCAGATGGTGCACTTTTTCTTGGTGGCGCAGAGACCATGCTTGGCTTGAATACCGGCTACGAGCGGTTCACAGGCAATGGATGTAGTTACTACAAGCCCGAGCAGTCATGAAGATGGCCCTCGCCATTCAAATCCAAGAATCGAGACATCATCTAATGGACCGTTTGGTTCACACCAGGCTTGAATACTCTCAAGAAGCTCTCCCACGCCAGCATTGAGATCGCGAGAACGATTCAGGGTAACGACTTCCTTTAATGACTCATCTCCAAACTGTTCGAGGTCCTTATCCATTGCCTCGGTAACTCCGTCAGAGTAAAGGTAAACCCGTTCTCCTTTTTGCAACTGAATCGTCTTTTCTTCATATTCAGCCTCAGGGAAAAACCCAACAGGAAGACTATGCAGAGTTTCAAATGCAGCCTCACCTGCAGTTGAGACATGAAGCAACGGTGGATGTCCACTCGCGGTGTACCGCATCTCTCCTGTTTTAGAATTCACGACGCAGTAGATAAAGGTAAAATAGAGTTCAGAAAAATCTTGTGATTGAAATTGCTGATTGAGTTCAGTGGCTACTTCTACCGGCGAAACGACCTCCGTTGCCCCGTCTTCACGAAGACGCACCAAAACAGAACTGTCTGATGCCTTTGGTGTCAGAAATCTCCCAACTGTTACTGAAAGCAGTGACGAAGGTACTCCATGACCACTCACATCAACAACAAATAAGCCGATGTGGTCTTCATCAAGTTGAAAAACATTGAGGAAGTCACCTGCTAAACCATGACAAGGGACATATCGCCAGGCAACATCTCCACAGTCGAATTGAAGTGTTTCTTCTGCGGGCAAGAGTGCTCGTTGCACGCGTGCTGCTGCCTCAAGGTCTCTCGTCATCTGATCATTGGCGCTCGCAATTTTTTGATTGAGGTCTCTAAGGTCCTGATTATTCTGCTCTAGCTGGTCTTTGGCTGTTGCTAGATCCTGATTGGCCTGAATCAACTCTTGATTTTTAGCAACTGCATTTTCAAACGTTGATACAAGAAGATTCAAAACCTGCTGACGCCCGGCGTTAACTTTGAATGTTTGACCAGCAATTGCGACATCTATTGTCTGATCTACACCTTCATCAACTGCAAGTGGTGTTTCGAGCAATGAATGAACTCGTCCAATCAAATATTCAGGTTCATAAGGTTTGGTAACGTAGTTATCAGCTCCAGCATCGAGACCTTTGATAATGTCGAGTGGATCAGATAGCGTCGACAGGAGTACAAAGGGAATCTTCCGTAATTCTGGATCTTGTTTTACTGCCTTGCAAAACTCATAACCCGTCATGGTTGGCATTTCGATATCCGAGACAATAATTGCCGGAGCCTGCTCGCGAACGAGATCAAGCGCAGCTTGGCCATCTGCGCCCCACCGGACACGATGCCCGGCCTCAGTAAGTCGCCGCTCAAGAATTTTTGCTTGAATGCGGCTATCCTCGGCAATCACGATATCAACACCTTGAGTTGATGACATAAAAATTCTTTCTTATTACTCTCCGCCGTAATGCATGCGTGAGTGAGTCGAGTTCACAAAATTTGTTAGTTGCAGTCTGATTCGGCCCAGGTCGATCACAATACGTCTAAGAACATGCGATTCAGGATAGTTTTATTTATTGAGGCGACTGATGCCATGAGTAACATCTGGTTCGAGACGAAATAATTGATCGAGCCTTGTTATCTCAAACACTTTCTGAACAGGTGGTCGCACACCACACAGAGCAAAACGTCCGCTTCGTTCCGCAAGTTCACGATAGAGCCTCACTAGCACGCTCAGCATGCCACTCGACATCAGTTCTACTTGATGCAAATCAAGTAGAACTTTTTTGCACTTGCTATCTTGAAGGATGACTTCTAATTCACTTGAGAGTGCTTCCATTACAAGGCCTTCAGAAATTCTTGGTTCCTGAATCTCAAGAATAAGGATGTCTCCTTCG
>MDSW01098961.1_pt1 | contig 10159 bp, 8 predicted proteins | sample 811171 | NCBI WGS metagenome assembly MDSW01 (sample SAMN05326641, study PRJNA326480) | marine metagenome | isolation source: seawater | place: Atlantic Ocean: North West | collected 2012 | reverse complement strand
GAACGCGGCGCGGTTGGCGCGGTGTCGCGAGGCGGACGCCGCCGGCGGGGACGGGGATGGGGACGGCGGGGACGGGGACGGGGGCGGGGGCGGGGACGGCGGGGTGGGGGACGAAGCGGCGGCTTCGATCGGCGGCGACGTCGAGCGCGTCCGCGGGGACGAGCGCGGAGACGACGGAGACGTCGCGAGAGAGAGGGGCGGCAGAGAGGAGTTGTAGAAGCGTACAGTAGATATCGAAACGGAACAGAAGAATAACGGAAGAGAAGGAAAAATCTAAAAGTAGTCCGGCCCTGTTCATCGGTCCATTGAAAGAGCACGCGATCAAATGTTGAAACCGAGTGGTGGGTGAAAAAGGTTCGCGCGCTTGCTAAACGAAGCGAAGAAATCTTACACGTGGACGTGTTTCCTGTGAGCACGATAGGGCAAAGATCTCGCGCTCCATTCGAAGGGGCGCGCGCCCGTCTCGCCGCCGCGTCGCGTCATGCCGGAGGGCGATAAACCCCCTCCCCCCGCGGAGGGCACGCCGGTCTCCGTCGGCCAGCCCGCGCCGCCCGGCTCGACCGCGAGTCTCGCGCGCGCGCACCCCGTCGATCTCGCCGGCTCGGGGCCGTCGCGAACGGGCCCGCCCACGACGAACGGCGCGATTCCCGTCGCGCCCGCGGCCTCGAGCGAGACCCCGCACCGCGCGGACATCAGCGTCACGCAGTGGAGCGGCCAGGTCGCCCCGCGCGGCGTCGCGATGCACCCCGCGCTCGGCCCGATGTACGCGTACGGGGACGCGAACCTCCTCTCCACGACCGCGGACCTCGACCCGGACGTCTACCCGCGCGGGATGGGGATGCGCGTGCTCCCGAGCACGCACGATCTGGGGCACTTCGACGGCCGCGTCCTCGACGCGTCGTCGTCGTACTACAGCACGAACCTGTTCGACTGCCACAAAGATCTGGACGCGTGCGTATGGGGCGCGCTGTGCACGCCGTGCCAGCTCGGCGAGTCCGCGCGCGACGGACGCGCGGGCGACTGCTGCGGCGTCGCGACCGCGATCGTCGTCTCGCTGGGTCTCCTCAACCAGCTGCTGCCGTGCCTAGGCAACTTCGTCGCGGGCGGCTTCGCGGCGACGGTGACGAACCGCGTCGCGCTCAACTACGGCATCACGGAGCCGACGGACCTCATCACCGCGTGCGCGTGCATGCCGTGCGTGTCGTGCCGCCTCGCGCGCGAGATCAAGCGCCGGACCGCGATGGGACAGGAGCCGATCGACTTCCATCAGTTGTGGCTGGCGTCGGGCGGGAGAATAAACCCGTGGCAGTTCGCGGAGCTGGCGCGCCCGCGCGCGCAGGAGATGTCGCGCGACGACGCCGACGGGGAACCGACCAGCCGGGATACGATGGTGACGTACGTCGCCGTGGTGGGAGGGGACGACGCCGACGGCGTGCAGGTGCAAGGGGTCGCCGTCGCGGAGGAGTGCGGGGGGGACGGGAAAGGCGCGGCTAATGCGGCGGCGGCGAAGGAGGCGGCGCCGGACGCGGACGGGGACGAGAAGCTTCTCCCGCAGGTGTGATCCGATCCGATCCGATCGTGTTTGTTTGCAGTAGTGTACCCTCGCTTGTAACACCAGACGATTCGCCGACCCGAGCCGGGTCGCCCGCGACACAGAAACTAGAGCATGAGTTGTCTACTACCTTCGTACGAAGGTATGATAGATCTACGCGACTGCTCGTAAACAGAAGAAAGACGCTAAAAGGCGTCTTCACCACCACCCGCTCTTTTTCTTCGCCTTCGCCTTGACGTGCTTGAGTCTTTTCGCGAGCGCCGCGTTCGCCTTCGTCCGCGAGACGGCCAGCTTCTCCAACGCGGCGCCGAGCGCCTCGCGTTCGAACATCAGAGGCACGAGTCCGGCTTGGCGAATCTCCACGACCAGGCACCTCCCGTCGTCGCCCTCGTTCCCCTCCTCCTCCTTCTCCGCGCCCGGGAGCTTCGCTATCATGTTCGGCATCGCCCGCACCGTCGCGCACCGCGCGCCGTCGTCCGAGTGCGCGGCCATCTCGCCGAAGACCTCGCCGACGCGCAGCGTGCCGAGCGCGACGCGCTCGCCGTCGGGCGTCGTCGTCGACGCCTCCAACTCGCCCGACGCGACGACGAAGATCGACCCGCCGCGTTCGCCCTGGGATATCACCGCGACGCCGGGGTCCACGGCGTAGCACTCCGCGTGCCCGGCGTCGAACAGCGACGCGACGTCCGCGGTGGACAGCGCGCGGAACACCTCGACGTGGTCGCGCGTCCACTCGCCCCACCGCCTCGGCGGCCACGCTTCCATGCCTTTTTTGGTAATTTTCGTCTCGTCCCCTCCCGGCGTCGACGCGCCGCCCGGGGTATCCCTCCCGTCGCCGCCGTCCATCGTCGCGAGCGATCGCGACGAGCTCGATCGCTGGCTCAGGCTCGCGCTTAGGCGTCGCTTCATCGACAGCGACGCGCCGAGCGCGCGCTTCCAATTCGAATTCGCGTCGGCGTCGCCCCCCCCTCGACCTTGAGCATCGATGAGCTCGCGGACGGTCTCCTCCACGCCGCCCAGCGCGTCGAGGACCTCGCGGTGCATCTCCTCTCTCGCCGCCGTTTGCTCCTCGTGTCGCCGCTCGACCGCGTCGATGATCTCCGGGAGCGCGATCTGCGCGGTCTCGTGCACCACCGCGACGGCGCTGCGGTGTTGAAACTCGCGCGTCATTTTCTCGCCGTGCTCCGCGAGCGCGCCGGTCAGCGGGTGCAGGACTTGGTCGCGCAGGTTGAACACGCGCTCGTTCGTCTCCGCGATCGATCTCGCGAGCGTCTCGACGACGGCGCGAAGCTCCGAGAGCTCCGCGCTGTTGCGGTAGTTGGACGCGAGGATGTCGTTCTGCTTCGCCGCGATCGTAGCGATGGCCGCGTCGAGATGCGCGATTCCCGGGTCCGCGCGCATGACCGGGCCGCCGTAGCCGTACTTTGGCTTCAGCGAGCGCATCTTGTCGAGGTAGATGGCGTCGACGTCCGCGGCGTGCGGGTCCGCGGGAGGCATCGCGGCGGCGGAGTGACGCGCGGCGCGGCGCGGCGCGTTCTGTCGGATTCTGTCGGAATTGCCGAGAGTCGCAGTCGCGCGCCGAGAAATTTTGATTTCGCTCCAGTCGTCTGTGCGCCTACGCTACGTCGACGCCTCTATCGCTCGCGCGGCCGCGTCGTCCTCGACCGCGGCCTCCTCTTCCTCCCCACCCCCGCCCCCGCCCTCGCCTCGCGTCGGACGCGCGCGCAGCCAGATGTTCAGCGCGAATTTCTCCCCCGCCTCCACGGGCTCGCCCGCGTGCAGCGTCCTCGGATCCTCCTTTCCGTCGTCGTCGACGTTCCACCACAGCACCGCGTCTCCCACCCTGGGGTCGAACCCCAGATGAAGCTTCGGGAACGTCGTCCGACCGCCGCGCATCGGCTCGCGGAGGTACGCGAGGAGCGTCACGACGCGCTGGCCGCCGCGCCGGGTCTTTTCCTCGAACGTCGCGCCCGCGGGGTCGAACCAATCGCAGTGTGAGTTGTATTTCTGAGATGGGAGGTACCTTACGACTTGCGCGGGCTCCGCGTGCGCGGGAGTGAGGTTGGAGAGGTAGCACGCGCGCTGCACCGCGGCGCGAACCGCGGGGTGCGTGGACGCCACGCGCGCGTTCCAACTCGTGCGGCCTTCGGACGTCTCGCCCGTCGTCACCGCCGCGTCGGCGTCGGCGGCGGCGGCGGCGTGTCTCACCACGAGCGAAGGATGCAACGCCGGAGCGGCGACCCGTATGATCTCCTCCGCCTCGTCGTGCGTGAGGAACCCCGAGATGGCGAACATCCGCGGATGACTCGAGACGCGCTTCGCGCGCACGACGCGCCCGTGGCACGACGTCAGCGTCACCGTCTCGCGAAGCGGGTCGCGCCACGTGACGTACCTCCACCGCTTTGGAAGCGACGGGAACGCGCGCAGGTCCGATACCGTACCGCCCCTGTGCGTCATCTCGTACCGCACGAGCTGCGCGAGGAACGACGGGTTCGGGCACGCCTTCGGCCGTCGCGAGCGGATCCGCTCCAGGGCCTCGCCGAGGGAGTGGCCCTCGTGCTTCGTCAGGTACGCCGCGACGGCAGCCGCGGACCGCGACTGTCCGAACGCGCAGTGCACGAGGACGCGCGCGCGGGACGGCGCGCTCGTTTTCGCGGCGGCGATGAACGCGCCGACGTCGTCGAGGTGCGAGCTCAGGAGGTCCGCCGCGCGCGTGTCCTCGACCTTGACGATCAGGCGCGCGATTTTCGTTTTCGCTTTCGTTTCCGCTTTCGACGACGACGACGACGTCGCGTCCGCGTCGACGTCGGCGTCGTCGAGATCGAGGCAGCTCGGGGGCGGGCGCTTCATCAACGTGACGACGTGCGTCACGCCGGCGTCGCGGAGGATCTCGCCGCGGTCGCGCCCCACGGACTCCTGCGAGCCGACGTATAAGAATCCGTCGAGGACGTCCGTCGCGTCCGGGATGTCCGCGGGCATGTTCGACCGCGAGGCCCCCGGCCGCGCGGCCGGGAGTGATGACGGATGTCAACTTTTCGTTATCGTCGTCCGTCCCGAGAACTTGCCGTTTGCGAGACGAGTTCATCAACACGAGACGCACAACCCCCCGCGCGGGTCGCCCGTCGCGATGTCCGCCGCCCCGACCCCCGGCCGCGACCCCGCGGCGGACCGCGAAGCGCTCAGGCAGGCGACGCTCGAGGCGGCGCGAATGCGCGAGCGCGCGGAGACGCTCGAGACCGCGCTGCGCGAGGCGTCGACGAGCCGCGCGAGCGAGCGCGAGGGATGGCGCGCGAGGTTGGAGCGCGCGGACGAGCGCGTTCGGCTGGAGCGCGTCCGCGTCGAGGCGCTCGAGGTGCGTCCGGTCCCGGTCGTCGTCGCGACGCGATATGCGACGCGCCGCGGCGCGGCCCGTCGCGCGCGAACTCTCGGCGGCGGCGGCCCGCCGGCCGTCGCGTCGCGGGCGTCGTTCAGATTCGCGTCGCGTCGCTCGCGCGGCGCGCGCTTTTTCCCCTCCCGCTCGCGTCCCTCCGGGGGGGACCCGCGGCCTCTCTCGCCGACGCCGACGCCGACGCCCGTCCCACCCCACCGTCTGTCGTCCTCAGGTCGCGCTGGGCGAGCGCGAGCGAACGCCGCCGCCGCCGCCGTCGACGTCGAGCCGCGAGGAAGACGCGGAAGACGAGGTCGAGACGGACGAACCCTCATCATCGACGTCGCTCGCGGCGACGCGGCGCGGGGCTGGACGCGTCGCCGCCAGAACGTCCTCCTCCTCGGCTTCGCGCGTCGTCCGCGACCTCACGTCCTGGAAAGACCCCTCCGCGTCCGGGAAAGTCTTCGGCGGCGGCCTCTACGCGCTCGTGTGCGCGCACTCGCTGCGCACGGCGGCTATCCCCGCGAGCGCGGTCCTCTGCGCGTGCGTCATGGCGACGCTGTCGTCGACGCTCGCGTGGAAGCTCTTCTCGCGGCTGCGCGCGGGGGTCGGCCTCCGCGGCGTCGAGGCGTGGCGCGAGAGCGAAGACGCGTCCGCGGCGAAGCGGCGCGACCGCGAGGCGTCCGCGCGGCGAGTCGCCGCGAAGTTGGGGGGATGGGTCGCCGCGACCGCGTCGAGATGCGCGCCCGCCGCCGCGGAGTCGTGGCTCTTCGTCGAGAAGATCGTGACGTGGGCGCATCCGCCGAGCACGCTCCGCGCGTGCTTCGTCGCGTGGGTCAGCTCGCTCGTCGCGCGCGTGTGGTGGCTGTCCGCGATGACGACGGCGACGACGTTTTGGATCCTGGCGTTCGCGGCGCCGCCGTTCCTCGCGGCGTTCGGACCCGCGGCGGCGGCGGCGTCGCGCGCGTTCGCCGCCGACGCCGCCGCTCGATTCGCGCACGTCCTCAACGACCGGAGGTTCCAGCTCGGGTTCGTCGGGTTCGTGTGGACGCACGCGGGCGTCGCGGGGAAGACGCTGCTGGTCCTCGCCGCGGTGACGCTCGTGCTGACCGTGTCCCCGGGGGAGCCCGCGCGGGACCAGGGCGAGACGGCCGGCGGCCGGCGGCGTTCGAGCGCGGCGGCGGCGAGGGGACCCGGCATAATAGCGGGGAGGGACGACGCGACGACGACGGTCAGCGGGAGCGTCGTGATCACGGAGCTGCCGGCGTCGCCGACGCGGAAGGCGGCGACGACGGCGACGACGAGGGTGGCGGAGACGAGGAGGAGGGCCGCGGCGACGGCGACGACGACGGCGCCGCCGAGGCGGATGTCTTTTTTCGGCGGATACGGCCGAAGAGCCGCCGCCGCCGTCGCCGCGTCTGCTTCTTCGCCAAAGTCGGAGCGGGACGCCCCGGGCAGAGGCGGCGACGAGAACGTCCCGCCGTGGGGCGGGGACTCGCCGACGACGCCGACGACGAAGCAGCGGCGGGCGGGCGCGGAGGACGCCTTCGGCGGCAGCGTGGAGAAGCGGCTGTCGCTCTCGCGTCGGCGGATGATCGCAGAGCGCGCGCGACGGCTCATGGCGGACTCGGACGACGACTGACCTGACCTGACTGGCGCCCGGCGCGAGTCGCGGGCATCTGATCGCGATAGAATACATCGAAAGAGAAAAAAATACGCATGACGTGCTACCGTTTCGCCGCCGCCGCCGCGCGCCGCCGCGCGACGAGCGCTTTTTTCTCCGCGAACGCGCGCAATCCATCTTCCCACGCTCGTTCGGTCATCCCGCCGACGCACAGCACGCACGTCACGCCGAGCGTCGCCACGTCCCTCGTGTTTTGCTCCTCGTTGTCGAAGAAGAGCATGTCCGCGTACGGTATCCCAGTCCGCGCCTTGAGCTTCTCGAAGTGTCGCTTCTTCGTCCCCGAATACATCTCCACGAGGTCTCCCACGCACTCGCGCATCGTCGTCGTCGTCCCGCTCCCGCTCCCGTCGTCGACGACGAACATCCCCATGACCTCGTCCGCCCACGCGCCGCGATTCGTCCGCGACGCGACCGCGATCTTCGTGCCTCTCTTCGCGAACGCCGCGTGCGAGCGCAGCATCGCCATCGCGGCCGTCGCGGCGGGGTAGCACCGGAGCTCCTCGCCGCTCGCGTCCATCACCCTCTCGCGCCCAGTGGTGTCGCACCTCTCCTTCGTCCACGGCGCGCCGCGCATCATGTACAGCTCCGGGAACCATATCGTGTCGTCCAGGTCGAAGCACACGAGCGCGGGGAGGTCCTGGCCGTCGAGCGGTGGGGCCCACAGCGTCGCGGGCGCGTCCATCGTCTCGTCGTTCGCGGCGCGGTGCGGTCGCCGCCGAGGATGGCGCGTCCTCGTCTTTTGACGCTCGGCGCCTCCGCTGCTCATCACGCCGCCGCGGCCTCGGCCGCCGCCTCTGCGGCCGCCCGAGCCGCGGTCGCCGCGGTCGCCTCCGCCTCGCCGCGCGACCGGCGCGAGCGTCGCGAGCGTCGCGATCGTCGCGCTCGCCATGGAGTGACGAGGGAGGCTCCGGCGACGCGACCGTCGACGCTCGGCGCGCGTTCCGGGACCGTTCCGGAGGCGGGGGCGGGGGCCGACTCGCGCAGGACTCGCGCGTCATCGTCAGTCCGGAATTTTCGCGACGAGAATGGTGGCGGCGTCGCTCAGTGCCATCGTCGCAGACGCACGTTCACCATGGGCAAGGACGGCAAGACCCCGAAGAAGGATAAGAAGGATAAGAAGGAGGGCAGCGACGACGGCGACGGCGCGCTCAGGCCAGTCTGCGCGATCGCGAAGCCGCTCGCGGACGTCGGCTTCCACAAGAAGATCCTCAAGGTCGTGAAAAAGGTGCGCGTCGCCATTCCTTCCGATCCGCCGAAAACCCGCCCGCCGATCCGCGTCCCCCCCTCGCTCGCGTCGTCGCGCGACTGACCCATCCCCGCCGGCGTCCGTCGCGTCCATCGCAGGCCTCGAAACATAAGCAGGTGAAGCGCGGCGTGAAGGAGGTGGTGAAGGCGCTGCGCAAGGAGACCAAGGGGTGCGTCGATCGCTCGCGGCGATCCCGCGGGCGATTCATCGTCGTCCGTCGTTCCGAGCGAATTCCTTCCCCACGACAGCATTTTTTCCCTTTCCGATCCTCGACCCCCCGCCCGCGAACCTCGCCGCTGACCGCCCCCCCCCTCTCTCCCCACCTGAACGAACGACAAAACAGGCTGTGCGTGATCGCGGGCGACATCTCCCCCATCGACGTCATCTCGCACATCCCAATCCTCTGCGAAGAAGCCGGGGTGCCGTACGTGTACGTCCACAGCAAAGACGAGCTCGGCGCGGCAGGGCAGACGAAGCGCCCGACGAGTTGCATGCTCGTGCTGCCGGAGGCGCAGAAGGGCGGGGAGAAGATGAGCGGCGACGACGCGAAGGAGTTCAAGGACATGTACGGGAAGGTCGTCGCGAAGATCGGGTCGCTAGACTAGACGGAACGGAAGAAGTCGGTCGTCGACGCGAGTGTACGCGCGTGTATAAATAAATTCCCACCAGTCTAACGCCGCCGAGAAGCGTAAGCGCGCGTCGTCTAAGGACTAATAGGAGCGACTATGTACCGTTCCTCGGTCACATGATGAACTTCGGCTTGCCGCGTCCCTTCGCGCCGAGCACCGGCCGCGCGAGTCCGGCGTCGTCGTCGTCGTCGTCCGAGCTCGCGCTCGCCACCTTCTTCCTCGCCCCAGGACGCGCTTTTCGGCCGTTCCCGCCGCCGCCGCCGCCCTCCTTCGACGCCTTCGCCGCCGCCTCCTCCGCCGCCTTCGCCCTCTTCTTCGCGGCTCTCTCCGCCTCCGCCGCCCGCTCCTTCTCTTTCGCGTCCTCCTCCTCGTCGTCGTCGTCCGAGCTCGTGTCGCCGACCGACGCGTCGTCGTCGTCGTCGTCCTCCCTGTGCCGCTTCCTAAAGGCCGCCGCCTTGGCCTTCATCGCCGCGATGCGCTCGCGGTGCGCCTCCTGCTGCCGCTGAATCTCCTCGTGATACCCCTCCGCGTCCCTTCTCTCCTGCGCCTTCTTCGCGCGCAACATCAACCCCGGGTCGAGGCGGCACTTTTCGTTGAACGCCCTCGTCGCGAACTTCCGGAGCGCCTCGCCTCGGCGCGCGGGGTCGCGCAGCGCGCGGTTCGCGTCCGAGAGCTTGTCGAACGCGATCTTCGCCTCCTCGCTCGGGTTCTTGTCCGGATGCACGCGCAGCGACGCCTTGCGGAACGCCTTGCTCACGACGCCGTCCGGGACGTCCCACACCGGCTTCCCCGCGTCGTCGCAGTCCGGGAGCGGGAGCCCGAGCGCGGTGAAGAAGTCGCCGTCCGCGTGCGCGCGGACGATGCGCTCCGCGGCCGTGGGGTCCGGTTTGTCGTCGTCGCTGTCGCTCTCGCCGGGGAGCGGGCGGCGCGCGGACGCCGGCGCGGCGCGAGCCGCGGCCTCGTTGAACATCCGCTCGAGCCGCTCCATCTCGCGGAGAGGACGCGCGGACGGACGGACGCGCGGACGACGACGACGAACCGCGCGGGCGCGAAGTGATGAACGTGAAGATGTGCACTCTGCGTCGTCGTCCACGAGTCGAGTCCTGTAGCAGGTCATCGTCGCGTCGCTGTTGTTTTTCATTTTCGGCGCGGACTACGCGAGCGTCGCGTGTGTACATTCAACGTCTATTACAGTACGATACCCTGGGGGACGGCAGGCTCTCAGTTTACCTTCGCTTCGCTTCTCTTCTCTTCGCCTGCACTTCACCTCCCCCGCGAGCGCGTCAGCGAGAGCGGGACGCTCCGCGGCGCCTGCCGCATCGTCTTCTTAGCCGCGAAAAACGCGACGCTCTCCGGATCCTCGCTCGCGATCTTTTGCAGCTCCATGCTCACGAACTGCTCGCCGTAATCGAGCTCCTCCTCGCTCGCGCCGACGCCGCCGATCTGCCCGTGCCCGCCATCGTCGTACCACCGCTGAAACTCGCGCAGAAGCTCGGCGCGGCACTCCTGCACCGCGGTCACGTGCGGCGCGACTGCCGTCTTGAGATCCTTCACCTCGTCGTACGCGCGGCGGTACTCCCCCTTGGTCGCCTTGAGCCGCGCCATGGCGGCGTACGTCTCCTCGTCGATCACCTCGTCCGCGAGCATCGAGGTCGCGGAAGGGTCCGCGCCCGCGCCCGCG
>MDSW01038122.1_pt1 | contig 10159 bp, 13 predicted proteins | sample 811171 | NCBI WGS metagenome assembly MDSW01 (sample SAMN05326641, study PRJNA326480) | marine metagenome | isolation source: seawater | place: Atlantic Ocean: North West | collected 2012 | reverse complement strand
CATGGCCTTACTTATAAATCTGCAAAAATATTAGCAAAAATCTCAGGTATAAAAGAATTTAATATTGGTCATTTTTTAATTGGAGAGTCAATCTTCTTAGGTTTAGGAAAAACTATTAAAGAATTTAAAAAGATAATTAAATCATGATTTTTGGTATAGGAACTGACATAGTAGAAATAAGAAGATTAAAAAATTTAATTAAAAAAAAAGCATTTATATCGAGACTATTTAATAAAGATGAAATTTTAAAATGTCAAAAAATAAATAATTCATCTAACTGTTTTTCTAAAAGATTTGCAGCTAAAGAGGCTTTTTCCAAAGCTCTAGGCACAGGTGTAGCTAAGGGTATTATTTTTAACGAAATAGTAATTTTAAACGATAAAAACGGTAAACCATTTATTAGATTATTCGGTAAAACAAAAAAATATGTTGAAAAAAAATTGAGAAGAAAAAAATATAAAATATCTCTATCACTTTCAGATGAAAAAAATTATGCGGTTGCTTTTGTAACTATCTCTTTATGAAAAATAAAAAAATTATTAATGCTATAATTGAAAATTTTCAAACACTTGTTATAGCTTTATTAATCGCAATACTTATAAGGTCATTAGTGATACAACCCTTTTATATTCCTTCTTCATCTATGGAACCTACTTTGCTAGTTGGAGATAGAATATTTGTTTCAAAATTTTCTTATGGTTACAGTAAACATTCTTTTCCATTTAGTCCGAATGTCTCTGATAAGCGTTTTTTTTCTAAAATACCTATACAGGGTGATTTAGTTGTTTTTAAAACTCCAGCTGATAATAGAACAGATTATATAAAAAGGTTGATTGGATTACCCGGAGATGAAATACAATTTATCAATGGTGATCTTTATATAAATCAAAAGATTGTAAAAAAGAGAGCGACACAAATTTCTAATAAAATACGATGTGGAAAATTTACATTAGAAACAAATTCATTTATAGAAACTTTACCTAATGGCGTTGAACATTTAACGACCTATAGTAGTAAAGGAACGCTTCAAAATACTAAAAAATACAAAGTTCCTGAAAATCACTATTTTTTGATGGGTGACAATAGAGATTGCTCTAAAGATAGTAGATTTTTAGATGAAGTTGGATATGTAAAAGAGTTAAATTTAGTAGGAAAGGCAAAAATTATTTTTTTCTCAAATAATACAAATATTGGTAGCGTTTTAAAGATTTGGAATCTTAAAAATTCCTTAAGATTGGATAGAACATTTCAGATATTATAATGAAAAATACTATTAAGGATTTTGAACAAATAATTGAATATAATTTTAAAGATAAAAATTTATTACATAAAGCTCTTACGCACAAAAGCTATAATAATAATGTAAATAATGAAAAATTAGAATTTCTTGGTGATAGAGTCTTAGGTCTAATAATCTCAAATGAACTTATAAATAGATATCCAAATGAAAAAGAGGGAATTATAGATAAAAAATTTTCAAATCTTGTAAATAAAAAAACATGTTCAAAAATAGCAAAAAAAATTAATATTAAAAATTATCTTTATCTTGGATCTTCTCATAAAAATTTAGAAAGATCCTCAGACAAAATTACCAGTGATTGTTTAGAGGCGATAGTTGGTGCAATTTATTTAGATGGAGGTCTTAAATTTTCTGAAAAATTTATTTTAAAATTTTGGAGTATCTTTATTGATAAATCAGATGTTACTTTAATTGACTCAAAAACTAAATTACAGGAATATAGTTTAAAAAAATTCAAAAAATTGCCCAAATATACTTTTTTTAAAAAAATTGGACCTCAACATAAACCAATTTTTAAAACTGAGGTTGAGATAAGTGGTTCAAAAAAGTCGCTCGGATCAGGATCGTCCAAAAAAAACGCTCAACAAAATGCAGCTGCTAAATTAATTAAGATTTTAAATATATGAATTGGGAAGACGAAGGTTATTTGTTATCCAAAAAGAAATTTAAAGAGAATGCAAATATCATAAATATATTCTCTCAATCAAAGGGAAGAGTTTCTGGGGTTGTTTATGGAGGAAGCTCAAGAAAAATTAGAAACTATTTACAGATATCTAACAAATTATTTATTATTCACAATTCTAAAAATGAAAACAAAATTGGATATTTTAAAACAGAGCTTATTAAGCCAATATCACCTTTATACTTTAATGACAAAAAACGAGCCTGTGCTTTAATTTCTTTATGCTCAATCCTTAATATTTTATTGCCTGAGTCTCAACCTAATAAGAATATATATAAATCTTTTGAAGGTTTTTTAAATTGTTTGAATATTGAAGAGTGGATATTTTCTTATATTTTTTTTGAATTAAATTTAATAATAGATTTAGGTTATGATCCAAATCTTATAAAATTTAAAAAAAAAGAAATAAACGTTTCAAATATTTCAAATATAAAAATAGATTCTTTTTCTTATGAAGTTCCTGAATATTTAATACTCAAAAAAATTCCAAAAAATTACTCGAATTTTTTGATTAAAAAATCTCTTTTTTTCACTAGAAGTTTAATACAAAATAAATTTTTTATACCAAATAAAATTCCTTTTCCAAACTCTAGAATACAATTGGAAAACTATTTCAAATAGAAGTTTTAATTTTTTTTGCAATATCAATAGCGAAATAAGTTATTACCGCACAGGCTCCAGCTCTTTTAATAGATAAGATGCTTTCCATAATAGACTCTTCGTTTAGTATTTTTTTCTTAATTCCGTTTTTGATTAAACTATACTCACCTGATACTTGATAAGCTAAAACCGGAATTTTAAAATTATTTTTTATTTTATTTATAATATCTAAGTACATCATACCTGGTTTAACTAATATCATATCGGCACCTTCTTTAATATCTTGACCTACTTCTCTAAATATTTCAAAAGAATTTCTATAATCCATTTGATATGTTTTTTTATTTTTTTTTAATTTTGATTTACTTCCTACAGCATCTCTAAAAGGTCCATAGAAGCTTGATGCATATTTGACTGCATAAGATAAAATGTTAACATTCTTAAAATTATTTTTATCTAAAATTTTTCTTATTTCTCCTACTCTTCCATCCATCATGTCAGAGGGAGCAATCACATCACACCCCATTTTAGCTTGTAATAAAGCTTGTTTAACTAGTATTTTAATAGTTTCATCATTTTCAATTTCATTATTAATTATAACTCCATCATGTCCATGAGAAGTGTACGGATCTAAAGCAACATCACACATTACTCCGATTTGAGGATATCTTTTTTTTATAAATCTTAAACTTTTACAAATTAAATTATTGGGATTTAATGCTTCATTACCAAACTTATCCTTCTTTTTATTTGGTGTGTGGGGGAATAAAGCTATCATTGGTATCTTATATTTTTTAACTTGATTTAAAATTACCGGTAATTTATTTAAAGAATATCTATTCACTCCAGGCATTGACTTTATTGGTTCTATTATATTCTTTCCCTCTCTTACAAATATAGGTAAAATCAAATCATTTTTTGAAACTGCATTTTCAGAGATTAAATTTCTGATCCATGAGGTTTTTCTTAATCTTCGAAGTCTTGATTTTGGGTAGGAGCCTATAATTTTCATGTAAAGTTCTGATTTTTAATGCAATGTGACAAATATATAATTATAATTTAAATTAGTGTAATTTAATTAATATACATGAGCAATATAAAATTAAATAAAATCTTTAAAACTGTATGTATTGCCTCAGATCATGCAGGATTTAATTTAAAAGAAATCATAAAGAATCATTTAATTGATAAACATGTTTCAATTTATGATATTGGCCCATATAACGATCAATCAGTCGATTATCCCGATTATGCAAAAAAACTAGCTAATAGAATCAAACTTAAAAAAAGCGATGTAGGCATTTTAGTATGTGGTTCGGGAACTGGTATGGCCATAAGTGCCAATAAAATCAAAAAAATTAGAGCTGCCGTGTGTTATAATATCAAGTCTACAAGATTGTCTAGACAACATAATAATGCTAATATAATAGCATTAGGTTCAAGACTAACAAAAAAAAAGATATCTTTAAAATTAGTTGAAGTTTTTTTAAAAACTAAATTTGAGGGAGGAAGGCACTTAAAAAGGGTAAAAAAAATTTAGATATGTCCATAGCGGTAAAATTAAATAAATATTTAAATAGTTTCTTTAAACTTAATCTAAAAGAAGTCGACAATGATTTATATAAATCTATTGAGGATGAATTTTTAAGACAGCAAAATCATATAGAATTAATCGCTTCAGAAAATATTGTTTCTAAAGCAGTGCTAGAGGCTCAAGGGTCGGTTTTAACAAACAAGTATGCTGAAGGTTATCCAGGTAAAAGATATTACGGTGGTTGTGAGCATGTTGACATTTCTGAAAATTTAGCAATTGAAAGAGCAAAAAAATTATTTGATTGTAAATTTGCAAATGTTCAACCACATTCTGGCGCTCAAGCTAATGGAGCTGTTTATTTGGCTTTGTTAAAACCCGGTGACACCACTTTAGCAATGAGTTTAAATTCTGGAGGTCATCTGACTCATGGAGCGAGGCCAGCCCAGTCTGGAAAATGGTTTAATGCACTTCATTATGAAGTAGATAAAAACACAGGTCTTATTGATTATGAAAGTGTTGAAAAACTTGCACAAGAAAATAAACCCAAATTAATAATTGCTGGAGGTAGTGCATATTCAAGAATTATCGATTTTAAAAAGTTTAGAGAAATTTGTGATAAAGTTGGTGCATATTTTCTTGTTGACATGGCTCATTTTTCTGGATTAGTTGCTGGTGGAGCTTATCCAAATCCCACTAAATATGCAGATGTGGTTACGTCTACTACACACAAAGTTTTGAGAGGTCCACGTGGAGGGATTATTTTAACAAATAAAGAAGAATTAATTAAAAAATTTAATAGCGCTATATTTCCTGGATTACAAGGTGGACCACTAATGCATGTAATTGCCGCTAAAGCAGTTTGTTTTAAAGAAGCTTTATCTGATGATTTTAAACAATACACAAAAAATGTGATTAATAATGCCAAAGCACTCTCAGATAGATTAACAGACAAAGGTTTTAAAATTTTTTCTGGTGGTACTGATACCCATTTGATGCTAATCGATTTAAGATCTTTTGGCGTTACTGGTAAAGATGCTCAAGCCTCTTTAGGGAGAGCAAATATTACGTGCAATAAAAACGGAATACCTTTTGATAGCGAAAGCCCTATGATTACTTCAGGCATTAGATTGGGAACTCCAGCATGTACTACAAGAGGATTTGGACCAGAGGAATTTAAGTTAATTGCAGATTTAATTTTCAAAGTAGTAGAGGGACTAAGCAAGAATAAAGAAAATAATTCAAAAATAGAAAAAGAAGTTCAAAAAGAAATAATTGAACTTTGTTCTTCTTTTCCTATATATAGTAGTTAGAATATTTATGCTATGTCCATTTTGTAGAGAAAAAGACACCTCAGTCGTTGACTCAAGGCCTTGTGAAGAGGGCACAGCTGTAAGGAGACGTCGTCTATGTACTTGTAATGGAGGAATGAGATTCACTACATTTGAGAGAATACAATTTCAAGAGCTGTCAGTTATTAAAAGTAACAGTAAAAGAGAGCCATTTGACCGTGATAAGGTTTCAAAATCAATTAGAATAGCAACAAGAAAAAGACCAATTGGCATAGATGCTTTAGACAATTTTGTATCTAAGATTGTTATGAAAATTGAAGGCCTAGGTGAAAGTGAAGTACCTACATCGACTATAGGTAAATTTATCATGGAAGGTTTACAATATATGGACACGGTTGCCTACGTTCGCTACGCTTCTGTTTATAAAAATTTCAAAGAAGCTAAAGATTTCGAACAATTTGTGGGCAGTTTGGATGAAAAAAAATCATAATTTTTTTTCTAACTTAGCATTTAACTTAGCCGAAACAAACCTTGGTAAGACAAACAAAAACCCTTCAGTAGGCTGTATAGTTGTAAAAGATAATTCAGTTATTAGTTCAGGAGTTACATCTTTAAGAGGAAGGCCACATGCAGAATTTAATGCTTTAAATAAAAAATTAAATTTTAAAGATTCAACTATTTATACAACATTAGAGCCTTGTACGCATTATGGTTTAACACCACCTTGTACTCAAATTATAAAAAATAAAAAAATTAGTAAAGTTTTTTATTGTTTTGATGATCCAGATTATAGAACTTTTAGAAAAGCAGCAAATATTTTAAGAAAAAAAAAGATAATTTTAAATAAGATAAATCATAATAGAAAAGATTTTTATAAAAGTTATTATTTGAATAAATTAAAAAATATGCCATTGTTAGATGCAAAAATTGCCGTTTCAAAAGATCATTTTACAATTAACAAAAAGTCTAAATGGATAACTAATGAGAGATCAAGGAAAATAGCTCATTTAATTAGATCAAAGTATGACTGTATAATATCTACTTCTAAATCAATAAATTTAGATAATTCTCTTTTGAACTGCAGAATTAATGGGCTAAATAATAATAAACCAGATTTAATTATAATTGATAGGTTTTTGAAACTGAAGAAGAGTGTTAAACTTTTGAAAATTGCAAATAAAAGAAAAACCTATGTTTTAACTTGTAGTAATAATAAGAAGAAAATTATATTTTTTAGAAAAAAAGGTATAAAAATAATAAAAATAAATAAATTAATTGAAAAAAAAGATTTTATTTTTCTTTTGAAAAAAATATATAAACTTGGAAAAACTAGAATTTTAGTTGAATGTGGCTTAAAATTCTTGCAAGAAATATTAAAGCTAAATTTAATTAATAAGCTATATATTTTTAGATCAAATAAGCTTTTGAATAAAAATGGTTATAGAAAATTTAAATCTACTTATATTGGAGAGTGTAAAGAAAAAAATAGAATAAATGTAAATTTAGCAAATGAGGAACTTTTTAGTATAAAAATATAAAAATGTTTAACGGTATAATACACAATACAGGTATAGTTAAATCTATTAAAAGGTTTCAAAATAGTATCTTAATTGGTATTCAAAATAAATTTAAGATAAAGAAAAAAGATATTGGTTCTTCAATTTCTTGCAACGGAGTTTGCTTAACTCTTACAAAAATTAATAATAAATGTATCTATTTTTATATTTCTAATGAAACTATTAAAAGATCAAATTTTAAAAAGATAAAAATTGGTGATGTGGTAAATCTAGAGAAATCTCTTAATTATGGTCAAGAAATTTCGGGTCATTTTATACAAGGCCATGTTGATTCAATAGCAAAGATAAATAAAATCAATTTTATTGATAAATCTTGGGTAATTAGATTAGAAATAAGAGATAAAAATTTATTAAAGTTTCTTCAAGAAAAAGCATCAATTTCAATTAATGGTGTATCTCTTACTATATCAAAAGTTATTAAAAAAAACTTTGAGTTAAATATAATTCCACATACTTTAAAGTTAACGAATCTTAAAAATCTTAAAAAAAATGATTTTGTTAATGTCGAGTTAGATATTTTTGGAAAATATATATATAAATATACAATTTAATATGTCAAAAAATAAATTCTCATCTATACCAACAATTTTAAAAGATGCAAAAAAGGGCAAAATGTTTATTTTGGTTGATGACAAAAATCGAGAAAATGAAGGTGATTTAGTTATTCCTGGTTCGAAATGTAATTCAAAAATTATAAATTTTATGGCAAAACATGGTAGAGGTCTAATTTGCTTAGCATTAACAAAAAAACAAATAGACAAATTGAAACTTCCCTTAATGTCTCAAATTAACAAATCTAGAATGCAGACTGCATTCACAATTTCAATAGAGGCTAAAAAAGGAATTTCTACTGGTATATCTGCATTCGATAGAGCAAAAACAATTAAAGTTGCCATAAATCCGAGTTCAACAAAAAAAGATATTGTTTCACCGGGACATGTTTTTCCTTTAGTTGCAAGAAATGGTGGAGTTTTAGAAAGAGCTGGTCACACAGAGGCTTCAATAGATATATCTAAAATGTCAAAATTAAATCCTAGCTCTGTTATTTGTGAAGTTATGAATGAGGATGGGAGAATGGCAAGATTAGATGATTTAAAAAAATTTTCAAAAAAACATAAAATCAAAATTGCTTCAATTGCAGATTTAATAGCTTATAGATTTAAAAATGAAAAATTGATTTATAAATCATTTTCAAAAAATATTTCTTTAAAAAATATATCTAAAACTCATCTTAGTATTTATAAAAATAAATTAAATAATTTTAAAAGTGTCGTAATATCTAGAGGGACTATTAAAGGAGGAAAATCAATACCTATAAGAGTTCTATCACAAAAAATAAGTATAAAAAGTTTTTTAAAAAATAAAGAAATTCAAAAAAGTATTAAACTTCTATCTAAATATAAGAATTTTATGTTAGTTGTAATTAATAATGAAATGAACAAAGATAAGAATAACCCAAACATTACACTTAGATACTATGGAATTGGCGCTCAAATAATAAAAGATTTTAATGTTAAAAATATGATATTACTTTCCAGAACAAAAAAAAAAATTATTGGTTTAGAGGGATTTGGTCTAAAAATTAAAAAACAAGTTATTATTAAATGAAAAAAATATTAATAGTTAATGCTAATTATTATGATGATATTACAAAAAGACTTGTTAAAAGTGCTAGTGCTTTTTGTAAAAAAAAAAATGTTAAACTAAACCTTATAGCTGTTCCTGGTATTTTTGAAATACCGGTTTCTATTAAGAGAAATATAAATAAATATGATGGTTTTATTGCGTTAGGCTGCGTTATTAAAGGAAAAACACCCCATTTTGATTTAATATGTAAATCTTCTTTTGATGCAATTTCAACTTTATCTATCACTTATGGTAAACCAATTGGTAATGGAATAATTACAGCTATCAGCAAAAAACAAGCCTTTGAAAGAAGTGGAAAAATAAAATCAATTAAACCTAACAAAGGATATGAAGCTGCAAAGGCTGTTTTGTCCATATTAGACAATGGACCGAAAAAAATTTAAAAATTCATCTCCAAGAATCAAGGTTATACAAAAAATTTACAACTCATTGATGAATCCAAATACAGAAATTGAGTACCCAAAAAGCCAATATAAAAAATTTATTAAAGATGTAGTTACCGGCACTCTTGAAAGAATCGATTTAATTGAGGAAACTATTAATAAATTTCTAAAAGATGATATAGATTTAAAAAAAACAGATAAATTACTTAAAATAATTCTTTTTGCAGCTGTATTTGAGTTATTATTTAAGCATAACAATCCAAAAAAGGTTGTAATAAGTGAGTACCTCTTAGCTTCAGAGTACTTTTTGGAAAAAGTTCAAATTGGTTATTTGAACGCTATTTTAGATAAATTAGCGAGAGAAATAAGAAAAGATGAATAAAATTGTTAAAATACTTTAAGTTTAGCTTGCGTTTTTAATTCTTTTTTGGCATTTATCCGTTTAAAGCAATGACTGATTACTTAGAACTTTTGTACTTAATTTCTTTCACTGGTATATTAGCTGTAGCTTATAGCTATCTTTTATCTGGTCAAATAATTTCGTCAAGTCCAGGAAATTCCAGAATGCAAGAAATAGCCGATGCAATACAAATTGGAGCTAAGGCATATTTAAATAGACAATACAAAACAATAGCAGTGGTTGGAATTATTGTTTTAGCAATTGTAAGTTATTTTTTTAATTATTTAGTAGGGCTAGGCTATTTTATAGGCGCTTTTCTTTCAGGAGTAGCCGGTTACGTTGGAATGTTAATTTCTGTAAAGGCTAATGTTAGAACAGCCGAGGCTTCGAGAAAAAGTTTACAATCTGGATTAACTATCGCTTTTAAATCTGGAGCAATTACTGGTTTATTAGTTGCTGGTTTAGCTCTGTTGGCAATAACAATTTATTATATAGTCCTAATTAATTTAAAAGTAGATAATAGAGAAATCATTAATGCCTTAGTCGCACTTGGTTTTGGAGCATCCTTAATTTCAATATTTGCAAGATTAGGAGGTGGAATATTTACAAAAGGAGCTGATGTTGGTGGAGACCTTGTTGGTAAAGTTGAGGCTGGTATCCCTGAAGATGATCCAAGAAATCCCGCTACAATTGCAGATAATGTTGGTGATAATGTTGGTGATTGTGCCGGTATGGCTGCAGACTTAT
>MDSW01001907.1_pt1 | contig 10160 bp, 8 predicted proteins | sample 811171 | NCBI WGS metagenome assembly MDSW01 (sample SAMN05326641, study PRJNA326480) | marine metagenome | isolation source: seawater | place: Atlantic Ocean: North West | collected 2012 | reverse complement strand
TGTGTTTATGGGGTGGTACTGGAGGATTTGTCCCTTCAAATAGTAATTGTCATTTATTTATAAAACGCGATGTGGGTTATGTAGGAATTGGAACGACGGACCCGAAAATAATATTACACGTGGGCGGATATACAAATGGTTCCGCACTTAGCGTATATACTAATGATGATGGTCATGGTGCTCATTTTTCAAATGACGATGGGTTCTCTCATTATAGATCTGTTGGACAATTAAATGGTAATGGTACATCTTGGGGGAGCTGGTCTGATATTGATAGTGATAATAATATAGTAACCCACGTAGCTGCTGGTCCCGTATATCCGGGTAGTTTGGATGGAACAGTAAGATATTCGATATTATCTTCATGGAATTTAGTTATTGATAATGGTTGTTCTTTAATTGTATCCAGTGACGAACGAATAAAAGTTAATATTAAAGATGTTCCTGATGATTACGCTTTATATCAATTAAGACAAATACCCTGTAGATATTATAGATATAAAGATTGGAGAATTATGGGAAAAGGAAAAACTATTGGATTTATTGCGCAAGAAGTAAGGGAGATTTTACCCATGGCTGTTAAAATAAGACCAAATATAATTCCAAATATTTATCATCATTTGAAAAATGAAAATATAATTTGGGAAGAAATAACAGACGGTAGTAATAATGTTATTTATAAATTACATTGTAAAGAAGAAATTAAAACGAGATTAAAAAATTATGATGCAATTAACGAGGAAGATAAATATTATAATTTGGAAAATATTGATGTAAGTGGTGTAAAATTTAAATTTATTGTTAATGGAGCAAATACTGCAGATGATAAAGAACTAGAAATAATAGGAAATAGCGATGGTTCATTTACATTCAAAAAAAAGTGGTTCGATGTTTTTTGTTATGGTTATGAAGTTCAAGATTTCCATAGCTTAGATAAGAACAAATTATTTGCTTTGAATTTTAGCGCAACTCAGGAAATTGATAGAGTACAACAAGAAGAAGTCGGAAAATTAGCCGAACAAACCAATAAGATTATCGAACTCGAAACAAAAGTAGCCACATTGGAAAGCGAATTGGCTGCAATCAAAACTCATCTAGGATTATAAATAAATTGAAATGGATTTAATAACTTTTTATTAATTAAATCTATTATGGAACCGCCCACTTATTTAGCAAAAAAACACAAACATCCGCGTGATAAACGCATTGTATTTGATGAAGGACCACACGTTTATTATATAGATGGAGACGATAGTTTCACATCTTGTACAACCTGGAACCATTCACACTTTCCTCATTTTAATGCTGACAAAATTATTAAAAATATGATGAGGAGTAAAAAATGGCCAAATAGTAAATATTTTGGCATGACACCCGATGCTATTAAAGCATTGTGGAGTGAAAATGGACGCCTAGCTTCAGAAGCAGGAACTAAAATGCATTATGATATCGAATGCTTTTACAACGATGAAGACGTGGAAGTTGAAGAAGATTGTATTGAATGGCAATATTTTGAAAATTTTGAAGAAGATGTGGGACAACATTTAACACCATATCGTACCGAATGGACTGTATTTGATGAAGAGATGAAAATAGCAGGTAGTATAGATATGATCTATGAAAAACCAAATGGTCATTTATTAATTTATGATTGGAAAAGATGTAAGGAGATTAAGAAAAGCAATCATTTTGAAAGCGCTAACAGAGAATGTATTAATCATTTGCCGAATTCGAATTATTGGCATTATGCTTTACAGCTTAATACTTATAAAGCTATATTGGAAAGAAAATACAAAAAAAAAGTAGATGGACTTTTCCTTGTTTGTTTACATCCAAATAATTTCAATAAAAATTATCAAAGAATTGAAGTTCCTCATTTAAAAACAGAAATGGATAATTTAATAAAAGAACGGATCGCCGAAATTAAGCTACAAAAGTCATTGGTTTGCGACACTTGTTATACAGACAAAAATGTAAAACAATATAATAAAAACTCTTACGGGGAGAGAGAATTGTGTGGTAACTGTTTAAAAATGTAAAAAAAATTGAATAACTTATTAAATTTTTTAATTATGATAATTATCACAATGACTAGAATGTACTCACATATGAAAGATATATACTTTGAAACTTCTGAAATGATAGAAAATGATTTAATTGTCACAATTTTATTTGCCTTATTATTTGTTTTATTTATAATGCATGCGCAATTAACATTAATTGAATTAGGAATCTTTTATATTATTTATAGAGCATTTCTAATTGGACTTGAAGAATATAAAAGATATGATAATGATTTAGATGCTTATGAAATATCATTAAATGATTATGGAGATGATGCGGACGATGAAGAAGAAGACGAAGAAGTTGAATCATATGATTTATTAAATTTTGAATTGAAAGAACTTAAAATGAAAAAGAAAGAGTAATATATATAATGCAAAAAATTTGTATGGACTTTTACCACCAAAATACTGAATATCTCCCGTTAAATTTAGGGCAACAATTTTTTATTTTATTAGGCTTGATGACAACAGCCATGTCATTACCCTGTTGGGTAATTGCGAAATTTATTCACCGACCATGGTGGGGTGACAATCCTCCGTTGGACGTTGATGATGAAGATACACCCTATGAAAAATTATACAATTATAAAGATATTCAAGAAGCAAGGGAAGAGAAGGAATTGAAAAATTGTATACTTTTTGAAACCACACCTAAAGGTGCTGTGTTTATGAAATACAATGAAGAAGAGGAAGGCTTTTTGTATTGGGCAGATAAATCTATTGATTATAAATTTTTGGAAACATGTGCTAGAAAATTTTGTAAAATATATTTTTGTAAAGATGTTTATATTCATAATGAGTCAGATACAGAAGAAAGTGAAGAGGAAGAATCAAAAGAAGAATCAAAAGAAGAATTGGAAGAAAAAACCGAAGAAAAAGTGAAAGAAGAAAAAAATGATAGTGTTTTTGCTAATTTCAAAAATTATAAAACAAATACAACAATACAAGAAAAAGCCACTGAAATTAAAGCAAATAAATATATACATAAAGGAAAAATAATAGATTTTATGATAATTCAAACCAGCAATTTTTCTTCCTTGAAGAAAAATGAAGGAGATAAAAGTTGGTTTAGTTGGAAAAATAAAAAAGAATAAATAAATTATTTAATTGTTAAATAAATAATTTATTAATCGTCATCGCCACCCATTTTTTTAGCAATAAACTCGTCCAAAGCTACTTGAAATCTATCGGTTGTTTTTGGTGTTTTATCATAAATACCTTTAAATTCTTGTAAAGGTTCTTTTACTTCATCTGTTACTTTTTCCAGCATTTTATCTATTTTAAAGTATGGGTCAGTTAAAACATTTTGAGGAATATATTTTGTAATGGTGTGTTGTATAGCTTTTGGTCCTAATAATTTTGATGCTTCCATAGCTTTTTCGGTATTATTTATTAATAAATTAATTGCTGCTATTGTTGGTTTTTCTAATGCTGGTTGGTACATATTTTTAATAGATCGTTTAATTTTGTTTGCATCTTCCTTTACTTTTTCCCATGACGTATTTGGGCTTTTTTTTTGTAATTTTTCAAGAGCAGGAAAACAAAAAGCAAATGGTTTACTACAAATTTTTGTAACTAATAATATGATTATTTCATTCAATAATTTGGTTACTGACATTTTCAATAAATCCCCTGTGCTATCAGATACTTTTTCGAATGTTTTTCGTAATCCATCTTCCAAACGTTTTGTTAATTGTTTAAATGCTTTCTTTCCATTACCATCCTTTACATTTAGAGCACCACTTGATTTTATTTGAGCATTTAATAATTTGTTTTCAATTTTAAGACTAGTTTTTAAATTAAATATAACATCTTTTGCTGATATTTTTATAGTATCTTTTATAAAGTACATCAATATATCATTAATATATCCTAATTGTTTTAATGTATCTTCAGAAAAAACATCTTCTATTCTATCATTCACGTCATATTTAGTTAATTTTTCTAATTTATCTTCTTTTATTTCTGTGCTATATGGTTCAACCGCATCAATATCTTCAGTTCCTATTTTTTCACCATATTTTTTTATCATGCATGATAATCCACATATTTTATCTTTTTCTTCTTCGATATTTTCTTCTGTATCGTCACCACCACCCTTTTTAACATCTTTATTCTCTTTTTCCATTTTTTGGATTTTATCTTTAATTTCTTCTTCTTGCTCTTTTTTTTTTTCGTCCCATTCTTTTTCTTTTTCAGCTTCTTCTTCTGCTTTTTTTTGTGCTGCTTCTCTATCTGCTTCATTTCTAGGTGGATTGTCTATATCATCTGCGTTTTCCATTAATTTTATTAATTTATCATGTTCATATTCCCAAATATCATCCGTATATTTTCTCATTTTTATTTTTTCAACCACATCTCCTATATCTTGATAATATTTTTCAAATAAATTTATTTCATATTCATTTGTAATTATAGCGGAATCTTTTTTTGTTATAATTAAACCTATATTAGCAAGTATTTTTACTTTATTGATCATTTGAATAATACGACCAGCTATTTCAGGAAATATAGCAAATGATTGACTAATCATATCAAAAACTCTTTGTTCTAATCCAGCTACAGCATCAACTTTTTTTAAAAAAGTTCGCAATAATCTTGATACCGCAACAGCTATGTACAACATGCTAGGAGCATTAATTTCTTTTTTACCATCTACCATGGAAAAAGTTTCTGCCCGTGCATAACTCAAAAATTTAGAATCAGCAATAAAACTATAAAATCCTTTAATAATTGTTTCAACAAAAATATTAATTCGTTCTAATAATGGATCTACCTGGCGTTCTAAATTTTTAATTGTATATGTCGATGTTTTAAAAATAACAGCAACTATTTCATCTAATAAATCATCTACAATTCGAACTAATATTTTTTCTTCTGATGATGCCTTTTCTTCTGCATTTTTTGCTTTAACATATACTGGATAAATTTGTTTCCACTCATCTTCATATCCAGGTAAAGTTGCAAATTTTTTCATAATTATTTCAGAAGCTGGTTTTATTAGTTTTGATATCATATTAGATGCTGAATCAGAAATACTTTTTATATCACAACCCATTTTTTTTTGATAATCACTCCATGATTTTGGACGTCTACCACATTTGTTTTGTTTTTTTAAATCACGTTTTAACTTTCTTAATTTAAAACCCATTGTATCTAGGTTTTTTTCTTCTTTTTTTTTGTTAGTTTTCGTTGTTTCACAATATTCTTTATCTTCTTCTTTCATTTTTTCCCCACATTTTTCAATTAATTTGTCTTGCAAATCTTTAATGTCGTTTTTTTTACCTTCTATTTCATTTTCTTGTTGTTCGATTTCGTTTTCAGCTTTATCTATAGCCGCATTTTCTTCTTCTTCTTTTTTTCGTCTTTCCTCTTCTTCTTTTTCTATTTCTTTTTCAAATTTTAAAAAGTCATGCTTTTTTTCTATTTCCTCTTTAAACATTTCTTTTATCTCTTCCTGTTCACCATCCAATGGATGATATTTATTTATATTATTATCGCTTTCATTGGGATCATATATTTTTTTAAATCCTATAGCTTTTACTATTTTTGAAGAACCCCAAAAATTTCGATATTCTAAATCGTCTGAATTCACATTATATTTTTCTTTTCTAGTTACTATTATTGGATTATCTTTTTCTTTGAATACTTCAAAAAATGTTCCATCATCATTTATATTTATAGTATGTTCCAGCCAATGATTTTCTCCTTCTTTGCGATAATTTGTTATATGATCTTTTGGTGTTTTATAATCAGCTGTAATTATGGTTTCATTATCTGGGTTTGATATATATATATATAACGATTTCGTAGGTTTAGTTAAAGGAATTGTTTTCGAACTTACACCAATAAACGCATCATTTATTTTTAACGTTATATTACTTAAATCTTTAACTAATTCTCCTTTATCATCTTTTATTAATTCTACACCCAATTCTTTTATAATATTTCTAAGAACACCTACTTCCAATGTTAATTTATCGTGTATTAATGAATTTCCCGCGCCTGGTTTTTCTATTTTACCAATTCTACTCTGACAAAATTTATATAATTTATGTTGATCGCCATTTAATTTATCCAATAAATTTTTATATGGATTATCATTATTTTTACTGTCGTCTTTATTGGGTTTATCACTTTCTTTTTCAAGTTTTTCTAAATTTTTTTGTATTGTTTTCCATATTTTATCGTTGTTTTTAAAAAACACATCTATTATATCTCCTTCTTTTCGTTGTTGATATATTGGTTTCTTTTTTTCCTTGAATGCTTTTGTTGGTAAATTGGTTAAAACACAAAATGTTTTTAATTTTTCCATACCACCTGTTTGTGTCATTTCCATAAATGTTTCCATAGATTTATTTATGTCCGTTTCTTCAATACTACCTAAACGCAATAAATCTTGATTTATATTTTCAAATATAAAAACAGTATAAGGACCCTTTATATTCATGTGTCGCCAATTTTCAAATTTATTTGATAATTTTTTACGTATACTAGCAAATGTCTTTTTATCTATAATAATCCCTTTTTTTGTTTTACTATTCATTCTATGTAATTTTAATAGCTGTTTTGCTATTATTTCTTTTTTTGAACCACCTGATTGATTTATTATTTTATTATTTTTTTCTGCATTTTTTTCCTGATCATCTACAATATTTGATGTTTCGTCTACTATTATTTTTTTTTGTTCCGTTGTTAATTTGTTATCTATAGATGATACTGTTTTATCGGATATTTTTTTGGCTTCTTCTGTTACTACATCTGCTGCGGCTTGATTTACACTTTCTTCTAGAGATTTTTTTTTTAATATATTTTTACCTACATTTTTAACTAATTTTTTTCCTTTTTTATAAACATATTTTGCTGGATTAACAACCAATGTATTACCTACAGATTTTCCTACAGATTTTCCTGCTTTTACTGTTTCTTTACCTAATTCCATTGTGGTTGAACCTACTGCTTTTGACGTTATCTTAGCTCCTATTCCTAGTGTAGTTGCTATATTTTTAGCACTTTGTATTGTTCCTTTATTTATTTTCTCTAGTTTTTCTAATTTTTTCATTCGTTCTAATATTCTTTTCTCATCATTTGCCTTATCGCGATCGGCTTTAATCTTTCCATATTCATCACTCATTAAAAAATGTTCTAATGTTGGTTGAATATTAGCAGCAAAAATACCATTATATAATTTGTTAGAAGACGTGTCCCGTATTTCGAATAAACATTTATCTTTTCCGGGTGCTGGATCACATTGTTTATCTTCTGATGCTTCTTTTGATTTTTCTGAATTATATATTGATATTATTCTACCTACCAATACGGGTTTTTCTATTGTATCTTTTTTTTCATCTTCTTCATCTCCTGAACTTTCTTCTTCTTCTTCTTTTTTTGTTTCTTTTTTATTTTCTTCTTCTTCAACAACAATACCTTTTTTAAATTCAACCATATCTCCTATTTTTGGAACATATTTTGCATATAAATCATTTATTATTTCATTATCGGTTTGAACATCAAAAAAGTAATCATAAACATCTACAATATCTCCTATTTCCAAATCTCTTTCAGTTTTTATTGCTTTTTTTATTTTATCTGATAAAATAATTTTAATATTAGTATTAGAAGTTATATTTTCTAGACCTTTTTTAAATGTTTTTTTTATTTTATTAGAAACAATATTACTCATTATTAATATTATCAGATAATTTTTTTTTTGATTTAAACCATTTTTTAAATCCAATACTTTCTACTATGTCAAATGATGTTTCTAGCTTATGTTCGGCTATTTCTAAAACAACTTTTTCTTTATCGTTTAACGATGCTTTATATTCTTCTATTAGGGGATTCATTTATTTAATAATATCATATTATTATTAAATCAATTTATTTTGGATATAAAACAAATAAGGTTATTTATTTTTTCACTAGATTGTTGTAGCATTTTAGTTATTTCAGTATCTATTTTGTAACCATTTTCAATTAGAATTGTGAAAAAATCACCAATATTTTCAAGGGGTAGAAAATCATTTTTATTGATCGGGTTCATTATTGCAACTGAGCAATGTGTTGATTGATAATTATTACAACAATTATCATATGTGAACGGACTAAGTTTTTCTTTTTTAATTGTTTTTAAATATGGATTTAAATGAACATCGCCAGGATTTTTATTAATTACTAATATTTTTCTATAACAATCATTATATTTATCTAAATAAATTTCAGTTTTAATTGAAAACATATATAGTTATTAAATAATAAAAAATTGATTAACAATAAAAATAATTATTATAAGAAAAAATCATGGAATCCAATAATAGTCTTGTTCAGCCAATATATAGATATAAATTTTCAGAAATATTTAAAAGAAATATATTCAATTTTGCACAAACGAATAAGCATGTTGAAGATAAAGAAGAATGGGACGTCAATTTTGACAGATGGAAACGTCAAAATATACAATATATTTTAGAAGAACAAAGACGATTGTCTAATATGGGTTTTAATGGTGATATTCAATTAAAACAGGGTAAAATATATAAAAGTGCACGATATTATTTTAAAAATAAAGAAATAAACAACGATAAAAAACCAAAGAAAAGAAGAGTATATGTTTCATTGGATAGATCAGTTTTGAACATAATAGATGAAGATATTGCGAATATAATGAACACAAAAGAAAAAACTATTGGTAAACCTCATAACGCATATACAAAATTTATAAAGAATTGTTATTACACTAATGTTATCAATGTTGAAAAAGAAAGATTATTAACCAAAAATTTAGAAGCAAAAGAAATTGATGATAAAATTAAAAAAACATACAAAAATAGATATTACAATGCTCTTCATCAATAATTAATTTAAATTTAAAAAATTTTTTATTTGGTTATTATATTATTATGATAGGAGGAAACTTATTGGGTCAAGGAGGTTATGGTTGTGTTTTTCATCCAGCTGTATTATGTCAAAACAGAAAAAAAAAAATAAATAAAGAAAATTTTGTTACCAAAATTCAAAGAAAGAATAATTCAGCAACAAATGAATTTGATATCAGTAAAAAAATAAAAAAAATTCCTTTTTATAAAAATTACTTTGTTCCAATTGATCATCAATGTAATGTTGATATTCATGCTTTAAATATCGATACCGAAGATTTTAATAAATGTGAAACATTTAAAAAACAAAACAATCCGAAATATGTTTCAATGCAACTTAAAAAGATTAATGGTGTTGAAATGATTGATTATATAAAAGATTTTCATAAAAGAACATTTTTTCTGAAAAATATTACGAATTCTTACGGACATTTATTAATAGGTATTAAAAACTTAGCTGATAATGGTATTATACATTTTGATTTAAAATTTCCAAATATAATGTATTCATTTGAAAGCAACTTACCTTTAATTATTGATTATGGTTTATCAATAGATATTACAAAAGTGAAAGAAAAATTAACACAATATTTTTATACGACAGGAATTTATACTCCCTGGTGTCTTGAAATTCATTTGTTAAATTATTTATTAAATAACAATCCAAATCCTACAAAAATAGAACTCAAAGAATTAGCATATAGATTTTTATATGGTGATGAAGATTTACCAGATGGTAATAAAACTATTTTGCTACAATTTTCAAAAAATTTTATAGATAACTATTTCAAGCTATGTGAAAAACAATTATTATCATATATGAATCTGACATTTGAGAAAAAAGTTGAAAAAATTTTAAAATCATTCAAAACATGGGACAATTATGCTCTAAGTATTGCTTTTCTACATTTATTGAAACCTTTATTTAAGATGGAAGAAGGTTTTAAAAAATCTGCTCTTATGATATTTTGGACGCAATTATTATTAGAAAATATACATCCGAATCCAGAAAAAAGAAATAGTATTGAAAATACTATTATTATGTTTAATAAATTCTTTTTTGAAAATCATGATTATAGTTTCGATACAATCAAAAAAAGTATAAACAATAATAAAAATGTAATTAGCAATATGAATAAACTTAAAATTGATACTAAAAAAATGGCTAGTATTATTCAAAAATAAATTTACATATAAAAATAAATTTATTTTACTTAAC
>MDSW01159786.1_pt1 | contig 10161 bp, 25 predicted proteins | sample 811171 | NCBI WGS metagenome assembly MDSW01 (sample SAMN05326641, study PRJNA326480) | marine metagenome | isolation source: seawater | place: Atlantic Ocean: North West | collected 2012 | reverse complement strand
TCTAATCGTTCTTTTTTACCTAAACCAACTCTGTCAAGTATTGTTTGAGCTGCTTGTAGCTTTACATTAGCTTGAGGTAGTGGTTTATTGCTTTCTAATACCTCAACAAGTTTAAAGGCTGCTGAAGGGGCTTCCTTTGCAAGTACATCAGAGGCTAAATCTACTATTTCATGTTTAAGACTTTTAATTACTTGGTAGTGATTTCCTTGGTAGCCTGCAAGTTCTGCCGAAAGTTTAAGATTTCCTTTAGTCTCTATAAGACTATTTAGAAATAGTTCTTGTTTTGCTGTCAGCTTTCTTTTTGTTGTAGGTAAAGACATATAGATATTATATACTTAAAAGGGGCATTTGTCAAGTATTTAAAATAATTAATAAAAGACTTGACAAAATGCTTTTTAATCTATATAATAAGATTAAGTCTGCCGGGGGTTAAATACATAACCTAGGGAGCTGTCCAGCTCTACTTAGCCCCTGTGAAGTTTCCAATCAAAAATAGCACAAAATGTTCGACCACTACATATATATATAGGGGTACGGGGGGTGGCTCTTGCCCGACCCCAACAAACTCTACAGAGTTTGACAAACTTAACAAGATTCTGCAGAAAGCTGTCGAGTAAAGTCTATAAAGACTTTAAAGATTTGTGAAGTTTCCAAGATTTGCAGAGCAAATGTGTCGGCATTTTATAACTATTCTAACTCTGCAGAGTTAAGCAGTTTATAACGACATGACAAGGCTTTACAGACCATTTAAGCATAGCTAAATGGTAGCCTGTGCATCATGTATTTGAGTTCGTATGAAAGCTCTAAAGAGCTTCGTGTAAACTTGATGTGTAGGTATTGTTCTCGTAGGAAAACTCTAAAGAGTTTCGCAGGAGAATGTGTAGGATAAAAAAAACCCCTGTGAATACAGGGGCTTTCAGCTAGGGAGCTAGGTAGGATTAACCAAGATTTACAAGTTTCTTGTAAGAACGCATTGCCTTGATGTCGGCTTGTGGTAAAGCCTTTAGGCTTAACACTTTAGCGACTTGACCTTGTGTCAAGGGATTCTTTGTGTCATTTAATTTCTGTAAGAAATGACCATGAATAGTTCCCCATTTGATGTCCTTTGGACATTTTGGAGACTTGCTGAATTGCGAAGCAATTTTGCGAACCATTCCATAAGAAGCTACAGCTTCTGGGTTAGTAATAGAAAACGAAGTTTTAGCATTTGAATTTGCCATAATTTTTTCCCTGCTCCTTTGGAGCATTTAGCTAGGGCGACATTGCCGAAGCCTTTACATAGTAATCCGATAAACTCTCATTTGTCAACATCTTTCTCGTGCGTGATTGTCACGCGTAGAATAATATTCTTCCTGCGACAACAGGCGAAGAAAGTAAAATCATCAAATTTTCAGTCAAAAAAATCAACGAACAATCTCGAAATATTTACGCATAAGGCTTACCTACGCCTGTAAAAGCTTTATGCTTTGGCAATAATGGGAGAGCTTTCATAAATATTTACACATAAATCACATAAATTTTACGCATAAACTTTTATTTATGTGATGCCTGTAATATTTATTTTTATGTGTGCCTTCCTTCTTGACAAGAACTCGGCAATGCTTATAATTGATAGGGCAATCGGCAATGAGGTCGGTTGCAACATTTTGGAGATTTCGATTATGGAAATTATTTTTGGATTTTGTTTTGTTCTTGGCTTCGTGCTTTATACTTTATGGTTGGTGTCCTAATGGAAAATTTAGTTCATGCAATTAGCGAAACTCGTATGGAAAGGCTTTTGAACCCTCAAATGTCTGACCATTTTTATACGGGTTTCAATGGTAAATATGGCTATCGCTTTTATGAAATAAAGGTTGGTAGAAAGTGGGTTTACATGAAAAGTAAAGCACATAAAGTTAGAATGCCTTTGGCAAAATTTAAGATTAGAGCTTTTCTGCAATGGCGAAAAGATAGTATGGTTGATGCTTCATGCAAACAATATGAGATTACAGGTAAATATTCCAGACCTAGAGCATGGTGGAAAGATTACGGATTTACATACAACCCTAAATATTTTGAGTATGACCGAAGCAGATTAGCTTGGTAAACATATAAACAATAAATATATACGCCCTATTCCTCTTGACAACTGCTGTGGCAACTGTTAGTGTAATGGGGCAATCAACGAACTGCCGATAGTGGCAAGGAGAAAATTATGGCACTAGCCGATAAACAAAAAGCTGATGAGCTTGAATATTACACAGACCTTGAAAGCCTTGAGGTTAGGTTTGATGAAATAAAACATGATGAATACATGGACTGTTCTGATGAAAGTCTTGTAGAACAAGACTACCTAGATACTATGGAGTTCTGTTTAGAACTAGAAGCGAATGAAATTATTGATGATGAACAATTTGATTATTTGGAGATATAAATTATGAAAAAACCTTGCAAAAATCCTAACGCTAAATTTAACATGGCTACTATCAAAGATAGTAAGTCAAGAAAAGCTATCAAGTTTAACAGTCTTGACAAGGCTAAAAGATACCTTAAATCAAAGAGTTATAGGTTTCGTGAAGCCTACAACCACAAAGAAGAAAGGTGTATGTTTTATTCTAGTTGGAAATTTGGGTGGGTAAAAGTGTCCTCATGCAAAGATTACTTAAACGATACTACAATGGAACAGGGAACTGTTTGGAAAATAATTAAAATATAGGAGTAAAATATGGCTATACCTAGCAGAAGAGAATTAAAAGTTTTACAAGGTTTAGTAGAATTTGTTAGAGAAAAAACTAATTATAGAGATAGTGATTATGATGCTATAACAGATAAATCTTATCATAGAGATTTTATTGAAGAATTAAGAGAATCATTAATATTTAATAATTATCTTAATGAAGATGATGATTTATTAAGAATAATAAGTTATTTACAGGAGTAAACTATGGAAAACGAAATGACATATAAAAAATTTATGCAATTACTAACTAAAGTTAGACAAGAAGCTGATACAGTAGAACAAGCATTTGAAAATACAGATAAATTATTATATAATATTTTAGATAGAGATGATATAATTAATTTAGTATTAGAATGTTTAACAATAATAGCTCAAAGCGATATACCTATGGAGATACTAGAAAATCCTTATGGTGTATTAGATATCAAAAAAGAAGATAAAAAACCTGATTTAAAAATCGTACATTAAATCTTATACGCCCTATTCCTCTTGACAAGTCCGATTGGATTTGTTATTGTATAGGGCAATCAAGCAAGGTAGCTTGGTTCATAACAAAAAAACAGTCCTAAACTGTGGAGTATTTAGGCAGGTTTAACGGGAAACTCCCTGATTAAATTGTTTCCCACTTATCTTGGAGTAAAACATGGCAGATATAAGTTTTCATGGAGTGACTAAAATAGAAGTTCTTAAAAGAAAAGACTTGGATAACTTTTCAACTAGAGATATTATTATTCACAATGATGAATATAATGCTAAATTAGGTCAATTTGTACCTACTAAAACATGCATAGAGTTGTTTCTTGATAACAAAGAAGCAAGTAAATTAGTTTATAATAAAAACAAGTGGAGATAATTATGATAAAAGTATTTAAAGATAGTGAAAGTTCTAACAAGTTTTTCTATCACTTTAATCTATTTGGATTAAGGTTTAGAATAGCTACTAACACTAGAGGTTTTAATAAGTATGGAACTTATAAAACTAATAGAGGTAGAGTAGTAAACTTCGGTAGAAAATATATGTGCTTTATTCCTATGTTTTGAAGTGCATAGTCATCAGCAATCAGGAGTATGACTTTAAAGAAGGTATATCTGATAGAAGTTGGCAGACCTGCTGAAAAAACTGCCATTATATTAACAGCTATACATACAGGAGATTATTATGGCAAAACAAATGAGAATATGCGACCAAGATTTAATTATAAATAAGGTTGTCAAAAGTGTAGAAGATGTAAGAAGAGAAGCCTATGAGAAAGATATTAAATCTCAACCAGAATGGAAGAAGTTTCTTGCTGAAACTACAAAATATCAAAAAGAATATGACAGAATTGAAAAGCTTAAAAGTGAATTAAATTCTGCAAGAGATAACCTTGAACAAAGAATTAAAGACTTTAATGTTCAAAATGGTTTTACAGGGTATAACGAGGGTATATGCCATGAAAACTATCATAGCCAAAGACCTAGTATACATATAAATACTAATGGTTTAGATTACGAAGTTCGACAAGCAATTACTGAAGAAGTAAGATTTTCAGGTATGTCTGGAGATTTTGATGCTAGACAAATGATTGAAGATTTAGTAGCAAAGTTCAGTTAAACTTTGACTTGACAACGCCCTGCTGTTCGGTTATAATGGCAGGGCAATTCACAACAACAAGGAGATATAAATGACACATAATGATTTAAGAAAAGGTATGAGGGTTCAGCTAACACCTATACCTATGATTTCAAATTTACCTAGATTTGCTACTATCATGGATAACATGAAAGGTATAACTAGAATGGTTCACATTGAAGAAAAGAATGGATATTTTGGAGATATGGGAAGCGTATATGTAAATGAAATAAAATATGTTTTGTATGACAATGATATGCCTGAACCTGTAGATGTATCAGAAGCACATCAAAAGAAATTAGATACATTAACATCAATACATTGGGGGTAAATATGATAGATATATATAGAGAAGTTGTAGAAATATTTGATGAAAAAATAGAAAATGCTACTAAATATAATGGTAGAATATATGAACTTACAGAACTAGATGAACAAGGAGGTCATGGAGATATAATTAAATATATTGAAAAAGATAAACTAACTACAGAACAATTACAAGATGTATTATTAGCTCTTGTAAAAGCATTGAGAGGGCATATATGACATATTGGGTAGATGAATTTGACAAAAAAATTAAAGATAAAGCTAAAGAAGATTTAGAAATACTATACAAGGCAAAGAGTATTATTATAAATAGAATAAATTATAATGATGAAAAGTGTGCTTTTTTAGAACTACAATGTGGTAGTGATAAATTCAACAAGTGTATAGAAATAATAGAAGATGAATTACATTAGGAGATACTATGGCGTATAAATTATTAACATTAAACAATCCAAAAATATTAAAAGGTAAAGATGTAGATGATACATACATCAGTTGTGTTATGCATTTCAGACCTATCAATACCAAGATATGTCCATTTCAAGATATAGCTTCTTGTAAAACTGCATGTCTAAATACTGCAGGGCGTGGTGGTATCATCAAAAAAGGAGAAACTACCAATAGAATACAAGAAGCTAGACAGCGTAGAACTGATATGTTTCTCAATGATTATGAAAACTTCATGGAGCTATTGCATACAGAGATTACAAAGTTTTGTAATTATTGTTATAAGAAAGACAAAAAACCTGCTGTAAGATTGAATGGCACAAGTGATATACAATGGGAACACAAACTATACAAAGATAAAAATATATTTGAACACTTCCCAGATGTGCAGTTCTATGACTATACCAAAATACCTACAAGGAAAGTATCACAATATAAAAACTATCATTTGACATGGTCATACTCTGAAGCTAATCCAAAATACACAGCATGGTATGACAAGATTGCATATAATATTGCAGTAGTATTCAACGGAGCTTTCCCTATCTATTTCAAGGGTAGAGAAGTAATCAATGGCGATGAAAGTGATTTAAGATTTTTAGACAAAGACAATGTTATTGTTGGTCTAAAAGCAAAGGGCAAGGCACGACATGATATGTCAGGCTTTGTCATTCATGTATAAACTTTTGGAAAAGTTGCGTCTGGCGAATATTGTATAGTTTTTTAGGGATTAAATGATACTAAAATAATTATGATTACAATATGGCAAGTGAGAACAAAAGCAAAAGTATACATGATAGTCAATGGGAGTTGCATATCCAAGTTGACTTTAAATAAATATAAAGGTGGTATGCTAGACTGTTTGCTAGTATATAGTCTTACCAAAACTAAAACTAGCATGTTTACAAGGGCAGAAATACACGAAGAAACAAACTTTAAATAAGTTTCCTAGTGTGAGTAGTCTGAAAGGGTATATAAAAGAGAGTAGGGCAAGTCCCACGCTTTTATATCTGATTAGTGCAAAGGTTCGAAACTTTGTCAATGAGTAGCTCTCAAACTATGTGGCTACCTGTCCTTTTAAGCATTTTATATAAGGAGATATTATGACTGATAGATATAGAGTAGAGTTATCACTAAACATTTGGTGTGATAGTGATAATAAAGCTAAAAAAATTGCAGAAGATATTTGCAATGAACAAAAGAAAAGATTTGACAATAGGTGTCAAATTATTAACTTATATGATAGTCCTTTTGGAAGAATAAAAGAGAGGGAGATAATATGATTATAGATATAATATTTTTAAGCATACTATTCGTATGTGGTGTAGGCTTATTAACATTAGAGTCTTTCAAATGATAGACTTTATAATTTTAACAGGCGTATTTATTTTATTAACAACAGTTGCTATTGTGTGGTGGCAACATATTAAATAGGAGATAACAATGAAACTTAAACAAGTATTAGAAATACAAAAAATATTAGATAAAAGAAAATTACCTATTGACATGTACTCTAACATGGAGTATTATAGTGAAAGTCGTGATGAATGGATAGACATTATGGAATTAGATATTGTTCATGCTATAAGAATATTAAGAAAATTTATTAGAGGAGATTACAATGAGCAATCAACACAATGAAAAAGAATTTGAAAAGATAATGCAGGAAGTAGAACAGCTAGACCAAGAGGGTATGCTTGAAGCAGATGTTCAAACTGTAGCTAGGGTTTATGGATTGCATGAAGATGATGATAGAGATGATATATTATTCTTTATTGCAGAAAACTTATATGAAAATGGGGTGGTAGAATGACACAATATAAAGATAAAGTTGAAGCACAAAAAGAAAAACTAGAACAAGAAAAAATAGATAACTCAATTACATCTATAGATTGCAGGTATGAAAATGGTAAATGGACAAAAATGATTACTTGTTATGGTAATGGTAAACAAGTCACAGAATATAGAGATAAAAGAAAAAAGGATAAGATAGAATGGCGATAAGAAAAAAAATAATAAAAGCTATAGAGCATGTTAAAAAGGTCACATCACAAGGCACAGGAGGTCGTTCAAGGCGTATTAAAATATCAACCAAACATATGAACAAAAATAAAAAGCGTTCATATAAATCATATAGAGGGCAAGGAAGATGAGAGTATTAATTAAATCATATGGTAATGTTTCCATATTTTATTGTAAAATGTTAGGGTTTAAAAGGTATTATGTTTCATGGAGAAATGGAACACTTGAAACCTATTCAGGTTTATGGTATAATGAAGAACAAGTAATTAAATTAGTGGAGGATAGATTACTATGAATATATTTTATTTTGATGATAGTCCAATAGTTTCAGCAGAAGCACAACCTGATAAAATGCTAGTAAAAATGCCACTAGAAACAGCACAGATGTTATGCACAGCACATAGAGAGTTAGATGGCGATGAGTATGCTGATGAAGTAGGTTTATACAAAAGAGCCTATTGGAATCACCCATGCACAGTATGGGCAAGAGAATGTAGTCAAAATTATTCATGGTTATATGCACATTTCTTAGCATTAGGTATGGAATACACTTATAGATATGGTAAAGAACATGCAAGTATTATTAAATTAGCTAAACCTTTAATGCAATTTCCAAAAAATATAAGACAAGGAGCTATGACACCACCTGCACAAGCTATGCCTGATGAGTACAAAAATGATGACCCTATCAAAGCATACAGAGATTATTGTACCCATGAAAAACACTATGCTAAATGGGAAAAAGGTAGAGCTAAACCTGATTGGTGGACATTGGAGGTCGCATGAAAGCTACACTAACACGAAAAGAATATAAAGAGTTTAATACTTATGTTGATTTTTTAAATGCAAAACATGACATAAGCATACCCCATACTGTTGAAAAGATTGGGGATAAGTTTCTAGTAGAAATGCTAGATAACATTGATGTAAATAAATTAGATAATTTACTTGACATTGATGTTGATTTGTTGTATAATGCAACACAAACAAACGCCAAAAGGAGGTAACTATGGCAGTAATAGAAGGAAAAGCTTACTGGGCTTCAGTAACTACACCAAACACTACTTTTGAACCTGTATATACAGTAGATTTAGTTGTGAATGATGAAGTTGCAAATGATTTTGAGGCTCGTGGCTTTAAAGTAAAAGACTTATCCATAAAGGATGAGCAAGGAGCTTCAACAAATGTTGGAAGAGCTTTAACAATAAAAAGAAAAGTGAATGGTCCAAATGGCATGGTTAGAAATGCCCCTAAACTTTTTGATAAAGAGAAGAATCTTATGGATGAAGTCGTAGGAAATGGCTCTAGTGTAAAAGTTCAATACAACGAATGGGAAACCGAAAATAAGTTTGGAACATTTAAAGGTTTAGATTTCCAAGCTATGCAGGTTCTTGATTTAGTTCCTTTAAAATCTCAAGATGGAGCAGAGCTAGACCCTTATGGGGATGGCGAGGAGTTTTAATATGATTGTAACTATTAACAACGAAAATGGAACAACTAAATATGATGTTTCAAAAGTTAATGCTGAAAATCTTAGAACTCAAGCTACTGTATTAATAAATAAAGTAGGCACGATTGAGGTTATATTAGAAGCTTTAAACTTTACCAGTTCTACACACAGGGCAAATCTAGAAGCCCTCTTACAAGATTGTCCTGAATCTTTGGTAGAGAATAAAGAAGAAGAAGTCACAGAAGAAACAACAGATTCTGAAGACTAATTCGTATCTCCAAGTGAGAGACTGTGTAAAACCTAGATTAAATTCGGGGTAGCAGTCTCTCCATTTTAATTCAATGAGGGTAAATTATGGAACAGAATAAATTTGTAAAGTATCATGTGTCATGCCATGAGTGTGGCAGTTCTGATGCTGTATCAGTAAATGAGGATGGCTCGGCTAAATGTTTTAGCTGTGGCAAATTTTATAGTAATTACGAAAACAAGGTAACACCAATGGAAAAATATAAACAACCAACTACCATTGTAAATCCACACGGAGGTATATTTGGTAAATTAGTTGATAGAAATATCACAAAAGAAACAGCAGAAAAATATGGAGTGAAAGTTATTTATGACTCGAATGGTCAAATGGCTCAACATTTATATCCTTTTTATATAAACAATGAGCAATGTGCTACAAAGACTAGGTATGTAAAAGACAAAAGATTTTCTTTTAATGGTTCTATACAAGGTTCTGGATTGTTTGGACAAAATTTGTTTAAAGAAGGTGGCAAGTATTTAACTATTACAGAGGGAGAATGCGATGCTATGGCAGCCTTTGAATTGCTAGGGAGCAAATGGGCTTGTGTAAGTATCAAGAGAGGAGCTTTATCTGCAGTTAAAGACATAAAAGAAAGTTTAGAATATGTAGAAAGTTTTGATAATGTAGTATTATGTTTTGACAAAGACAAGCAAGGACAAGAAGCTGCACAAAGAGTAGCTACGATTTTAAAACCGGGTAAAGCAAAGATTGTAACATTACCTAATGGCTACAAGGATGCAAATGATATGCTCAAACAAGGTAAACATAAGGAGTTTACTACAGCTTGGTGGGGTGCAAAACTTTATACTCCTAGTGGCATTATCAAAGTATCTGATAAGAAAAAATCTTATTTAGATAGAGAAAGAAAAGAAAGCATACCTTTCCCTTGGCAGGGATTAAATAAAAAGTTATATGGTTTAAGGCAGGGAGAACTCGTAACTCTTACTGGTGGCACAGGACTAGGTAAGTCTAGTGTCACTAGGGAGTTAGAGCATTGGCTTATTAATCAAACAAAAGATAATGTAGGTGTAATTGCATTGGAAGAAGATTGGAAAAGAACAGTAGATGGTATACTTTCCATTGAAGCAAACGCAAGACTTTACATTGACCAAGAAAGAGAAAAGTTTTCTAAAGAAACTATTATGCAAATGTTTGATAAAGTATTTGAGGAGGATAGGGTATTCATTCATGCACACTTTGGCACTAATGAGATAGATGACATCTTTGCAAAGCTTAGATATCTTATAGTTGGTTGTGATTGTAAGTGGGTTGTGGTA
>MDSW01091969.1_pt1 | contig 10161 bp, 7 predicted proteins | sample 811171 | NCBI WGS metagenome assembly MDSW01 (sample SAMN05326641, study PRJNA326480) | marine metagenome | isolation source: seawater | place: Atlantic Ocean: North West | collected 2012 | reverse complement strand
GCATTAATCAAACCCGCCTTCTCAAAGGCCTTATTCCATGCCAGAACGCCTTCTTTAATTGCATCACGGAATTCGTGTGGAGTTGTGTTTTCAATCCACCACACTATTGGCTCTTTTACAACAGACCTTGCCTGAGATGGGTCTTTTTTTTCTAAATGCCAACGGTGTATCATGTCTTGATAAGGTGTTGGATCACTTGCAGATGTCATATCTGTTATTTGTGTTGCAAAGTATCCCACCCTTGGGTCTTCAAAACGAGGCTTGTAGTTATTTTTAGGTAACTTTATGAGGCTGTGCTGCAATGTAACATTTACAGACCTGGGGTCTGTAATGCCAACATCTGATCCCCAATTAGTGGGGGTTGGGTTTGTATAAACATATTGAACAATAAAATCAGTGTTTTGTGGATAGTTTTTAATTCCAGAATATTTTGTTCTTTCTTTAGCTAGGCGGCCCAATTTAAAAGGGTTTTTATTTACTCCTCCTGGAACAAAACCTCTTGTTATCTGATGTAGCGCTTCCGATAAAAAAACGTTATCAACATCAATTAAATATTTCGAATCTTTTTCTGCAATTATTGTAGATGAAGCCAAAATTGCACTACTTACATTAGAATCAGAAGAACGACTAAGAGGGTTTTTTGGATTAAAATACATTGAGTTGTTTTGAACCTCAAATTCTATGCGGTTAAAATACCTTTTTAGTTTAATTATTTTAGACCCTCGATAACTTCCTTTAAAAACCCCAGCGTTTAACTGGCCGTTTAACCCGTGAACAAAGTGAATATACTCATCATCTAGTTGTGATTTCTGAATAGCAATATATGTTTTACCATTTGTTGTGTCTTGATAAACTGTGAACAATCCAGGGATTTCTTTTGTGTTTTTGAGAGCTTCCTCCATTGATTTTTTCTTTACAACCGCAGGTTTCTTTTGTTGCGCTTCTCCAAGAACAGCTTTTTGTGTGTTCGTTGGATCTTGAGAAAACAACAAACGAAATGAAATTAAGATGAAAATTGTTTTTTTAATCATAATTAGTTTTTGTTTTTGGGTGTGTATAAATCAGTCATTGTGCCTTCGTATACCTCCGCTGCCGCTCCTACTGTTTCTCCTAAAGTTGGGTGTGGGTGAACGGTTAAGGATATATCTTCTGCGTCTGAACCCATTTCCAAGGCTAATGCAATTTCAGATATAATATCACCTGCTGATACACCGACAACTGCACCACCTAAAACTTTATGTGTTTCAGGGTTAAATAATATTTTAGTTTTACCCCCCGTAGCATTCAGCGCCATTGCTTTTCCACTTGCAGCCCAAGGAAAATCACCCAATTCATATTTTATTCCTTGTTCTTCAGCTTCTCTCTCTGTTAACCCAACCCAAGCTACCTCCGGATCCGTATACACCACGCTCGGAATAGCCCTCGCATCCATTGCAGATGAAACCCCAGAACAAACCTCTGCTGCAACCTTCCCTTCATGGGTGGCTTTATGGGCAAGCATTGGATTACCTGAAATATCACCAATAGCAAATATATTTTTTACAGATGTTCTTTGATAAACATCTACATTGATAAAACCTTTTTCATTTACAACGACATCAGTGTTTTCAATAGAAAGCAAATGCGTGTTTGGCTTTCTTCCTATCGCAACCAGTACCTTTTCAAAAACACTTTGTGTCTTTTCACCATTTTGTTCAATATCAACTTTTACATCATTAGAATCTAACAACTCCACTTTAACGACTTTTGATGAAGTCATAATAGATTTGAATTGTTTTTTTAACTTTCTAATAAGGGGCTTAACAACATCTTTATCTGCGCCAGGAATAAGGCTGGGCAAAAACTCAACAACAGAAACATCAGAACCAAGCGTACTATAAACTTGTCCTAATTCAAGACCTATGATACCACCCCCAATTATTAATAATGATTTAGGAACAGACTCTAAATCAAGCGCTGTTTTAGAAGTTAAAATTGACGGGTGGTTGGTCGGCATGTTTGGTAACATTGCAGAGCTTGATCCTGAAGCTATTATACAATTTTTAAAACTTATTGTTTTGTTTTCGTTTTTTGACCTTACGCTTACAGCTTCATTTGATAAGAAAGAAGCTTCGCCACAAATAACGGAGACCTTTCTTGCCTTAGCAAGTTGTGCTATTCCACTGTTCAACTGACCAATAATTTTGTTTTTATGGCTCCTTATTTTTTCAATATCAAAAACTGGATCTTTAAATGAAACACCAATATTAGAAAGATGTTTTGCCTCATTTACAACCTTAACAATATGAAGCAATGCCTTAGATGGAATACACCCCCGATTTAAACAAACCCCACCAAGTTTTTCATCTCTATCTATCAACAGTACTTTTTGTCCTAAATCTGCAGCTCTAAATGCAGCAGCATAGCCCCCCGGACCAGCACCAATAACAACAAGATCCCAAATACCTTTTTCCATCTTCAGTCGCTAAAGTTTTCTAAGTTACACAATGCTTTTGATAACATTGTTGTAAACGCAGCTCCAGCCGCACCATCAATTACACGGTGGTCATAAGATATTGAGAAAGGCATAATATATCTTGGTTCGAAGCTTTTAGATTTTTTATTATAAACAGGTTTCCATTCGCTTTTTGAAACCCCTAAAATTGCAACCTCAGGTGGATTGACAATGGGTGAAAAACCCACTCCTCCAATGCCACCTAAACTAGAAACGGTAAAAGTACTTCCAACTAACTCTTTAGGTTTTAACTTTTTAGTTCTTGCCCTTTCACTTAAATCCATTAATTCTTTAGAAACTTCAATAATTGATTTTTTATTAATGTCCCGAACTGATGGTACTATTAAACCATTTGGCGTGTCAATGGCTACACCAATATTTATATAGTTTTTCAAAACCAAGTTTTCTTCATCGTAATCCAAAGAGCTGTTAAAGTGAGGCATTTCTTTTAAAACAATAGAAACAGCTCTTAGAAGAAATGGTAAAAACGTAACCTTGACTTTTTCCTTTTCTCCTTGTTTTTTTAATTTTTTTCTGAAAACATCTAAGTCTGTAATATCAGCATTATCGTATTGCGTCACGTGTGGAATATCTCGCCATGCTTGCTGAAGCCTTTTTCCAGTTATTTTATTAACTTTTGTTAGCTTCCGTAATTCAACTTCTCCCCACTTCGAAAAATCTATTTTTTTCTTTGGGTAAGAATGGGTTCCGGAACCCATTTCTATAAGCATCTTAATATGTGCGTGTAGATCATCCTTGGTAATCCGACCCTTGCGTCCAGTACCCGTTAAAACACCAAGGTTAACATTTAATTCTCTTGCCAACCTTCTAACGCTCGGTGAAGCAAAAACCGAACCAGAAACAATAGATTCATTCATCTTACTTTTAACTTCTTGTTGAGGCTGATGTTCTACAAAACTGTTTTTCTTATCTTCTTTTTGTGTTTGTTCTTTTTCATTTTGACTTATTAATAATTCGTTACCTTTAATTTTTAATAAAAGAACACCGGGAGATACACTATCACCAACTGAAACTAAAACCTCTTTAACCACGCCAGAGCATTCTGCCGGTATCTCAATAGAAGCTTTATCGGACTCTAATACCAATACAGTATCTTCATTCGAAACCACATCACCAACTGAAACCATTATCTCGCTTACCTCAGCTCCTTCTATTCCCTCTCCTAAATCTGGTAGCAAAACCTCTGTCAATGATTTATTTGTACCGGTTTTTTCTTTGCTTGATTCTGTTTTTTGTGATTCATGAGTTTCAATCTTTAATAAAAGAACACCAGGAGCCACGCTGTCTCCAACTGAAACCAACACTTCTTTAACCACACCTGGTTCTTCTGCCGGTATCTCCATGGAGGCTTTGTCAGACTCTAAAACCAAGACAGTATCTTCTTTAGAAATAACATCACCCACAGAAACGGTTATTTCACTTACTTCGGCTCCGTCTATTCCCTCTCCTAAATCTGGTAATAACACCTCTTTTATCATAGTAAATCCTTAAACAGTAATTGGGCTAGGCTTTTCTGAGTCTAAGTTGTATTTGCTCATAACTTTTTCAACCATACTCATTTCAATTTTATTTTCATTTGCTAAAGCACGGATTGCGGTTAAAACAATATAAAACCTATCAACCTCAAAAAACCGCCTTAACGACTCTCTTGTTTCACTTCTACCAAAACCATCTGTACCTAAAGCATAATAAGGACCCGGGACATAAGGACCAATTTGTTCAGACACCATTTTTACATAGTCAGAAACAGCTATAGTTGGAACAGCGTTTGTACTCAAACATTTTTCAATATGCGATTTTTTTTGTTTATCTTCAGGGTGCATTAAGTTCCATCGCTCTGTTTCTTCTGCGTTTCTTCGCAACTCACTAAAACTGGTGACGTTCCAAATACCAGGTTCAATTCCCCAATCTTTTTTTAACAAACTTGCCGCTTCTAAAGCCTCTCTCATTAGGGGGCCACTACCCAATATTCTAACGGTTGGCTTAACTGTTCCATGAACTTTATATAAGCCTCTTACAATATCTTTTTGAATGTTTTTTGGCATTGGTGGATGTTTATAATTTTCATTTTCTAAAGTTAAGTAATAAATAACATCTTTATCTTGTTCAACCATTTCTTTCATCCCATAGTGAACAATTACAGCAATCTCATAAGAATAGGCTATATCATATGCTTTAATATTTGGGGTTGAAGCAGCCGCTAGGTGACTATGTCCATCTTGATGCTGTAACCCTTCTCCATTTAAAGTTGTTCTTCCAGCAGTTCCGCCTAATAAAAAACCCCTTGCTCTCATGTCTCCAGCAGCCCAGATAAAATCCCAAACTCTTTGAAAACCAAACATAGAGTAATAAATGTAAAAAGGAATCATATGAACACCGTGGTTACTGTAGCTCATACCCGCAGCAATAAAAGATGATATTGCCCCGGCTTCATTTATTCCCTCTTCTAATATCTGACCGTTTTTAGCTTCTTTATAATACAAAAACTGATCTGAGTCTACTGGGTCATATAATTGACCAGCGTGAGCATAAATACCCAATTGTCTAAATAAAGGATCCATACCAAACGTTCTTGCCTCATCGGGAACAATAGGCACAACATGCTTTCCGATACTCTTGTCTTTTGCAAGAATTGTCAAAAAACGAACATAAGACATTGTAGTAGAAACCTCACGTTCTCCGCTTCCATCCAACATCTCTTGAAATATAGATATTTCGGGGACTTTTAATTCAAAAGCCTTTTGGTTTCTATAGGGCAACGACCCACCTAGTTCTTTACGACGGCTAGTTAAATATTTATACTCATCAGATTCTTTAGAAAAACGATAAAATGACGCTGAATAAGCCTCATCATCCGATAAAGGAACGTTAAAACGATCTCTAAAATACAATAACTCTTCTTGGTTTAGCTTTTTTTGATTATGGGTTATGTTTCTCCCTTCTCCAGCCTCACCCAAACCATATCCCTTAATCGTTCTAGCCAATATAACCGTTGGTGACTCTTTATGGTTTACAGCCTCTGATAACGCGGCATAGACCTTAACGGGATCATGACCACCCAGACTTAATTGTTCAATTTCTTTGTCGGAAAGATGCTCAACTAACTTTAAAAGTTCAGGATATTTACCAAAAAAATGTTCACGAATATAGGCCCCTCCTTCAACAACATATTTTAAAAGTTCTCCATCCACAACCTCTTCAACTCTCTTTAACAATAACCCACTGGTGTCTTTTTCAAATAAACCATCCCAATCTGACCCCCAAACAACCTTAATTACGTTCCAACCAGCTCCACGAAACGCACCCTCTAGTTCTTGTACAACTTTCGAGTTTCCACGAACAGGACCATCAAGGCGCTGTAAGTTGCAATTTACAACAAAAATAAGGTCACTGAGGTTTTCTCTGGATGCAAGAGTCAAAGCACCCGTTGCTTCAGGCTCATCCATTTCTCCATCGCCTAAAAAAGCAAAAACCTTTCTTCCTTTGTTTTCAATAAAACCTCGATCAATCATATATTGCATAAACCTAGCCTGATATACAGCCATCATAGGACCAAGCCCCATTGAAACTGTAGCAAATTGCCAAAAATCCGGCATAAGATATGGGTGTGGATATGATGAAAGACCCCCACCTTCAGACAGCTCTTGACGAAAGTTGTTTAGGTTCGTTTCTGTTAAGCGCTCTTCAAGGAACGCTCTCGAATAAATCCCAGGAGACGCGTGTCCTTGAAAGAATATCATGTCTTGGCCGGAAGGATGATCTGGGCCTTTAAAAAAATGATTAAAAGCGACCTCATAAAGGGTTGCCGCAGAGGCGAACGTTGATATGTGTCCACCTATACCCGGTTTCTCTTTGTTGGCTTTGGTTACCATCGCCATTGCATTCCAGCGAACTATAGTTTTAATTTTTCGTTCTAACTCCCTGTTTCCAGGATAATCTGGTTCTTGATCAGGGAGGATTGTATTTAAAAATGGAGTAGAAGTATTGAATGGTAGTCGAGCACCCTTAGATTGAGCAAAATCAATTAATGTTTCTAAAAGGAACCGAGTTCTTTCATAGCCGTGTTCTTCAAGGGCGTCTTCGATAGACTCTATCCACTCTTGTGTTTCTTGTGGATCAATGTCTTGCTGTTTTTTTAACATATAGATGTTTTTAGTAAAAGTTTACAGCTTCAAATTTAATGTATAAATGTACTCTAAACACGAAGGGTTATAACAAAAACTACACTTCAATATTTTTCCAGTCACCCTGGAGTACTTTCCACGTCATAATTCCAGCAAATAAAAACATATAAACCGGGAACAATATCCAAGGAGCAGAAAATCCATAGTCTAAGTAAACACCTAAAAAATATGTACCAAAAACAACAATTGTCCAAACCAATAAAGACTCTACAACAGCAGGGAAAACTGTATTACCTGCTCCAATAAGAGCAAAAAGAAGAACAAAACCAACAGCGTCTAGAAATTGCAACCCACCAACAACCTGTAAACCAACTTTTCCCATTTCAATAATGTTTTTATCACTAGTAAAAATGGATAAATAAAATTCTGGAAAAATGATAAAACTAACACCTAATGTTCCCATTCCATACTCAGCCAAACGAACAGACTCCTTTATGCTATCCACGGATTTGTGAATCTTTTTTTCTCCCATATACTTGCTTACAAGAGTAGAGCATGCCATTCCAATACCCATCGCTGGCATAAAAGAAGCATGCATTATTGTAAAGATGATGTGTGTTGTTGCAAGCTCAAGAATTCCTATAATCCCAACAATTTTTAAAAAACAAGTCCAACCAAACGCTATAATACACTCTTGAACGCCCATTGGTACAGCGAGCCGGAGCTGTCTTTGCATCATGGGCCAATCAAAAGAAAAAGAAAAAACCTCAAAAACTGTTTTAATATCCTTGGAAAACAAATAAATAAAATAATGAAACATCATCCAAATAGATGCAACAAGAGTGGCTATTGCAGCACCTTTAACGCCTAACGCGGGGAACGTGGTCCAACCCCAAAGAACAGATAAAAAAGAAAAACCCGAACCACTTTCTTTAAAAAAGGCCTCTATTCCATCTGAGCCATAAATCAAAGCCGCATTCAAATACAAATTGATAAGGTTGCTAACAATCGTTACTGTCATGTGAAATTTGGTTTTTTCAATTCCTGTAAAAAAACCAACAAAAACAAAACCAAAAACAGAAAATAAAAGACTTATGAATACAATAGATGTATAGTCTATAGCAAGCGATATCGTTTTTGCATCTGTTAGGAAAAAAGGTACAATTGTATCTGAGAAACCCCACCCTAAAATTGTAACAGGAACACCAAACACAGCCGCCATAATCAAACCGTTGTGAAACGCAAGCCCGGCTTCGGTTTCTTTTTTTTGTCCCAAGCGCCTCGAAGAAACAGTTTGAACTGCCGTTCTAATTCCTAAGGCGATACTCATTGGAGCCCAGACCAGCATTCCACCCATCCCCGTTGCCGCTAACGCCTCCGGCCCCAAACGTCCAACCATAGCAACATCAAAAATACTCATTAAAACTCGACTCACGTTGCTTAGAACCACTGGATAGGATAAAAAGATTATTTCTTTAAAAATACTTTTATTCTTCGGAAAAAGAACTCTAAACATTTTATTTTAATGTTATATGTAAGTTGTTATCTGACAAAAAAACCTTTGTCTTGCTACAGACAGGGGCAGTGGAAAACACCCCAATCTTTATATCTGGCTCTATTGTCTTAATTTGATTTGCTATTTTTAAAATTCTATGGGCATCTTTCATTATAACGCGACTTTTTCTATCAATTACAACAAAGAGACCAGAGGGCCCTTTTTTTAAATTAATTCTTTTTGAAAGTTTGTATTTTTGTGGGTCTACAGATATCACTTTTAATGCTTTATTCTATCATACAATTAATTTTATGAAATATGTCTATTCTAAAGAAGTAAAAAAACACAAAGAAAAAGGGTTGCCAATTTTAGCATTAGAATCTACAATAATTGCACATGGAATGCCTTACCCAGAAAACTATGGTTTTGCAAAAAAAACAGAACAGCTTTGCAGGAAAAACAACGTAGCACCAGCCACTGTCGCAATTTTAAAAGGCAACGTTCATGTTGGGTTAACAAAAAAAGAGCTCTTGTGGGTTTGTAAATCAGGAAAATTGGCAAAAACATCAAAAAGGGAAATCTCAACCTTTGTTGCTAAAAAAAAAGATGGCGCGACTACCGTTTCAGCCACGACCTGGATAGCATACAAGTCTGGTGTTTCAGTTTTTGCAACTGGTGGAATTGGGGGCGTTCACAAAGGATCAAGTAAGTCTTTTGATATTTCACAAGACATAATCGCTCTTTCAGAGACTCCAATTGTTGTGGTTTCGGCTGGAGCAAAAGCCATATTGGACCTACCCAAGACCATGGAGTCCCTTGAAACCCACGGGGTTTCTGTTGTTGGTTATAAAACATCTGACGTTCCTTCTTTTTATTCAAGGACCTGCGGATTAAAACTTAATATTAAAACAAGCAGCGCTAAGGAAATATCCGAGATATATTGCGAACATAAAAACTTGGGGATCTTGTCTTCTTTGTTGGTTATGAACCCGGTTCCGAAAAAACATGAAATACCAGAAAACAAGATAAAAAGTATTATTCAAGAAGCTATTAATAAAAGTAGAGGTCTAAATATTAGAGGTAAGGAGCTAACTCCTTTTTTATTAAAGACCATTACAAAAAAAACAAATGGGAAAAGCCTAAAAACAAATGTTGCCCTAGCTTTAAACAACGTAAAACTAGGTATAAAAATAACAAAACAAGTTTCAAAGCATGGCAAGGTGACACAAAATATTTAAAGGCTCGGTTTTTGTTTTTTAATCTATAAAACTATGATTTCAATAAAGAACTTAATGCTAGAGAGTCCAATTTTAAGTAAAGCGCTAATTTTTCCTTTTGCTTTTCTTTTGTCTTCTTTGGTTTTTTCTTTTTTTTTAGAACTTATCTTGCCTGTGGTTGTTGCTTTTTTTTAACGAAATGGTTTTTTAATTTTATCACCAATTCAAACAACGATTTTTACAACTTTAGTTTTTTCAGCAAAAACAAAGAAAAAAACAAAGTTTTTTAAAAAGCAACAGCTGAAACCTTAACGCCTACATAGTGCCACAAAGGTGAAATAAGGCCACTTGTTTCAGACGACACCTCATCAATCAAAGTCCCACTATTAAATCTTTTTGGTCCTAGTGTGTGCACCTTGATTTTTTTAAAACCTTTCAAAGGTATATATATTTTTGACATGTCTGGAAACATTGGAAGATTTTTTATTGGAGTTGAGTTGATAAGAAAATTAAAACCTGATCGATTAACATGGCCAACTATACATGTTTTTTTCGTAAAAGGTTTCACCTTGTCAAATATTAAAATATTATTTATTGAAAACTTGTTTTTTAAATTTAAAAAGTTTTCTGGATTAATGTTTTTTTTGGAAAAAGAATCTGGTACATATGTTTTTTCTTTTTTATATATATAAACAGAATGTCCAAAAAACTTGGTTTTTTGTGTGTATTTTAAAGGGATATAAATACTATATTTGTTTTTATTCATGTTCTTCTAATATAAACTAAATGATAAAATATTTCATTATAATT
>MDSW01220540.1_pt1 | contig 10162 bp, 10 predicted proteins | sample 811171 | NCBI WGS metagenome assembly MDSW01 (sample SAMN05326641, study PRJNA326480) | marine metagenome | isolation source: seawater | place: Atlantic Ocean: North West | collected 2012 | reverse complement strand
TCATGTAAAGGTTTAAACTTCATAAATTCTCCTATAAATATGTGAGGACATATAGATATACTGTGGGCTATTTTCAAGAAGGTTATTGCTTTAAAAAATCAAAGAATATATAGCTTTTTTCAGTAGTTTATTAACATGACTATAAATTTAACCAATTATGGCCTTAAAGAAATAGCAAATAGCTTTGATCTTTTTTATATAGATATATGGGGAGTTCTTCATAATGGCATAAAATTAAACCAAGATGCTGTTAACGTACTTTTTGAATTGGACAAACTTGGAAAAGAATATGTGTTACTTACGAATGCTCCAAGACCAAACTCAGATGTTATAAAATTTTTAGCAAAACTTGGTTTGGATAATGAAAAAAGTTCTAAAGTATATACATCTGGCCAAGGTTCTCTAAATTATTTAAATGATGAAAAAAAAGATTTAAAATTTTTTCATTTAGGTCCTCAAAGAGACTTTAACTTATTTGAAAATTTTAAATCCCTTAAGCAAAAAAATGCTGAAGATGCTGATTATATTATTTGCACAGGATTATTTGATGAATATGAAAATATACAATTTTATAAAAAATTTTTATCTCAGTTTACTGATAAAGAGATGGTTTGTACTAATCCAGATCTAATTGTTGATAGAGGGGATGAAACTGAATATTGCGCTGGTTCAGTTGCAAAAGCTTTCGAAGAAATAGGTGGAACAGTAAAATACTTTGGAAAGCCATATCCATTAGTATATGAAAAATCAGCTAACAATAAAGATAAGTCAGTTTTATGTATTGGAGATAATTTGAATACTGATATTAAAGGTGCCAATCTCCAGAGTTTTAAATCTTTATTTATTCATAATGGCATCCATAAAAAAGAAAAACAAAATCAACTAAATAAACTTTTTGAAAATTATCAAGTTGATGTAAATTATATGCAAGAAAAACTAAAATGGTAAAAAATGAAATTATTTAGTGGGTTTGATATTCCTCGAAATTATTATAATTCGATCATTCTAATTGGAAATTTTGATGGTGTTCATTTGGGACATCAAAAATTATTTAAAAAAGCAAGAGACTATAAAAAAAAATTTAAATGTAAAATTGGGGTAATTACATTCAATCCAATGCCCAAAATGTTCTTTAATAAAAATTTAAAGCATTTTAAATTAATGAATATATCTCAAAAAACAGATCAATTTAAAAAACAGAAAGTAGATTTTTTGATTAATCAAAAATTTTCTAAAAGGTTTTCAAAAATAAAAGCAAAATTTTTTATAAAAAATTATTTAGACAAAAAAATTAAAGCTAAAGTTTTATTCGTAAGTAATAACTTCAAGTTTGGCAATAAAAGAGAGGGAGATACTAGATTGTTAAAATCTTATGAAAAAATATGTAAGTATAAACTAATTATACCAACTCCAATGAAAAAAAATAATAAAATTATATCATCAACCGAAATTAGGAAACTTTTATCAAGTGGTAATTTAAATCAAGCTAATAAGTATTTAACTAGAAAATGGGAAATCCAAGGTAAAGTAGAAAAAGGAAGAAGAGTTGGGGGCAAGATAGGCTTTGCTACATGCAATATAGATATTGGCAATTATATTATTGCTAAACCGGGTGTATATTCTGTTAAAGTAAAAATAGAGTTAAGTAAAAAAAAAATAAATGGAATAGCAAATTTAGGTTTTAGACCTACCTTTAATCAAAAAAAAATATTATTAGAGGTAAATCTATTTAATTTTAACAGAAATTTATATAATAAAAAAATATCAGTAGAATTTATTAAGTTTATTAGAAGAGAAAAAAAGTTTAAAAGTATTAAGCAGCTGACAAACCAAATTAAAAAAGATATTAGAATTGCAAAAAATAGTTTGAAATAAACCATGAGTAAAGAAAACTTAAATCTCCCAAAAACAGCTTTTTCCATGAAGGCAAATCTTCCTCAGAAAGAACCAAATCTAATTAATTTTTGGGATAAAATTAATCTATATCAAAATTTAAGAGAGAAAAGCAAAGGCAAAGAGAAATTTATTTTACATGACGGTCCTCCTTACGCAAATGGAAACATACATATGGGGACTGCTTTAAATAAAATATTAAAGGATATAATAACAAAATTTCATCAAATGAATGATAAAGACTCAGTCTATGTTCCAGGTTGGGACTGCCACGGTTTACCTATAGAATGGAAAATAGAGGAACAATACAAAAAAAATAAAAAAAATAAAAATGAGGTACCAGTTGTTGAATTTAGAAAAGAATGTAGAGACTTTGCAAATAAATGGATAAAGGTTCACAAAGATCAGTTTAAAAGACTAGGAGTAATTGGCGACTGGGAAAACTATTATTCTACAATGAGTTTTGATGCTGAGGCACAGATAGTTAGAGAGCTAGGAAAATTTCTAAAAGAAGGAAGTCTTTATAAAGGTTACAAACCTGTTTTATGGTCAACTGTAGAAAAAACTGCGTTGTCTGACGCTGAAGTTGAATATATGGATCATACATCAGATACAATTTATGTATCTTTTTTAATTAATAAAACAGATGTAAAAGATTTAGAAGGTTGTCAAATAGTAATTTGGACAACAACACCGTGGACAATTCCTGCAAATAAAGCTTTAGCGTATAATGAAAGCTTAAAATATTTAATATTAGAAATAGAGGATGATAATGAGTTTAAACAAAGCAAATTTGTTGTTGCTAAAGAACTTTTAGAGTCTTTTACAAAAGAATGTAATATTGAAAAATATAAGATAATAAAAGAATTACCTGGTAAAACTTTTAAAGGAGTTATCTGCAAACATCCTTTTTTTGAAATTGGATATGATTATGAGGTGCCTATGCTAGAGGCAAGATTTGTTACTACAGAGCAAGGTACAGGTTTTGTTCATTGCGCACCAAGCCACGGCCCTGATGATTTTAATTTATGTATTAATAATGGAATTAAAGCACTAGAGACTGTCGATGATGACGGAAAATATACAAAACATATTCAACAATTTGAAGGAACTCATATTTTTAAAGCAAATCCCTTAGTAATTGAGAAGTTGAAAGAATCAAAAAGATTATTAGCAAATGGAAAATTAAAACATTCTTATCCACATTCTTGGAGATCAAAAGCTCCATTAGTACATAGAGCGACTCAACAATGGTTTATCTCAATGGAAAGTCATGGTTTAAGAAATTTAGCTTTGAAAGCACTTGATGATACTAAATTCTATCCAAGCAAGGGTAAAGAAAGAATAAAATCAATGATTGAAACTAGACCTGATTGGTGTGTTTCTAGACAAAGAGTTTGGGGTGTACCGCTTCCAATTTTTATTTCAAAAAAAGAAAATAAAGTTTTAGTAGATGATGAGGTATTCGAGAATATCGCTAAAATTTATGAGAAAGAAGGATCAGATTGTTGGTTTTCAGATGATTGTCAAAGATTTTTGGGAAAAAAATATAAAGCAGAAGACTATGTTCAATCCAAGGATATAGTAGAGGTTTGGTTTGATAGTGGGTCAACACATTCTTTTGTTTTAGAAAAAAGGGATGATCTTAAATGGCCTGCATCAATGTATTTAGAGGGATCTGATCAACACAGAGGTTGGTTTCATTCATCTCTATTAGAGTCTTGTGGAACTAGAGGAAAAGCACCATTTGAGTCAATTTTATCCCACGGATTTGTAGTTGATGGAAAAGGTCTTAAAATGTCAAAATCATTAGGAAATGTAATAGCTCCAGATGAAATTTTAAAAAAATATGGCGCAGATATTTTGAGAGTTTGGGTTGCTGCTTCAAATTATGCTGAGGATTTAAGAATTGATTATTCAATACTAGAACAGCATGCTGAGTCTTATAGAAAAATAAGAAATACATTTAGATATATACTGGGAAATATTAATGATAAATTTTCTGAACAAGATTTTTCAAAAATTGAAATAAATAAACTTCCAGAATTAGAGCAATACATGCTACACAAAATATCTGATTTGAATGAAAATTTTCATAAAAATTTTGATAATTATAATTTTCATAATTTATATAAAGAATTATTAAATTTTTGCACAGTAGATCTATCAGCATTTTATTTTGATATAAGAAAAGATGCTCTCTATTGTGATGATATAAATTCAGAAAAAAGAAAAGGCTGTATTAAAATATTAAATATACTTTTGGATTGTTTGCTCAAATGGTTTGCTCCAATACTCTCTTTTACAACTGAGGAAATTTATTCACTTATAAATAAAAATAACAAAGATAGCATTCATCTTAAAAAATTTATTAAAACACCTGAAAATTGGCAAAACAAAAAATTAAATGAAAAGTGGGAAAAATTAAAAAGAATTAGAGATATTGCGAATATCAGCATTGAGAGCAAAAGAGCAGAAAAATTAATTGGATCAAGCCTAGAGTCAAATATTAAAATTAAGCTTGATAAAGATTTATATAATATTGCTAAAGATTTTGATTTTGCTGAACTTTGTATTACCTCTGCAGCAGAAGTTACATTTGATAATGCTGGTGAAGAAATAATTGTAGAAACTTCAAAAGCAGAAGGAAATAAATGTAATGTATGTTGGAAAATAAGCAAAAGCAAATGTGAAAGGCACGGCTGATATAAAATTAATCATATGTTAAAAAAAAAATATATTTTAAATTTTTTAATAATTTTTTTTATTTTTTTTTTAGATAGAATTTCCAAAATTTATATTCTTAATTTGGCTGAGAATGAAGGTGTAGTAGATATTACAGTGAATTCATTTTTAAACATAATATTAGTTTGGAATTCTGGAATTGGATTTGGATTATTACAGTTTGATGAAAATCTAATATATAATTTAATAACCTTATTAATTATTATAATAAATTTTATCATTATTTATTTAATATTAAATTCAACTCGATTACATCAAATTTTATTTTGTATGATTCTAGGAGGATCTTTAGGAAATTTATATGATAGAATTTCATATTCTGCAGTGCCTGATTTTATTGATTTAAATTATAGCGGTTATCACTGGTTTGTTTTTAATGTTGCTGATATATTTATTTCTATTGGAATATTTACTTTAATATTTTTAGAATTATTTATAAAAAAGAATAATGAAAAATAAATTTATTTTACTATTAACCTTATTTTATTTAGTTTCTTCTTGCTCTGGAAATCTAAATAGATCTGAAAATTCAGATGAATTTTTAATTGAGAAAAAAAATCCACTTGTAATGCCACCAGACATTAATGATCTTCCAAAACCAAAAAAATCTACGGATCCAATAAATGAAAGTTCAGAAATTAATCTAAAAAAAGTACTCAAAACTAATGAAGTAAAAGAAAATGATACTAATTCATCATCAAGTGGTACTCTTTCAGAGTCTATTATTAAAAAAATCGAAGATTAATGAAATTGAAATTTTTTTTTAAAAACTTCGATTTAAAATCTAAAAGTAAAGAAAAAAAAAAATTATTAAATATCTTAAAAAATATAAAAGAAACAAATAAGCCCAGTTTTTTAGAAAGTTTTAACCATCTTTATAAATATTCTTTTGATAAAAATTTATTAAAGAAATATAGAAAATTTCAAAATATAAATATATTTGGAATGGGAGGCTCATCTTTAGGGTCAAAAGCTATTTATAACTTTTTAGAGGCTAAAATTAAAAAAAAGGTAAGATTTTATGAGAATCTAAATTTAAAAAAGGAAGTAAATAAAAAATCTTTAAATATAATTATTTCAAAATCAGGACATACACTTGAAACAGTAGTTAATTTTAATAATAAATTTAATAAAAATAACAAAAATATTTTTATTTCAGAAAATAAAAATAACTATCTTAGAAAATTAGCTGATAAGCTTAAATCAGATGTGGTTGATCATAAAAATTTTATTGGTGGCAGATTTTCAGTTATGTCAGAGGTGGGAATGCTGCCGGCTAAACTTTTTGGGTTGAATGAAAAAAAGTTTAAAAAATATAACAAGTTAATAATTAACAATAATTTTATTAGTAGATTAATTGAAAATGTATCCGGCGTTTATCAAAACTTGAAAAATAAAAAATGCAACTCTGTAATTTTAAATTATGATACAAATTCAGAGGATTTGTTTAAGTGGTATCAACAACTCGTATCTGAAAGTTTGGGTAAAAACTCTAAAGGTATTATGCCGATAATTTCATCTATGCCAAAAGATAACCATAGTTTGCTTCAATTATATCTAAGTGGATTTAATTCAAATTTTTATACTTTTTTTATTACCAAAGAAAAAAAAGATAAAAAATTAAAATCTGATTTATTGTTTGATAATTTTTCTATTTTAAAAAAAAAAACAACTTTCGATATTTTAAATTCGCAAAGAAAAGCAACGGAAAATATTTTTAAGAAAAAAAAAATACCTTTTAGATCTTTTTATATTCAAAATAGAGATGAAGAAACACTTGGAGAATTATTTTGCTTTTTTACACTGGAGGTAATTTTATTATCTCATCTTTTGAAAGTAAATCCGCTCGACCAGCCAGAAGTAGAGTTAATAAAACAAGAAACTTTTAAAATCCTTAACGATTGAAATACCCAAAAAATATTTTTGAAGAGCCGTATAGCTCTTCTCTTTTAATTACAAAATTTTTATTTAATTTCTCAATTGTATTTTTTTTTCTATGTAAAATAACAAGTGACTTTGAGTGAATTATTTTAGAGTTTACTATACTCTCTATAAGCAAATTTACATTGTTATCTTTAAACGGTGGGTCAATAAATAATAAATCAAACTCAAGGGTTAAGCTTTTAAAAATATTTTCATTATAAATATTTTCATTAATTATTGTTGCTTCTTTATGAAATGATAAATTTTCTATGTTTTTCTCTAAGAGACTTATTGAAGGTGTGTAATTTTCTAAAAATACCACCTTTTTTGATCCCCTTGATATTGCCTCAAGACCAAATGATCCCACTCCTGAAAATAAGTCTAATATTACAGCATCTTTTAAATTTTTTTTTAATAAATTTGAATGAGTTAAAATGTTAAAAATAGATTCTCTCACCATGTCCTTAAGAGGCCTCGTTTTTTGATCTACAGGATGAAATATTTTTTTACCCTTTGCTGAGCCAGAAATGATTCTCATTATTTATCAATAACTTTATAGCCTATGTCTTTTCTATAGTGTCCATTCTCCCAATTAAGTTTTTTTATTAAATCTAAACTCTTATTTCTTGCTGACTTAAATGATTCACTTAAGGAAACAAAGTTTACAACTCTACCACCTGTCGAATAAAATTCATTATTAAGTAATTTTGTTCCAGCATGAAAAATAAAGGAATCATCTTTCATTTCAAATTTTTCTAAATTTTGAATCAATATATTTTTTTCAAATTTTTCTGGGTAACCTTTTGATGATAAAACTATACAAATACTTTTTTTATTTTGCCATTCAACTGTTACATTTTTTAATTTTCTGTAAATACAACTTTCAATCAATTCTGCAAAATCATTTTTTAGTAATGGTAAAATAGTTTGACACTCAGGATCTCCCATCCTTACGTTGTATTCAATAAGAAAAGGTTCATTATCAACTATCATTAATCCTGTATATAAAAAACCAATATAATCACCTTTTTTTTGTTTTAAGTAGTCTAGTGTTGGTGAGATTATTCTATTAATAATTTTTTTTTCAAGCGCTGAGTTTATAAGTCTAGATGGGGAATAGGCTCCCATGCCTCCGGTATTTTTGCCCTTATCACCTTCATTTACTCTTTTATGATCTTGCGCAGTATTAAAAATTTTAAATGAATTATTATCATATAAAATGAAAAAACTCATTTCTTCGCCATTTAGAAAACTTTCAATCAAAACCTCTTTAGCTTTTCCAAATTTTCCATTAAAAATTTCTTTAACAGCGTTTTGAGCACTTAAAAAGTTTTCACAAATATATACACCTTTTCCTGCAGCCAATCCATCCGCCTTAACAACTAAAGGGTATTTTTTTTGTTTTAAATAATCAATTGCAGACGAAATATTGTTTATTATTTTAAAATCTGCTGTTGGAATTTTTTTTAAACTACATAATTTTTTTGTAAAAATTTTTGAGCCTTCTAGTTGTGAACAAAATTTATCTGGACCAAATACTTTAATTTCATATTTTTTAAGGAAATCTACAAGCCCATTTACCAATGGTTCTTCTGGACCTATAACTGTGAGATCGATTTTTTCATTTTTCAAAAAATCTTTTATATTTTTAAAATTTTTAATATCTATATTAATATTTTCAGCAATTTTTCTTGTACCTCCATTTCCTGGTATACAAAATATTTTTGTTACTTTTTTTGACTCATAAAATTTTTGACAAAATGCATGCTCTCTTCCACCGCTACCAATTATTGCAATTTTCATGTATACTTATTTATATAATGGCTCATAAAATTGCTATATTAAAATATTTAAATAATTCATTTGAAATAATTGAAAATGGCACACATGTAATATGCGCTGTTTCGGGAAAAAAAATTCCACTTGAAAATTTAAATTATTGGAATGTAGATCTTCAGGAGCCTTATTTCTCGTTTGTAGAAGCTAACTTAAAAAGAGAAAAAGAATAAAAAAATTTATTTCCATCTATTATGAGTTAATATCCATTGAGAAGGGTTTTTTAAAATCATTTGTTCTAATATTTCATTTAATTTTAAAGTTATTTTTTCAATACTTAGATCCTTCTCGAATTTAATAGGTTTTTCAATTGTAAGATCGAATTTTATATTTTCTCTTCGTTTGATATATACTGGAACTATTTCATAATTATATTTTTTAATTATCTGAGCAGGTATCGTAGTTGTTAACGCCTCTTTTCCAAATAATTTACAACTAATACCCTCACTAACTCTTTGATCAATCATAAGCGCAATTGAATAATTTTTATTTATAAATTTTAAAAGATCTCTAGTACCAGTTCTGCCTTTTTTAATTTGATTAGCGCAAATGTATTTTTTTCTAATATTTTCCATAATTTTGTTTAGAAAAATATTATTTAGAGGCCTGTAAATAGCTGCGAGGTTTATTCCAAAAGAGTCGATAGTCATAGCCATTAATTCAAAATTATTGAAGTGTCCTGATACGAAAACAACTTTTTTATTATTAGCTTTAATATCTTCAAGATAATTTATTCCTTCTATATTAATATAATTTTTTAGGGTGCCATTTTTAAATTTGTTTAGATAAATATAGTCCGATAAAATTCTTCCATAATTAGAAAAAACATTTTTCACTATCTTATTTTTATCATTAAAATGAAAATTAAAGTTGTTGTTAATAATATTTAGATTTTTTAAGATAATTTTATCGGTCCTTATAGCTTTTCCAAATAATTTGCCAATATTTGCTCCAAAATTTGATGAATTTTTATAACCCAATAATTTAAATATAAAAAATAGAAAAATGATAATCAAAAATTGAATAAAATATTTTATATATTTCATAAACTCTTCATTAAATACTTTTTGAATTCTAAATATTTATAAATATGTAAGTCTACTTCAGTAAATTTTACTTTTATATTTTTAAATTTTTTAACTTTCATATAGTCTTTTTCTGTTGTTATTATTTTGAGGTTGTCTTTTTTTGCAATATTTTTGATTCTTTCAATATCAGAATATTCATAATTATAATGATCAGGGAAAATTACTTTGTTTTTAATTTGATCTTTATTTTCTTTAAGAAAATCAAAAAAATTTTCTGGAGTTCCTATACCACAAAACGCCAAGTATTTTGTATTTATATTAAAGTCTTTTTTATTTTTTAAAATATATTTACCAGAAAAAATTTTAATCTTTTTGTTTTGCTCTTTTATTTTTTTAGTTAAATATGAATTTTTTTTACCATTTATAAAAACTACATTATATTTTTTTAGAGCTGATAAATCTTCTCTTAAGGGCCCCGCAGGAATTAATTTTCCATTTCCGATTCCAGAAAAACTACTAAAGCACACTATTGATATTGTATATTCAAGAAATCTATCTTGAAGACCATCATCAAAAATAGCAACACTCTTTTTTATATTTTCGATTTGTTTTATTCCATCAACTCTATTTTTTGGTAGAATTAACTTAGTTTTTTTCCTAAGAAGTTTCTGTTCATCTGACTGGTTTATATATTTTTTTTTAATTACAAAAGTTCTATATTTTTTTTTTAGAATATT
>MDSW01174879.1_pt1 | contig 10162 bp, 5 predicted proteins | sample 811171 | NCBI WGS metagenome assembly MDSW01 (sample SAMN05326641, study PRJNA326480) | marine metagenome | isolation source: seawater | place: Atlantic Ocean: North West | collected 2012 | reverse complement strand
GCATATTCTATCAAAATATTTTATTTTTTCTCCCCTATGTGTTTCTATTAGATCAACCTCTTCTGGTGATGCACTTACTATATTACAATATGGTAAAAGCTCGCTTGTTTTTTTTATTATTGTATCGTTTATTTTGATTTTTTTTTGTTTTCTACTGTATGTTGTTTTTATTGTTGTTTTTTTTTCTTTTATTACAATTCCTTTTATCTGCAGAAAGTCCTTTGTTTCTTTTATTATAGATTGATTATATTTTTTTCTAAAGCTTTTTGTAGTAAGGAGAAAAAAAATAGCCTCTAGAATTGAGGTTTTTCCTTTTCCATTTTTTCCTGTTATTATTGTGGTGTTTTCTGAGAGCTTTTTATGAAAATGTTCTAGTTTTCTTACATTAAGAAAGGAAATTTCCTCTAATATCATTAATCATTAAGTCTTATTGGCATCAACAATACTAGTTTGTCTGTTTTTTTATCTTTTGATGTTTCAGATAATATGGCGGCGTTTAGGGGTCCGTTTAAAAACATGGTTATGTTTTCATTCTTTATATTATTAAGGGCTTCTAAAATAAAGTTTGAGTTAAATCCTATCTTTAAGCTGTCTGTGTTATTAAACTGGCTTTCAATTTTTTCTGTCCCCCTAGCTGCTTGTTCTGAGTCTTCTGTTGATATTGTTGTGTTCTTATTTCCTATTTCTAGGGTTATTTGTTTTGTAGATCTGTTAGAAAATATGGAAACTCTTCTTATTGCGCTTATTAGGTTTTTTTTGTTTGTAGTAAATGTTTTATTGTTATCTAGGGGAATTACTTTTTCATAATCTGGGTAGTTGTCTTTTATTATCCTAGAATAAATTGTTGTGTTCTTATAAGATAAAGACATGTGATTTTTTGAAATTTCTATTTCTGCTTTTTCTTTTTTCTGTACAAAGGTTGTTAGAAGTGTTAAAAACTTTGTTGGTATTATAATTTCTTTTTCTTCGTTTTCGTTGTTTGGGTTTTCTTTTATTATTCTTGATAATCTATGACCATCTGTAGAAACTCCAACAATTCTGTTTCCATCTATTTTAAATAAAACTCCTTGAAGTGCGGGTTTTAGCTCATCTTTACTTGTTGAGTTTTTTGTAAAATCTATAATTTCAAACAATGATTCTGTATCTAGATAAATACTTTGAGTTTCATTCATTATAGGGTCTGATGGGAATTCTGTATAATCCTGACCCATAATTGAATATTTTCCTGTTTGGGTTTTTATCTCCAATTGTTGTTTTTCATTTATTGAGAATTCTATCTCTTTATCAACTATGTTGCTTGTTATTTCTAATAATCTTCCAATAGGAATTGCTATAGGATTTTCTGGAGCTTTTCCCTCTATATCTATACTTTCACTTATAGAGGTTTCAAGGTTTGTAGCTTTTAAAATCATTTTGTTTTGTGAAAAATCAAAAAGGGAACAACCTAGAATGGGCAAGGTTGATCTAGATGGAACAACTTTTATTGTTTTTTGTAAGGCTTCTAATAAATTTTTTGTATTTACTTTAAAACTCATTTTTTCTTTTTTTGATTTCCTTAATATTATTATTTATAAAATTTATTAACAAGATTTATATATATATATATAACTATATATTATTTAATTATTATTATTATAGTCTGTTAGTATCTTGAAAACTATTTAATTTTTATCTATATCCGCTTTTGTTTCTTATTCTTTCTGTGGTTACTTAAAGTATTTATTTAGGTTGATAACAATGTTTATAAAATTATTTTATTCAAAAGTGTTAATATAGACTTTGGGTTTATTTTTATCTAACCAACTATTTAAATATTCGATTGATTTTTTGTCTAAGGCTATTGATTCTATAAAATCATAAGAGTTATTCAAAGTAGCTCTTTCTTCTTGAAACACCTCATATACATATACAATTAAAATAGATCCGTCTTGTATTATCATAGGCTCATGTAAGAAAGAATCTTTAGAAGTTTTAATAATATTATAAACGTCTTCAGGAAGCCGAACAATTGGAAACATATTATAGTTTCCTGAGATTGAATTTGATTTAAAAACTTTTTCTTCAACAAGTGTTTCTAAAAACAAAGGATCCATAGAGGCTTCTTTATAAACATAGTTAATATCTTCTATTGTCTTTTCCCTATCCTGTTCTGTGGCCACTATTCTTTTAAGAAGATGTTGCGTATTTATTTTGTCTCCCCTTCTATCTAATAGCTTGATTAAATGATGGCCTGCCTCAGTTTTTATGGGGCTTGAAACTTCCCCCACCCTCATTGAGTATGAAGCTTCTTCATATTCAGGAAACAAAGAGCCCCTTTCTGTAAAACCAATAATACCATTTGTTGGTAAAGACGCGTAGTCCTCAGAGTGGCGTGTAACAATGTCTTCAAAAGAAGCAAGCTCAAAAGAGATACTGTCTCGCAGGGAAGAAACAAAAAGATAAGAAGAGGATATGGTTTTCTCGCTAGGTTGAAAAAAAGTATTATATATTGTAAAGTTAGCACTTGCAGGAGAAGGTGGAAGAGAATCCTTGTATTCCTCATAAAAAAGTTCAACCTCTTTTTTTCCCACAGAAAGACCACTAGAAAGAAAGAACTTAAACCTTTCTATTAACATGGCGTTATAGATTTCCTCCCAATAGTCAGACTTGATTTTTTGTATAGGTTTTCCAAAAACAACCTCTAGAGAATCGATAGACCCAACGCTTTGTATAAACATATTAATTTGACTATCAAGCTGTTTTTGTACCTCTTCGTTTTCTATAATAATATTAGAGTCTTTTTTGGCAAATTCTAAAAAAACATATCTATCTATTGTTTGTTCTAATACTGAAGAGGCAAGTTTTTCATATTTAAGAGGAGTTAAAGAGGGAGAAATTCCACGCTGGTTAGCAATTGAAGAAAGCTGATAAAAATAATCACCCTTTGTTATAATGTTCTCTCCTACAACAGCAACAATACCATCAATTATTTCTTCCGACAAACAAAAACAAAACAGAAAGCTAATTAATAAATTTTTCATATTTTTTTCCTATTTCTAGTCCAGGACTTTTTAAATAATCCTCAAAGGTTGATTTTTTAATAAGCTCTTGGTCTTGCTTTATTAATAAAGACTCTATTCTTTTATAAACCCTTTCTAAAGGAAGAAAGGTTTTGTTAATTTTTTCTTCTAATAAAATTATAGAAAAGGTTTTGTCAGGGTTTTCAATTGGTGAAGAAACATCACCAACCTCCATAGAAAAAGCCGTTTCCCCCATATAGTTGTATTTTCCAGCCTCAAAAGGTTCCATTAATCCACCAACATCAGAGCGGTTTATTGAAAAAGACGTAGCAAAATCAACAAAAAGATCCGGATTTTTTGAGAGTTCTATTTTTAAACTATCAGCAAGTGTTTTAGAGTTGAGTTTTATTTGTCTAACTAAAACCTTTTCAGGATTAAAATATTTTTCATCACGATTTTTGTTATAATAATTAAAAACCCGCAAGGAGTCAGGAGGACCAACAGAATTAACAATGTTTTTTAATAAAGAGTCATAGAGAAGTTTGTTTTTTTCAACAGAAACTCTTTTACTGTATACAGGTTTTTTATTTATTTCCAATTCAACTCCATCAAAAACGGCTATTTTTTGCATCAAAACAATTTTTATAAAATCAAGAAAAGAAGAAGAGTCTGTAAAGTCTGGTATTCGAGAGTTTGGAATTTGAGAAAGAGAGGAGAGAAACCACTTAACTCCATATTTTTTGTTGTCTACGCCACACAAAACAAAGCGTGATTCAAGAGTACTTAAAAACCTATAAAGATTAAAAGTTTGACCTAAAGAAGAAATAGAATTTTTTTCTAAAAGAATCAGTTCTAGCAAAGAATCAATTTGATTTTCAAAGAAAACAACACGATTCTCAATTGTTTCCCGATCATAAGCAAAAGAAGCTTCTTTTAAAAGATCGCGAACCGAAACAAGTGAGCTTTTAAGGGCAGAATATTCAAAAGAATCATTATCATAAACAGAAAACTCAGAAGATCTTGTAGAATCCACCAAAACAAAGTGATAACCATACTCCGTCTCTATAATTTTAGAAAGAGAATCAACCTCTAAAGACCAAACGGACGACTGAAAAGCCATGGGAGTCACCCCCCACTGCAACCAACCCAAAACCCCTCCATTTCTGTGGGCACTGGGATCATCAGAATGGTTTTTAGAAAGCTCTTCAAACTCAACGCGCCCAGAAGAAGCAGAATCTCTCAAAGAAGAAATAAAAGAAAGGGCCTCCTCTTTAGATCTTTCGGGGGGGTTAGATAAAACAGAATTGGAATGAGAAACTAGCAAGTGTTTGATAAAAACATCCTTAGAAAGATTTTTATAAGATAAGTTTTTAGTTTTTTTGTCTATTAAAGGAAAGGCAACAGAGAAGTCATATACAAAATTTACTAAAAGCTGACGCTCTATGTTTGAAAGATTGTTTTTTATAACGGGGTCAAACAAAAAACCCCTCTCAATAGCATCTATGGAAGCAGACTCTCTCTTAATATAGTCTTTTAATATTCTGTTTTTTTGATTTGGGGAGGCCTTAACCCATTCAGATTTAGAATATTTACTATAAAAATCTTGTTCATCAAAAGCTATATCATCTATCCTTATCACAAAAGAAAAAAGAAAAGAAAAGCAGCAAAAAAGAAGCCGTTTATTAATTAAGAAACTCATCCCTAAATTTATTCAAGAAATCTCTTATAAACACCAAAATATCTTTATTTTTATCTTTCCAGTCAAAAGAAAGCAGCAAACGATCGTTTGGAAGTTTTTGAAAACGATAGTTGACATTTTTATTATTAAAAAAGGAAGAAACCTCCTCAAAAAACAAAGAAACATTCTCTAGCAACCTTGATGGAAGAAAAACGACAGAACACACACCGCGAGAAAAGGAGGCGGATAAAACAAAAACACTATAACATAAAATTCTTATTTCTTGAGAGTTAATAAGAAGAGAAAGGGGTTCGGGGATTACTCCAAACCGATTAGACAAAACCCCCTCAAAGGATTTGAGGTCTGCACTATTATCTATAGATAATAGTTTTCTATAAATAGAAACGCGAAGACCAACATCCTCAACATAAGAGCTTGGAACGGCAACACTGTCTCCAAAAAGGTCAACAGAAACCTGATCAAAACAGAGGTCCAAATCATTTGAAGAAATGGCGCGCTGTAAAAGTTTGTTATAATAATCAAAACCAACTTGAGCTCCGCCGCTTTGCGAATAGCCAAACACAGATCCGGCCCCTCTTATCTCAAGGTCTTTAGTAGACAAAACATATCCAGACCCCAAGGAGATGTTTTGCTCAATAGCCTTTAGCCGTCTAAAGGTATCTCCGGTGGGCTGGCTGTTCTTTGGAATTAAAAGGTGCGCATAGGCTTGTTTATTGTGCCTACCAACGCGGCCCCTAATTTGATGTAATTGAGACAACCCAAAGAGTTGTGCGTTGTTTATAATAACAGTATTAACGTTGGGAATATCTAGGCCGTTTTCTATAATTGAAGTAGAAACAAGAACATCAAACTCTTTAGAAACAAAAGACCTTAACACCTCTTTAATTTTTAATGGAGGCATCTTTGCATGAATAACAACAACTCGAAGGCCTTTAATCAGAGAGGTCAACTGTCTTTTAAATTTATTAAGAGAAGAAATATTGTTGTGAAGAAAATAAACCTGCCCCCCCCTTAAAACCTCAAAATTAATATAGTCACGAACCTTCTCTAAATTGAAAAACTCAACACTTGTTTCTATTGGCAGCCTATCTACCGGAGGGGTTGTAATAGTGGAAATTGTTTTAATCCCAGAAAGAGCGCTTTGAAGGGTTCTTGGAATAGGAGTTGCAGACATCATTAAAAGGTCAATATTTGGAAAAGACTTTAAAAAGGTGTTTTTTTGTTTTACCCCAAAACGATGTTCTTCATCAACTATTAATAGGCCAACATCTTTAATCCTATCTAAATAACTAAAAATTCTATGGGTACAAACAAGCACATCAACTTTTTTAGAATTAAACCCAGAAACAGCCTCCTCTACCAAAGAAGTGGGACTAAGCCTAGAAACAGAAGAAACATTAATAGAAAAAGCAGAAAGCCTATTTTTAAAAGAAGAAGTTAGTTGATGACACAAAACAGTAGTCGGACACAAAACCACAACAGGAGACCCTTGGTTTGCTGAAATAAAGGCTGCGCGAATAGCTAGTTCTGTTTTGCCAAAACCGACATCTCCACACAAAAGCCGATCCATTGGAACGGGGGATGAAAGATCTTTTAGAACATCCTTAAAAGCTAAAGATTGGTCAGGGGTGTCTATAAACATAAAAGACTCTACAAAGTCAGAAAGATGGGCAAGGTCCACACTCGCCCTTTTTTTCGTAGAAGACATTCTTGTAAAATGTTGATCATAAAGCGCCCGAACAAATAAATCTATTTTTTCTGAGAGAGATTGTTTTTTTCTGAACCACAAGCCCTTCTTTGAAATTGAAGCAATATTTATACCAGGCGTGCCGCTTTTTGCAAAAAAACTAATAAGATTGATTTGTGAAAGATGAACAGAAACAGTAGCATCCAAATAAGAAATTTGCAACAAAGAGCCCCCGCCATCTTCTCCAGAAAAAATATTACTTAACTTGCCAACCCCATAATCCTCATGTATCAAATAGTCCCCAACAGAAAAACCCTGAGCATCATCAAAAAGAGGAAGAGGGGAGCTGCCCCTTTTGGGCGTAGAGCTTAAACCAAAAGACTCAGGAATAAAAAGCCTATTATTACAAAAAAGACCAAAAGAAGATAAAGAAGAATCAACGACGACGTCGCCTTTAAAAGAGCGATAATCCTCAAAATAACAGGTACTTATGTTAATAAATTGTGACGCAGACTCGTTCCATATTAAACGCAAAGAAGAAAGAGATAGCAATTCAAAAGAACCAAGAAGGCTTGGCAATGAAGTTGTTTTTGCCCCGCCCAAAGAAACAACAAAAGACATGTGTGGAATTTTTTTAATAGTAATTTGAGAAACAACATTAAAAATGTAAATATTTACCACATCAAAAGAAAAATCAACACGAATGGGTCTCGGCACCTCGCTTGAGAAAAAATCTACAACAGACCCTCTTACAGAAAATTCACCAACAGACGAAACGGTGGGTGTTCTACAAAAACCAGCCTCCTCAAGCTTAGAAATTAAAACATCATACCTTGAATTTTGATTAACCGTAAAAGATTCGGCCTTACAAAACACCCCAACCTCTCCACTCAGATATGTCGATCTATCAATTAAAACCAGCCCAGAAAAGTCGCCAGTTAACAAAGAGGCGTTGTTTTTATATCTATCCAAAGAACCTATAAAGCCAGAAGGGGAAGAAGAGGCTCTGTTTGTCAAAACAACAAGCTGCGAAAAACTATGTTTATAAAGAATATTAAAAACAGGCTCAAAAAGAGAATCCTCAACAACAAGGCAAGCCCCAGGCCACAAAGGCAAAACAAAAGGCAAAAGGTCTAAGGTGGAAAGGCTTGCTCCCGCCACATCATAATCTTCAACAAGGCCCCCTAATCTTGATTTAAATGTTTCACGTGAAACATTCATTTTTTATTATATAAATGGAAAGAGAGTATTGAAACGTCGGATTGGCGAACGCCATCGATTCTCATTGCCTGTCCAAGGGTTTCAGGTTTAATTTTTATCAATTTTTCCATAGCTTCAGAACTAAGGTTTGTTAGTCGCCTATAGTCAAAAGAGGGTTTAATTAAAACACCTTCAATTTCCTTTGTCTTTTTAATCTTTTTTTCTTGAATATTTATATAGCCTTCATATTTGGCTTCGCTCTCAACTAAAAAAAGAGACCTTTTTGAAATATTTGTCAATTTAGCATTAGCTGGGGACCCATCTATGTGCTCACCAGACCTCTTTAGAAGGTTCCAAGCAGAAACAGGCTTGTTATCGACCAGTGAACGAGTTTCTAATAAGTGTTTCTTCGCGAGCAAATAGTCTTTTAGAAACTTGTTATAAATTTTTATTTGCTTGTCTCCCAAGAGATTGTGTTTAATTGCCTTGTTAGACAACCTAAGATCTGCATTGTCTTGTCTAAGCTGAAGCCTATGTTCGGCTCTAGATGTAAACATCCTATATGGTTCATTGATGTCTTTTGTGATAAGGTCATCAATTAAAACACCTATATAGGCCTCGTGCCTTTTTAGGGTGAAGCTTGAATTGTAATATACTGATAAAACGGAATTTATCCCCGCCATAAGACCCTGAGCTGCAGCCTCTTCATAGCCAGAGGTTCCGTTCATTTGTCCAGCAAAAAAGAGTCCAGATATAGACTTAGATTCTAGGGTTGATTTTAATTGATGGGTTGGAAAATAATCATATTCTATAGCATATCCTGGCCTTATTAGTTCACAACTCTTCAAGCCATCAATTGTTCTCAGGGCTTTAAGTTGAATGTTTTCTGGAAGGCTAGTTGAAAAACCATTAATATATATTTGCTTAGAATTTTCCCATTCAGGCTCAAGAAAGAGTTGGTGTGAATCTCTTCCTGCAAAGCGCACAACCTTATCTTCTACCGATGGACAGTAGCGTGGTCCCGTTGCATTAATTTTCCCAGAATACATTGGGGATCTGTCGAGGTTATCCTCTAAAACACGGTGTGTATGTTTATTTGTATGTGCAATAAAACATGGCGTGTTTGGCGCTGGCTTGGTGTCGTCTGTTTTAATAGAAAAATAATTTACCTCTTTATCGCCGGGCGCTGTTATTAACTTATTCCAATCAATAGAACTTGCTAGCAAACGAGGGGGGGTTCCAGTTTTAAGGCGGGCTGTTTTGAACCCCAACCCCAAAAGAGAGTCTGTTAGTCCATTAGAGGGTTTTTCTCCAAACCTTCCAGCGGAATAGGATATTTCACCAACATGGATTTTACCATCGAGAAAAGTACCAGCTGTAATAATTACAGAAGATACAAAAACTTTTTTACCTGAACACGTTACTACACCAGAAACACCAGACTTATCAACAAGAATATCAACAATGTTTGCCGATAAAATAGAAATATTTTTATCCTTTTTTATAATATTATTAATAAATGAGGAATATTTAATTTTATCAACTTGTGCCCTAGGTGACCATACGGCCCGACCTTTTGATTTATTAAGCGTTTTAAATTGAATTGCAGTAGAATCTGCCGCTATACCCATTACTCCGCCAAGCGCATCAATTTCTCTAACCAAATGACCCTTTGCTAGGCCTCCAATAGCAGGATTGCAGGACATTCTGGCTATTGAGTCTTTTTGCATTGTTGCCAACACTACGGGATACCCCATTCTAGAAATAGCTAGGGCGGCCTCCACACCTGCGTGCCCCCCTCCTATAATTAATATTTTAGCATCTTTAGTCAATTATTTTCCCACACAAAAGTTTGAAAAAATATTATTTATAATATCTTCTTTATTTATTGGATCTACAATTTCATTCAAAGTATCAACCAGATCTTTGATTAAAGTTGCCAAAACATCTTTTTCTAAACCAGAGGCTATTGTCTTTATTAATTCCTCACCCTTATAAATAATTTCTTTTAATACAACCTGTTGTCTTTCATTTATATAATATTCAGACCCCATGTCTTTATTGTATATAATTGTCTTTATTGTCGTTGATAACGATGTTAACAAATCATCAAACCCAACCCCGTGAAGCGAAGAGACTTTTAGTTCATATAAATTAGAGGCGTTAATGTCTGATTTAGATAAAATCTTAATACACCTACACCTAACACCAAGCTTATCTATTAACTGTAAATCTGAATCATCTTCACCTAAAAACAGGGCAATATCTGCAGAATCAATTTCTTTTTTTGTTTTTTCAATTCCTATTTTTTCAATTGTATCTTTTGATGTCCAACACCCAGCAGTATCTATAAAAATTATTTTATGTCCATCTATATCTAGTGTTGCCTCAACAGTGTCACGAGTTGTTCCCGCCACGCTTGAAACTATTGATCTATTAAAACCCAACAGATAATTAAACATGGTTGACTTACCAACATTTGGTTTCCCTATTAAAACAACACGCAGTCCGTTTTTAATAATATTTGAATATAATGAGCAGCTTGATATATCCCTTATTTGTAATAGAGTTTTATTT
>MDSW01013726.1_pt1 | contig 10162 bp, 12 predicted proteins | sample 811171 | NCBI WGS metagenome assembly MDSW01 (sample SAMN05326641, study PRJNA326480) | marine metagenome | isolation source: seawater | place: Atlantic Ocean: North West | collected 2012 | reverse complement strand
TCGTGGTAGGGTGGAATCTCCATGTCGAAGGAGCACTTGGATCTCGATGGCCTCCGAGCCGAATTGAACCGGCATCCCGAGGGCACCCCAATGGACGTGTTGCACGGACTGCTGCAACGTGTGCAAGTGCGTTGTGAAGACGTGGCCTCAAGCATCAGCTTTGGCGATGAGGAGTACGAACGGAACCCGATCTGCTCAGGACCAGGTTGGGAACTCGTCTGTATTTGTTGGCGGCCAGGACAAACCAGTCCTGTCCATGACCATCGAGGCAGTGGCTGCGGCATCTTGGTGCTTCGCGGAACGCTCACGGAAACGGTGTTTGAAACCACCAGCGATGGGCCCATGGCCGAGACCGGAAGACGTGATCTCCACCAAGGAGAAATCTGCGCCAGCCATGACGAAGACATCCACCGGATCGAAAACGCCGGAGAGGAAAATTTGGTCACCCTGCATGTGTACACCCCCCCACTTCGCGATGTTCGACTCTTTGACGCCGCGACTGGTGCGGTTCGGCCCCTGACCTACGACGAAGTCACCGGCCGGCCGATTTATTCGGTGACTGGCTGACCTCCCGAGCCGAGTTCGCGACAACGGCGACGAACATCGTCGAGACCCATTGGCAGGGTGGTCCCCCCAGCAACCAGAGACTCGTTCACAATGCTGCGTGCCGGTGGTGGTGCGCAGATCACGCGGATCATCGGTGGTGTTTGATCATCCATCCACACCGTGCACGGACCCACACGAGTGTTCATCATTTCCGCACGGGGTTCCATAGCCAGAGCTTCAAGGATGGGGCGAACCTCCTCAGCTTCGGCATGAACGCGGACCCGAATCTCAGCACTTTGGTTCCAATGACCTTGCACCAAACGGCCGCTCAGTCGCACCTCCGGATGCAGCAGGGCCGCTTCAAGGGCCTCCATCACACCAAGAGCCGCTTCGAATGCATCAACGTAGCGCTGTTGCACCACCGCGGGGCCATCATGTTGACATTCCAAGAACTCCAAATGCCGAAAAACCTCTGCGGCCGAAATGGACACGTCCAACAAGAGGGCTTGCTTCGCAGCTCGAAGCGTGGCCCCGGGACGCTGGTGCATCCATTTGGCCAATTGGGCGGCTTGTGAGGAAGAGTCAGGAGCAGAGGCGGGCAACTTGGAGACATCCTTTCGGGAAGAACCTGGACAAACCTATACTGATGGCATGCAGTGTGATGAATGTGGCAAACCCGCGAACGTACATGAGATCCGGGTTGAGAACGGGATGAAGACCGAACGCCATCTGTGCAGTGAATGCGCGGCCAAAGCTGGTTTGACGGCCAATGAGCCTCAAATGGATGCGCCAACCAACCCCGTCGAGATGATCAAGCAGGTGCTCGCTGCGGGCCCCGAAATCGAAGTCCGAGCCGCGCCGGAGTGCCCCACCTGCGGATCAACCTTTGCCCGATTCCGAAAGATGGCCCTGTTGGGCTGCCCCGATTGCTACCAGGCCCTGCAAGTCCCGCTTCAGCCTCTGATTTTGCGCAGCCAAGCCGCCGAGGCTCGTGAACTGCCCGAGCACCAGGGCCTCCGACCTTCGAACTACAAATCGCCAGCTCAACCCACCAAGACCCTCATTCGATTGGAACGGGAACTCCAAGGAGCCATCCACGCCGAGCAGTACGAACGGGCCGCTGATTTGCGAGACAAGATCCGGAAGCTCAGCGAAGGTGCCGAACCACTGGACCAAGCCGAGTGATCCTCCCCTTCGAACAGCACGAAGACGACGCGCTGCTCGACGTGGTATTGATCAGCCGCGCTCGACTGGCGCGAAACATCTCCGGGGAACCTTTCGTCAATCTGGCGAACCGAGAAGAACAACTCCGCATTCGCGACGGGATCGCGTCAGCATTGCGAGGACTTCCGGAACTCGGCCTGCATTGGTTCGACCCCGAGACGGCACCTGCAGCCGAAGGCCAGGTGCTCCTAGAAAGACACTTGATCAGCCCCAAATTTCTGGAGCCCGGCCCGCACCGTCTGGCCGGATACCGCGACGATGCTCGCCTGTCGGTGATGATCAATGAAGAAGACCACCTTCGCATTCAAGGCTACGGCCTTGCCGGAGGTTTGTCGTTGGCGTGGGCCAATGCCAAAGGGTGCGAACGGTTGCTTGATGAACACCTCAACTTCGCGTTCAACGAACAGTTGGGATACTTGACCGCTTGCCCCACCAATGTTGGAACCGGCATTCGTCTTTCCCTCATGCTTCACCTCCCTGGCATCAGTTTGATCGGGGGAATGGATCGCATGCAACACGCGGCGGACGATCTGAATTTGGAAATGCGAGGCACCAGTGGTGAAGGTTCGGAAGCCATTGGGCACCTCCACCAAATCAGCAATCGCCGGACCCTCGGCGTTGATGAAGAAGACCTATTGCGCTTTTTGGAAGATGATTTTCTATCTCGGGTGGTCCGTGAGGAACGACGAGCCCGTGACGCCTTGCTCAGCACACGCCGAGAATTTCTCGATGATCGTGTGCAAAGGGCCTTGGCCATGCTCCGACATGCTCGGCTGTTGGGCGAACGAGAGGCATTGGACTTGCTCTCAGAACTTCGGCTTGGCATCGCGGTTGGCTTGCTCAGCGGCATCCCGCTGGAAACCGCGAGCCAGTTGATGCAGCGGGTTCGGTCTGGACACTTGACCCGGTCCACTGGTTGCACTGAAGAAGAGCCCTTACGCATTCAAAGGGCAGACCTTGTCCGCCGGGAGTTGGGCGGGGATGCCCAACCACCCGAGCAAGCCTAAGTCGGCTCTCTCCTTCAGACGCCGGGCAGGGACGAGAGTCCTTCGGCAAGCGCGAGATCTTTCTTCGTGATGCCATCGGCATCGTGGGTCGTCAATCCAACCCGGACGGTGCACCACCGAATGTCCAAGTCAGGATGGTGGTCGGCGGCTTCGGCCAAGAAACCTGCTTGGACCACAAAAGCGATGGCCGCGGGGAAGGAAGAGAGCGTGAACTCTCGGTGCAGCATGTCACCAGCACGTTCCCACTTGGGATGGGCGGCCAGCCAAGTGTTGATTTCAGAGTCTTCAAGCTTCATGCTGTCCAGCGTAGGCTGTCCGTATGGATGCCGTGCCCACCACTCGATTGGCCCCAAGTCCGACCGGCGGACTGCATCTTGGGAATGCCCGCACCTTCGTGGCCAATTGGGCCTTGGCCCGCCAGCATGGAGGCAGGGTGCTGATGCGCATCGAAGATGTGGCCCCGACCTCAACGACCACCACTTGGGAAGACGACGTGTTGGGCATCTTGCAGTGGCTGGGGCTCGATTGGGATGGCCCACCCTTGATCCAAAGTGCCGAACTGCCACCGCACCAGCAAGCTTTGAACCACTTGGCGCAACAAGGCTTGGTGTTCCAATGCTCGAAGACCCGCAAGGAACTGGTCTTGGTCACTGCCCCCCAAGAAGGTGACTTTGAAGCTCGCTATGCCCCAGAACTTCGCCCTGAGCCCCCCTGGCCAAGGGATCCGCAGACCGCCCCGGCCGGATTCAACTGGCGCGTCAAGACTTCTCCCGGAGAGGTGCCCTTCACCGACGAGTTCGCCGGCCCGCAATCCTTTGACCCCCACCGCGAGGTTGGTGATTTCATCCTCTGGACCAAACGAGGCCAACCGTCCTACCAATTGGCCTGTGTGGTCGACGACCACCGAACAGGTGTCAACATGGTCTTTCGTGGTGATGACCTGCTTTCGAGTACCTCTCGGCAGATTCTGTTGTCGAAGATGCTGGGATGGGACTCGCCCAAATGGTGGCATGTACCGTTGGTGTTGGATGAACAAGGTGAGCGCCTTGCCAAACGCAACAAATCCATCCGGTTGACCGAACTTCGTGATGCCGGGGTGCGACCAGAATCCATCTTGCGCCTGCTGGCAAAATGGTGCGGACACAAAGACCCCAAAGATGTGGACTCCATTCAGGATTTTCTTGAAGGCTTTTCGATCGATCAGATGCCTCGAACCCCAGTTCGATGCACACAACATGATCTTGCAGAATTGCATGAACGGTAAAATCAGGGAATTGCCGCTGTGATTTCCCGAATCAAATCAGCCCCGAGATACTCTGAACATCAGACTTCAACCAACATGGCAACCAGCACCTCCAATCTGCTTTCCCTCTGGATGATCTTCAACTTGGGGATTTTGGTCGTCCTCTTGTCAGGCTGCGGCCCCTCAATGCCCCAAGAGCCGGTCCCCCTCCGGGTCGGTGAACGTACTTTCGCCATGAGATTGGCTTGCGATCCCGCATCGCGGGAACGAGGTCTTGGTGGGGTGCGACAACTCCCCACCGACGAAGGCATGATTTTCGCTTTTCCACAGCGATCCGTGCGCGCCTTTTGGATGAAAGACTGCTTCATCGATCTCGACATTGTGTTTGTGGATGATCGAAACCGGGTGGTGGATCTTGGTCACATGAAAGCGCAACCCCCGCGAGGCGCAACCGAATCACAGGCGGCCTATGAGATTCGACTTCAGGCCGGGGCAGCCCGGTCTCGAAACCCGGCCCGCTTTGTGCTGGAATTCGCGGCCGGAACAATCGATGCCATCGGACTCTCCATCGGGGATCGGGTGGATTTTGACGCTGAAACCTTGAAGTCGGTGGCCAAATAACCCGAATCGAGATCGTGTCGACCGATTTCACGCCAACTCCAGCCCCACCCATTTGGACGGTGGTGTTTGCCGCCGAGGAGCCATTTCTGGCCCAAGCGCAGAGTTTGTCCCGCCAGCTGCAAGCACGTTGGCCGACGTCTTTTGCCCAAATCGAATGGAGCTCGACCAGAACCCCTGATGATCTGGTCCGAGGCGACACGGTGGTGCTGTTCGGGCCCAAAGATCAATTGGCGCTTACCGCAGACCAAATCCGTGAACAAGGACGGAGCGTCACCCTGATCGACGCCGACAGTGCCATGGCTTCATCTCAAGCGCTCCAAGTTCGTCTGGAGGCCCTGCTGGAGCAAGAGGACGAAATCCGCCAACTTCGCAAGGACGCGGCCTACGCCTCCACCCAATCTCCGGCCCTCCAAGACGCCGATGAATTGCGCCGAGAACTGGAAGCAGCCGCGGGCTTCCAAGAAGATCTGCTGCCAAATTTTCCAGTCCGGTCCGGGGACCTGGTGGTCCATGGGCTCTGGCGCCCCAGCCGCTATCTGGCTGGTGACCTTCTTCGAGTCGAACCTGCAGCGGATGGCGGATTGATCATCCTGCTGTGTGATGTGATGGGGCACGGGATTCCCGCCGCGATCGGGAGCGCGCTGCTCACACAATCTTTTGATCACGCTCGTGAAATGGCGGGGGCGGACCCAGCGATGATCTTGAGCCGCATGAACGAAGATGTCTTCCGTGCGCAGCACCGTCAAGGAACCCGAGCTTGGTTTGCCTCGGCCATTTGTGCCCACATCACACCGTGCGGGACCATCGGCGTGGCTTCGGCCGGGCACCCCCAAAGTCTGATCCTGAACCAAGATCCAGAATCAGCACTCACCATCGCAGCCTCAGGCCCGTTGCTTGGCATTGAAAACAACTCGGAGTACCAACCCGCCACGCATCAACTGCCGGAAGGTGGGAAGCTGATCCTTCACTCCGATGGCTTTGAATCGATGACTCGTGGAACCGAGTCGGCACAGACCAATGTGCAAAGCGCACTGGCTGAAATCGCAGCCAAAACAGATGCTGCGGGATTGATCGATCAGCTCGAACTCCATCGGGCCACGATCTTGGGTCGCACTGGACAAACCGATGACTTGTCGCTGCTCTGTCTCGAAAGATGTCGGGAACACGACCAGACCCGAGCCCTGCGAATGGTCAGTTAGTCGCAGAGGGGCCCAATCCCAGCGAACGGACCGTTTGCACCACCGTCCGGCACAAGACATCGGTTTCAATGTGAACTGGATCACCAACCCGGAGTTGCCCCAAGTGGGTTCGCTCGAGGGTTTCTGGAATCAAAGCCACCTCCACTGAGGTTTCATCTCGGTGCGCCACCGTCAACGAGACCCCGTGCAGCGTGATGGATCCTTGCGGAACCACGCAGGCCATCAATGACTCGGGCACCGCCACCCGCAGCCGCCAGCCTCGGGCAGCATCGTCTCCATTCTGAAGCACGGTGCCACACGCTTCGACGTGCCCTTGGACATGGTGGCCATCGACGGGATCCCCCACCCGCATCGCGGGTTCCAAATGAACCCGATCACCAACCTTTCGGCCAGCGAGGGATGTGAGATCAAGGGTCTGCTGCACCACGTCGAAAACAAGAGCCTCTGGGGCTGGATCAACCACGGTCAGACAGACCCCATCGAGGGCCACAGAATCCCCCGCCCGGACGGAGGACAGCCCTGGTTCCGGACGAACCGTGAGACGAACCCCCGCGGAATGGGGGTCGGCGGCCAAAATTTCCCCGAAATGACGAATCACACCCGTGAACATGGAGACTCCTCCTTGACGATGCGGACCTGAAGTCGAGATACTGGATCATTCACCATAGCCGCCAAACCGGCAACCCCGAGGAGCCCTTATGCCCCGCATGCACAACTTCATTCTGAAAGCCATCTTGGTCATCACTTCTGGCCTCAGTACCCACTCGATGGCCGAGGACGGAGTGCCGTTTGAGACCGCCAAAGCGATCGGACGACGGGTGGCTTGGTCCGCGCCGCTGCCTGGCGGGGAAGTTCGGCATGCTGAGCAACTTGGGAACCAACTCTATGTGCTGGACGAGCAAAACTTCCTCTCCAGCCTGAACCTCAGCAGCGGCCGCATCATGTGGAGCGTGCAAGTCACCGGAGCAGACTCGTCTCCAGACTTCATCCACACCTTCGAAATGCGACGGGGCCAAGGGCTGTCCGCCAAGGTCACCCCCATGGTGCTGGTGGGCTTGGGTTCAGAACTTCTGAAATTTGATGGCAGCAACGGCGCCATGACCAAGCGGGTCAGCATGGACCGGCTTCCTGACACCAATCCCATCGAAGTTGGCAACTACATGGTCTTTGGCACCAACCGCGGTGTGGTCCAGTGGTACAACCCAGATCTCGAAGTGCCTTGGCGGGCCTTTGACTGTGGCGATGCCATGGCGTGCGATGTGTCGGCCAATGGCGACCTTCTGGTGGCCGCGGCACGAGACGGTGGTGTGCTTTGCTTGCAATCAGGAAACGGTGGTCTGGTCTGGCAGAAAAAACTGTTGGGCCCCGCCACTGGTCCAGCCGCAATTGCTCGGAACAAAGTGTATTTGGCCTCGGCCGATGGCTACATCCGCTGCTACAACCATTTCGATTCACCGGTCGCATGGGAGCGGCTCCTGGAAGGTGTCCCTGCGGGCGGACCAGTTGTGCTCGAGAAAGACTGCTACGTCGCCGTCCCCGGCAAAGGACTTCATGCCTTGGTGGCAGCGCCCCGCGATGAGCCGGGAGGAGTTCTTTCTTGGATCTCCGCAAAAGCAGATGGCCAAATCATTGCCCACGATGCCCGATCCCTGCTGCTCCACGACACCGAAGATGGAGTCCTGCGGGTGGTTCGTCGCAAAGATGGCCGCATGACCGCCGAAGTTCCAGCCGGGGCTGACCGATTCCTCCAAACCACAGGACCGCTGGTGGCCTTCATTGGTAAAGCTGGTGTTGTTGGCCTGAGCACACGAAACTGACCTCGACCCTGCCCGTGCCCAATCCCCCTGATTTCGTTGCCGTTCGACGGGCCCTGCTGTCCGTCAGTGACAAGACCGACATTGTGCCCTTCGCCAGTGCACTCGCCAAGCGAGGGGTCGAGTTGGTATCGACCGGAGGCACCGCCCGCGCTTTGGAAGCAGCCGGATTACCGGTTCGGGCCATCGATGATCTGACTGGCTTCCCGGAGATGATGGATGGCCGCCTGAAGACCCTGCACCCTCGGGTGCACGGCGGACTTTTGGCCCGCCGAGAGTTGGAAAGCCACCGCAACGCCGCCGAAGAACATGGCATTGACCCCATTGATCTGGTCTGCGTGAACCTCTATCCGTTTGCTGAGACATTGGCCTCGGGGGCCCCACCAGCCGAAGTCATTGAACAGATTGACATCGGTGGGCCCGCGATGGTTCGCAGCGCGGCCAAAAATCACATGTGGACCGCCATCGTGACCTCACCCTGCCAATATGCGGCGATTCAAGATGAATTGAATCAGAACGACGGGCAGTTGAGTCGCCACACCCGGGCCAGTTTGGCGGCTGAAGCATTCCGCACCACCGCAACCTACGACGCGGCCATTTCCACTTGGATGTTGGAACACACGGACGCTGAAACCACCGGTACCGTCGCCCCCCCCGTGCAACTCGGCCTGTCAACCGGTCACGCGCTTCGGTACGGTGAAAATCCACACCAAGCCGCATGGGCCTACCCCGCCCGATCAGGCGATGGGGTCCTTCAAGCCAAGCAACTCTCAGGCAAAGAACTGAGTTACAACAATTTGGCGGATGCCGCCGCAGCTTTGGATTTGGTCGCCGACCTTGGTCGAAATGGCTCCGTCGCTGCCGCCATCATCAAACACACCAACCCCTGTGGTGCCGCCGCAGGCGAGAACCCTCTCGCGGTGCTTGACCACGCTTGGGCCGGAGATCCTGTCGCGGCCTTTGGTGGCATTTTGGCCCTGTGGTCAGACGTGGACCTTCAATTGGCCGAACACATTGCCCAGCCGGGCCGATTCTTGGAGGTGATCCTCGCCCCGAGGTTCTCTCCCGACGCGACAAGCCGTCTGTCCGAGCGATGGCCCAATGCCCGCCTGCTTGAGTTTGGCGAGCTTGATCCAAACCAAGCGGGCACGGTGCTGAAGACCATACGCGGCGGCGCGTTGGTTCAAGAACAAGACAACTTGACCACCGACGCCACCACCTGGCAGCACGTGGCCGGGCCGGCGCCCGAAGCAACCACGCTTTTGGCCGCCACCCACCTTTGGACCGTCGTCAAGCATCTTTCGTCCAACGCAGTGGCCGTGGGTGACGACCGCGGTTTGCTGGGGGCAGGAGCCGGACAGATGGACCGCCTCACCTCGTGCCGCATCGCCATCGAGAAAGCGGGAGCACGGTTGGCGGAGTCGACCGGGGCCGTTGCGACCAGTGACGCCTTCTTCCCCTTCTCTGACGGTCCCGAAACTCTGATCGACGCCGGGGTCAAGACCATCGTGCAACCGGGCGGCTCCAAACGGGATCAGGAATCCATTGATTTATGCAACGAACGCAACGTCACCATGCTGTTCACCGGACGCCGTCATTTCCGGCACTGACCCAACCGCGTGAGCCGTGGCTCAGCTTTCGCGGAGTTCAACATTCCAATACGCGTTGTTCAAAAAAGCCTTCCACGATCGGAACTGAACGGGTCCAACGCGGAGCTTCCGGTTCGGATCAATTTTAGGACGCTGCGGCTTTCGGATGAGCAACATGTTCGCTTGAGCCGGAGTTCGCCCCCCTTTTTTCGCGTTGCACTTGTAGCAAGCGCACACCAGATTCCCCCAACTGTTCTCACCCCCTTGAACTCGCGGGGTGACATGGTCAATCGTCAGATCTTTGATCCGGAACCGTTGTCCGCAGTACTGACAACGGTGTTCATCTCGAGCGAAGATGTTGCGCCGAGAGAGTTTGGTCTCGAGTCGTGGGAACTTGTCGTACGAAAAAAGTCGCACCACCGGTGGGACGGGGAGTTCCAGGCGAGGGGTCTTGATCCATCGGTATTGATCGCCCTCGAGCTCCCGGCGGACATCGGCGATGTCACACCAGTCCTCGAAGTCGTAGGTTCGCATCCCCTCCTCCTCCACCGCGATCACCTCGGCCAACTCCTTGCACAACAGGCTGAACGCCCGGCGAGCCGAGACAATGCGGACGGCGGCATAGAGACGATTGAGCAGCAAGACCGGCTCATCAAGAGCCGCGCCCAGCGAAAGGGTGGAAGCGGGGTCCACGATCGGAGTCCTTTCCGACATGACTCCACCATACCCCAAGAATTGGGGAAATCCGGACAAGATCGATATGAGGATTCTGTTTGCCTTCGCTGGAATTTGGAGCCCAAAAGGGCGTACTATTCATCCACAGGAGATTTGCTGCCATGGGTCTCGAAGCCACCATGCCCGTCGACAACATCCTCACCACCCAGGTGCAGGCCGTCATCAACTGGGCCCGTCGTTCAGC
>MDSW01144324.1_pt1 | contig 10163 bp, 6 predicted proteins | sample 811171 | NCBI WGS metagenome assembly MDSW01 (sample SAMN05326641, study PRJNA326480) | marine metagenome | isolation source: seawater | place: Atlantic Ocean: North West | collected 2012 | reverse complement strand
TCTTAAAAAAAATGATAAATAAAAAATATTTAAAATTACTAAGATCATATAATAGATTAGATAAAGATAACTTTATATACAATATTCTATCAAAGAGAATTATAGATTCATTAGATTTACTTAATATCGATATAAAATATGTTCTTGAAGTTGGGGCTAATGAAAATTTAATAAATAATTATATTAGAAATAAATTTGAAAATTCCTCAATTGATTACATGGACTATAACTTATGTAATGCTTTATTCAGAAATAAAAGTAACTATATAGATATGAATATTAATAATGTTAAATTAAAAAAAGACCATTACAGTCTTGTCTTTAGTAATTTATTTTTACATCTTACAGATAATATTGAAAATTATCTCAATTCTATATTTAACAGCTTAAATTCAAATGGATTTTTTATTGCAATTATTCCAGATAAAAATTGCATGTATCAACTATTAAATTGTATGTATGAGAGTGATTTACATATTTATAAAGGAGTTTATCCAAGATTTAATCCTACATTAGAAATAAATAATATATTGGAAATTTTAAAAATGTTAAAATTTAGTCATCCAAGCATACACACGGACATTATTGAAATTAAATATACAAAATTTGATAAACTTATTAAAGATGTAAAAAAAATGAATATTTCTTACTGCTATAAAGATAAGAAACAAAATTTTGAAAAAAAAACATATTTTGATACTTTGGAAAAATTTTATAAGAAAAGTTATTATGATGGTGCTTATAATTTAGAAGTTAAAGTAAATATAATTTCAGGTTGGAAAAATTAATTGCTATGATCTATAGTCAGCATTTATTCTAATGTATTCATAGGAAAGATCATTTCCATAAACTGTGTGATTTTTTGTTCCATTGTGTAAATACAATGAAATTTCAATGATATTATTCTTCATATATTTATCTAATTTTTTTAAATCAATTTTTTTATTTATTAAGCCATTATTACAGACTAGATATTTCCCAAAAAACATTTGAATTTTATTTTGATTAATAACTTCTCTCGTTTTACCAATCGCAGCAATTACTCTGCCCCAATTAGCATCTTCACCAGAAATAGCTGTTTTAACCAAAGGAGAATTAACAATTGAAAAACCAATATTCCTTGCCTGTTTTTTTGATCTACTTTTTAAAACATTTACCTTAATTAGTTTTGATATGCCTTCCCCATCTTTAACAACATTTAAAGATAAATCTTTCATTAAACTATTAACAGATTTACATAAAATATTATAATTTCTTTTAGAGTTAAAGTTTAATTTAGTTTTTTTTATAGAAAACAAACACAAGGTATCACTTGTGGAAGTATCACCATCTGAAGAAATAGAATTAAAAGTTTCTTCTAAATTATCTTTTAATAATTGATTTAAAATTTTTTTACTTAGATCAGTTTCAATAAAAATATAAACTAACATCGTTCCCATATTTGGGAATATCATACCTGATCCTTTTGCAATTCCATAAATTTTAAATTTTGTTTTATTAATTTTTACATTTTTTACTAAAATTTTTGGAAATGTATCTGTTGTCATTATTGATTTTGCTGCATCTAATAAATCTCCACTTTGTTTTTTTGTAATTCGTGAAATTTGATTTATAATTAAATTTGGGTTTAGCTCCTGACCAATAACGCCTGTTGAAGAAACTAAAATTTCATTTTTTTTACAATTTAATAATTTAGACAAATTACTTACATATTTATCAATATTTTTAAGACCCTTATCACCAGTATGGGCATTAGCATTTCCCGAATTTACAATCAGTGCTTTCACACTACCATTATTATGTTTTTTATCCCAAATTATTGGGGCAGATGGCGTTGAAGTTTTTGAGTAAACAATTTTAGAATTTACAGGTTGATCAAATATTAGTATCAATAAATCTTCAAATTTTTTTTTAAATCCAGCATTAAAAGTATAAATTTTCAAGCCATATGGTTTAAGATTAATATATTTTTTTGGCATAAAAATTGATTTATTTTTCAAAAACAATCTTTCATTACTACTTAAACCCAAATCCTTTGTGGAAGTATTCTTTTTCATATGTTAACAGCCATTTATCATATTATGATTGGTATTGTTAATAAACTTTTTAATTCAATAAGCTCAAATAAATTGAAAAAATACGACGATTTTGTTCAGCAAATAAATCGTCTTGAAAACAAAATATCTAGGTTAAATGATAATGAATTAAAAGATAAAACTCAATTTTTTAGAGATCATCTAAAAAATAATAGCTTAGACTCAATTTTACCTGAAGCATTTGCAGTAATTAGAGAAGCTGCAAAAAGAACAGTTAATATGAGACATTTTGATGTTCAGCTAATTGGTGGAAAGGTTTTGCATGAAGGGAAAATAGCTGAAATGAAAACTGGTGAGGGAAAAACTCTTGTTGCAACTCTTGCAGCTTATGTGAATTCAGTAAATGGCAAATCAGTTCATATAGTTACAGTTAATGATTATTTAGCAAAAAGAGACTCAGAATGGATGGGTAATATCTATAAATTTTTAAATCTCAGCGTAGGATGTGTAACTTCAGATACCCCACATGAGATTAGACCTGAACAATATAATTGTGATATTGTTTATGCAACAAATAATGAAATTGGTTTTGATTTTCTAAGAGATAATTTAAAAAATGATTTTAGCTTATTGTGTTTTAAAAAAGATGCATTTGCAATTGTTGATGAAGTTGACAGTATATTGATTGATGAAGCCAGAACACCCTTAGTAATATCAGCTGAAGCAAATACAAATACAGAATTATATCCAAAAATAAATAGAATTATAAATTTTTTAAAAAAGGATGACTATGAAATTAACGAGGAAAGTAAAAGTGTATTGTTGTCATCTAAAGGAATGGAAGTTACAGAGAAACTATTGAAGAATGAAAAACTAATTTTAAAAGGAACATTACAAGATTTGGAAAATATTTCTTTAAACCATAATATAATACAAGCATTGAGAGCCAATAAACTATTTGTAAAAGATAAGGATTATATAATTAAGGATAAACAAATAATTATAATTGATGAATTAACAGGAAGACCAATGGAAGGCAGAAGATATGGTGATGGTTTACATCAAGCCATTGAAGCAAAAGAAGGTTTAGTAATTCAAAAAGAAAATCAAACTATAGCTTCGATTACTTATCAAAATTTTTTTAGAAGTTATAGTAAATTAAGTGGGATGACAGGCACTGCATTGACAGAGGCAAAAGAATTTGAGGGTATATATAATTTAGATGTTGTAGATATTCCACCTAATCTTAAAATTAATCGGCTAGATAAAAATGATCAAATTTATATGACAAAAAGAGAAAAATATGATGCAGTTATAGAATTAGTAAAATTAAGACATGAACAAAAAAAACAACCAATACTAATTGGAACTACATCTGTTGAAAATTCAGAAATAATTTCAAAGATCCTTAAAAAAGAGAATATAACCCATAATGTTTTAAATGCTAAAAATCATAAAATGGAAGCAGAAATTATTGAACAGGCAGGAATACCTGGAAATGTAACAATTTCTACAAATATGGCTGGTAGAGGCACAGATATAAAATTAGGAAATGAAAATATTGAACTTAAAAATGAAGCAATAAAAAGTGGAGGCTTATTAGTTATTGGCACAGAAAGACATGAAAGTAGAAGAATAGATAATCAGTTAAGAGGTAGATCAGGTAGACAGGGAGACATCGGTGAAAGTGTCTTTTTTTTATCTCTTGAGGATGATTTAATGAGAATCTTTGGATCGAAAACTCTTGAAAATGTTCTTAATAAACTCGGTCTAAAAGATGGTGAAGTTATAACTCATTCAATGATTACGAAATCTCTTGAGAGGGCACAACAAAAAGTTGAGTCACATAATTACGACATGAGGAAACAAATTTTAAAATTTGATGATATTTTAAATGATCAAAGAAAAATTATTTATCAAAATAGAAAAGATATTTTAAACACTGAAGATCAGTCTAACATAATCAAAGAAATGATAATTGATTATATTGATGAACTAATACTTGAATGTATTCCTCCAAAAAAATATATTTCTGATTGGAATGCCGAACTTTTAAAAGAAAAAATTATTGAAACTTTTGGTATTAATATTCCAATTCATGATTGGTTTGATGAAGATGGTGTCGATGAGTTTGAAATAAAAAAAAGATTACATGATCAAATTTCACAAAAATATGACAATATTAAACATAAATACTCTCAAGATATTCTGAGATTTGCGGAAAAAAGAGTAATGCTCTTTCAAATTGATAAAGACTGGAGAGATCACCTTGCAGCTATGGATACGCTAAGAGGAAATGTAAATCTGAGAGCAATGGGGGGTAAAGATCCATTTTACGAATATAAGAGAGAGTCATTTGATTATTTTGATGAAATGTTATCTAATCAAAATGAAAAAGTTTTAAAAACTTTATTCAATATAAAACTAGTAAGTAACGATTCTAATAATAAAAATGTACAAAATGATAGTACAAGGAGAATAATATCAAAAAAAATTGGTAGAAATGAACCTTGTCCTTGTGGCTCAGGAAAGAAATACAAACAGTGTCACGGTGGTTAGATTTCGGAAGTTATATTTATATATTTCTTCTTTCTTTTATTTACTAATTCATCAATTGGAACTTCTCTTAATTGAATAATATTTTCTAAAATTTTCTTTTTTACTATCTCAGCTTGAGATTTTGAATTTCTATGTGCTCCTCCAGGTAATTCAGAAATTATTGAGTCAATTATATTGAATCTTTTACAATCTTCAGATGTAAGTTTAAGAGTATTTGCAGCTTCTCTAGAAAAATTAGTGCTTCTCCAAAGTATTGATGCACATCCCTCGGGAGATATAACTGAGTAAGTAGAATGCTCAAGCATCAAAACTCTATCAGATGTAGCAATGCCAATTGCGCCTCCAGAGCCGCCCTCTCCAATAATTACAGAAATGGTTGGTGTTTTAACTTTTAAAAAAACTAAAATTGATGATGCAATTGACTCTGATTGACCTCTTTCTTCAGCATCCTTGCCTGGAAATGCTCCTGCAGTATCAACAAATGTCACCAATGGTAATTGAAATTTTTCAGCTAAAAGAGCCAGTCTTTGTGCCTTCCTATATCCTTCAGGTTTTGCCATTCCAAAATTATGCTTTATTCTTGTATCCATGGTATTACCTTTTTCTGTGCCAATAAACACAACTGAAAGATTATCTATTTTACCAATACCTCCAATGATAGCATTATCATCTGCATATTTTTTGTCACCATGAAGAAAAACCAGATCATTTAAAATATAATTAACATAATCCATTGTATGTGGTCTTTCACTATGTCTTGAAACTTGCACCTTTTGCCAAGGATCTAAATTGGAGTATAATTTATCAAGCAACTGATTTTTTTCTATATTAAGTTTTTCAATTTTTTTAGTTTCTGTATTTGCTTCTAAATTTAATTTACTTATTAGATCATCTATTTTTTCAATTTCTTTTTCAAAATCAAAATACTTTATCATTATAGAATTTTGTAATCTTCAAAAATTTCTAAGATAATATCATTTAAATATTCACCATCTTTGTAATTTATAAAACCTTTTAATATTAATTGTAAATGTATAGGGTGAATATCTTGCCAATTATTTGAATTAAGAGAAATGATTGAATAAATTAATAATTTAACATCATCATTATTTAATATTGAATCGCCAATGTTCTGTATTACAAACATCGGCGGAATAAGCCTGTGATCATTTAATTCACTAAAATCTTCATTAAGTTTTTTATCATGACTACTGTCTAAAACATCAAATATAATAAAAATAATTTCTTCTATTTTTTTATTTTCTAAATTTGAAAATTTATTATAATTTAAATTTATTATTTCTATTATAGAGTTTAAATCTTTTGATAATTGTAAGTTGAGAAGCAATCTTGCATATGAACTTTTGTCATCTACTCCTAGAGCATTTTCATAAAAATTAATCCAATTAAGTGCCTTGTCAAAATCACTATTATATATATATGCAATTGAAATCTGTGGGCCAAATTTAATATAATCAGATGACATTTCTATAGAATCAATTATTTTATATGACAGTGAGTATGCTATTTTTTCTAAGTTATTTTCTTTGGCAAATTTCCAGAAATCTAACATTACATCTAATCTTTCTGAAGGAAAAATTTGTATATTTATTAGCTGAAAGTAGTATGCCATAATTATATTAATGTTATTTGATAATGCATTGATAGTATCTTCTGGTTTGTTAAACTGAGAAGAATTAAAATCTACCGATCTGTATAATGCTGCCAAACTCTCAATTTGGATCATGTTATTATTAAAACTTTGATTTGCAGCTTTTAATCTTAGCTCAATAGGAACTGATTTATTAAGGATTATTGGTATCGCAAGATTATTCGAGTCTACTTTTAAAAATTCTTCGGTTAATGGTAGTTCAGCAATTCTTGCCATCGCACTATATAAAAATATTAGTTCTTTTTTTATATTTTTATCGAGTTTAAACTCACTGTTCTCAATTTCTTTATTATTATTTAACATCCAATTAAATAAATTTTGAAAATTTAGATCTTCACTATCCTGAGTTTCTTGCATAATTGAATTTAGTAATTCAGCTTCAGAGTTTTTATCTTCAAGAATTAAACAAAAAACATCAATTTTTTCTAAAAAATTATTTTCTAAACTGAAGTTTAAATTTGAACTTTCCTTAAAATTACAGACTTCTTCTAATTGAAATGTTGATAAAAGATAATTTAGTTCAATTGATTTATAGAAGCCAATATTTTCATTATTTTCTAAATCTAGTAACTTGGACATTTGATATGCATTGGATAAATTTCCAGTGTCATAAAAATAGTTTATTATTTGAAAGTGAATATCCCTATGATTTTTATCTTCAAAATCAAAACTTAAATTTAATAAAAATTCATTAAGCTGTTTTTTTAAAATATTAGATTTTATATTTTTAGAATTATTTAATATATTATTAACTTTAGATTTTTGCAATAAAGTAAAATAATTATCTTTTAATTCAATATTTTCTTCCTCTACAATCACTTCATTGCTTACATTTGACTCAGAGTTATTTTCATCAACTGTGTTTTCTTCTACTGTATTAATGCTGTTGTTCTCTTTTATTTCTTCATCTTCAATTAATTGATCTAAGACTAGTTGATCAAGACTTTTATTTTCATGTAACTCAATTACCTCAACAGTATTTGAGTGTATCGGTAAACAATACAAAATTAATATAATAAATAATATTTTTTTCATTTAATGCTAAGAGTGTAATCTTCTATAATTTTAATGGACGGAGCAGGTATTTCTATTAAATATAATAGAATACATATGATTATGACTATTATTATCGAAATGTATAAAAAATATCTGTTTTTCATATAAAAATTAAAAAAAAAGACTATTATAGAAATAATTAATTTTTTTAAGCTATTTCTTAATGTAATCAAACTTTGTCAATAATAAGAAATATATAAAAAAATGCTAAAATTCAAAAAAAATAAAGTAAAAAATATCTGTTTAATTGGATTTATGGGATCTGGTAAATCTCTTATTGGTAGAGAATTAGCCCAAAAATACAAAATAAAATTTTTTGACACTGACAACGAAATTGAAAAGAGTGTTGGAAAATCTATCAATAATATTTTTAGAGATAATGGTGAGTCATATTTTAGAAATATAGAAGAAGAAATATGCATAAATCTAATAAAGAAACAAAATTGCATAATATCCATGGGCGGAGGTAGTATCAATAGTATCAAAGTAAGAGATATGATTAAAAAAAATTCTTTTTCAATATATTTAAAAGTTAATAAAATTATTCTTTTTGAAAGGTTAAAAAATTCCAAAAAACGACCTTTATTGAATAAAAAAAATAAATTTAAAGTTATTGAAGAACTTTATGATAAAAGAAAAATTTTTTATAATGATGCTGACTTAATTATTGAAAATAATAATGATAAACATGATATAATAAATATTATAATGTCAAATATAAGCTTTTATGAATAAACAAATAAAATTTATTAATAATTCAAATTATACTAAGATTATCATTAGAAAAAATTATATTAATAAATACTTAGATAAATTAATTAAAAGTAACAGAAAAATTTATTGTTTCGTAGATAGTAAAGTAAAAACTATTATCAGTGGAAAACAAAAGTTTAAAAACATAAATTTTTTTATAATTAATTGTGGAGAAAATATTAAAAGTATAAATATTTATAATCAGCTATGTGAAAAATTATTATCAAAAAATATTGATAGAAAATCTATAATTGTTTCAATTGGAGGTGGAACGCTTGGTGATTTATCAGGTTTTATTGCTGGTACTATTCTCAGAGGAATAGATTTTAAATTAATTCCAACAACTTTGTTATCTCAAGTGGATAGCTCTATAGGTGGTAAAAATGGAATTAACTCCAAAAATGGAAAAAATTTAATTGGAACATTTCATCATCCAAGTGAGGTAATTATAGACGTTAGTGTTTTAAAAACTTTATCTAGTCGAGAGCTAAGATCAGGATATTCTGAAATTGTTAAACATTCTTTAATAAGAGATTTAAGGTTTTTTAATTGGTTAAATAAAAATTATAAAGATTTACTTAAATTAAAAACAAAAACCTTAGAGGCAGCAATATCAAGATCTATTAGAATTAAGCTATCATATGTAATAAAAGATCAGTTTGAAAACCTAATAAATAAAAGATCTAGAGCTATGCTTAATTTTGGACATACTTTTGGACATTCACTTGAGACATTTTATAAGTATGATAAAAAATTAAATCATGGAGAAGCTATATCAATCGGAATGATAATTGAAGCGAAAATTTCAAATAAATTAGGCTATTTAAATAAAAAAGATCTAGATAAAATTATCGATCACTTTAAAAAAGTAAAGCTTAAAATGTACGATAAAAATATTTCAAATAAAAATATAATTAAAAATATAATTAAGGATAAAAAAAATATATTAAATAAAATTAATATTGTTTTACTTAAGAATATCGGTGAGTCTTTTTACAAGAGAGATATAGGGATTGAACAGATTAATAAAATTATAAAAAATATTTAGTTCGTGATATCATTAATATTATTATTTATTTTAATACTTCTAGTCATGTTATCTGGTTTTTTATCTGGATCAGAAACAGCTATAACAGCTACATCAAAAGCAAGAATAATTTATAAAATTAAAAAAGGAAGCAAAAGAGCTGAATATGTTCTTAAAATTCTTAATCAAAAAGAAAATGTTATTTCTTCTCTCTTATTATCAAATAATTTAGTTAATATTTTAGCATCATCACTTGCCACAGCCTTTTTCTATGACATCTTTGGTGTTAAAGGAATTTTTTATTCAACTCTTATTATGACAGTTGTTCTAGTTATTTTTGCTGAGGTTTTACCAAAGACATTTGCTATTAATAGACCTACAAGAACAGCATTAATGATTTCGCCAATAATTTATTATCTGAATAAATTTTTGTTTGTTTTTGTTATTTTTATAAATCAGATTGTAAAATTAATATTTAATAATAAGCATAAGGATCATAGAATTTCCGATCAACAGTCTGAAGAAGAATTAAAGGGTGTAATTGATTTGTATCAAACGTCTAATCCTGATTATGAGCAAGAAAAAGATATGCTTCAGAGTATTCTTCAGCTGAATGATACAACTGTTGAGGAAATATTTACGCATAGGAAAAATATTTTTTCAATAGATAGCTCAGCAAATATAAAATATATCATTCAAAAAATTAATAACTCAAGATTCACTAGAATACCCTTTTGGAGAGAAAATCCTGAAAATATAATCGGTTTGTTGAATGTAAGAACATTAAATATTGATTTGGATAATCAAGAAAAATCTAAACAAATAATTTTTGATAAAATTATAAAACCTTGGTTTATCCCAGAAACTACAAATTTGCTTGAACAACTTGTTGAATTTAGAAAAAGAAAAGAGCATTTAGCTTTTGTAGTTGATGAGTTTGGTGAACTTTTAGGACTAATTACACTTGAAGACATTATAGAAGAAATTGTTGGTGAAATAGTTGATGAAATTGATGTTCCTGAAAATGATTTTACACTAAACAACAATGGAACAGTAATTG